>JAEEGL012917200.1_pt1 | contig 13921 bp, 14 predicted proteins | sample 9134231 | NCBI WGS metagenome assembly JAEEGL01 (sample SAMN16246548, study PRJNA631951) | gut metagenome | biome: gut microbiome; feature: rumen; material: fiber-attached | host: Bos | place: Iran: Karaj | collected 2018-10
ACATCTCAGGCGCGACCCAGTCATCCGGATCCACAAACCCGACGTATTCGCCCCGTGATGCTTTCAAACCGGTGTTTCGTGCCGAAGACACGCCGCCGTTAATCTGGTGAACAACCTTTATTCTTGCATCTTTTTTCGCATATGCGTCGCAGATTTCCGGGCATCTATCAGGTGACCCATCGTCCACCAGGAAAATTTCGATGTCCCTGTATGTCTGACTAATCAGGCTGTCAAGGCACTGAGGGAGGTGTTTTTCAACATTATATATTGGCACGATAATACTGATCATCCGAGCTTCCTCATCCACTTGAACAAAACGAAATCAGTACCGAATATGCGATGCAAGGGCTTCATCAGCTTGCTTTTTAAAATTGTTTTTTGATTCATCCAGCTTTTCCCATACCAATGGATGCTGTAGGTGTTTTCTGTTTTGCGCATCCTGCCTGTCGGATCATCATAGGGATTCAAATAATCAACGGGCAGTATCTCCGCCCCAAGGACTGTCTGCCGTTTTCCGTTGAGCACCAGCCCATGTTGAAGCAGCACCTGAGTGTTTAACCGAGGACAGGCTACCAATTTGAATCCACCGTGCTCATCGGGCCGTAAATCCTCATATAGTTTTGCCATCGTCTCCACGGAAGGATGACCGGGAACACAGCCGAAGCCCAGACCCGTAGCGACGATCTCATTTGTTTCAAAACCGAAAAACGCCTCAAATGCAAGCAGATCATCCAGCGGGCGAATCACTTCTACGTCGGTATCCAAATAAATGCCGCCATGCTCCAGCAGGATCAGCAGCCGGGCATAATCGCTGAGGAAGGCCCATTTCTTATGTTCATAACACCATTGAAGATACGGATGCTGCCCGACATCGAAGTTATCCTCATTCCATTCGATGATTTCATACTCCGGACAATATCTTCTCCAGCTCTCAAAACACTTCTGCGCCAGCTTTGTTTTTTTGTTGCGCCCGAACCAGCAATACTGTATGACCTTAGGAATCATGATCCCCTATTCTCCTTATGCGCAGCCCGATTGAAAAAGTCGACATAGTCGAATTGGTCAACCGGTCGCAAACCAAGCCAGCCTTTCGGCTCGGTGACGATCCCTACCTCACCGTCCTGCTCATATCCCCTGATATAAAAACAGCTGGGATGGGCTGTGTCCGGTTGATGGACAAACATGACCTTTGGGTATGGCAGTTTTTCAAACCGATCCTTCAACGCAGAAGTCATACCATCCCTATCATGCGCAATAACCACGATGTTATTGTTAAGGATCCGCCGCTTTCGCTCGTTCCATTTTTTCTGTGCATACTCTACCGATGAATAGTGCACGAGAAACAATTTGATATCGTCAAGATATGCGACAGGATAGGCTCGGCCGTCCTTAATGACCGGATCAATACATTCTGTCATATGCTCGACAGACAGATAATGCTGAATGTTTTCACAGAATCTAATGAAGTCTTCCGCCTGCATATACATGTTTATCGTCGGCGATAAAAAGCGCAATCCTAAATCGTGAGACAGAATACCTCCTGTACAATTCATGGATAGGATGGAAACATCAGGATGCTTCAATCTGTCTCTGGCAGTCCTGTTTCGCTTTCGCCTCCAAATTCGCCATATTTGGATTCGGAGCGCGTTCAGGGATTTCCTCAAAAACATGGCCATGACTCCATAACAAGATCATTTGGTCTCATTGATGACATTCTCTATCGTTTTTGCTGTTGCGGCAATATCATAACCGGATTCAGCCAAAAGCCGTGCAGCATCTTGGCTTCGCTTTCCTGCATACTGCAGGATCGTATTTGCCCAGGTATCCGCAGGAAACGATAAATCAACGTAGTGGACTAATCCTGTCAAATCTGCTTCCTGTGTCACCGTGTTAGATACCACGCAGGGCAAACCGTTGGCTTGCGCTTCCACCAGTGCGAAGGGCAGCCCTTCAAACAGGGATGGCATCAGCAACACATCCATGGCGGAAAGCCACTCATTCACGTTGCTGACATTCCCCATAAAATACACATTGCTCTGTATTCCTGCTTCTCTCACTGCATTCTCCACCTGTTTGCGCAGGTCTCCATCTCCCAAAAAGACGGCTTTTGCGGAAGGCATCTCCCGCATCAATGAGCGCAACACACTAACGGCAAAGAAAGGATTCTTCTGGGCGGACAATCTGCCGACAACTCCCACCAATACCTCATCTTCCAATCCCAGAGATTGGCGAATGCTTTTTCTTTTATCCTCACGAAATGCGTATTTGGAAATCTGTATCCCGTTTTTGACCACAGTATAGGGTCGTCCTTCAAACATCCAATCCCCCGCGGCTCGAGAGCAAGCGAACAGGTGCGTGGCGTATCGGTCCAGCACTTTTCTGTTCCGCCTTTCGGTCAACCGGTGAAACAGGCTCAGCTTATGTTCGATCGTCTGCTGTATGCCGCTATTGTGTGCATGAATGATGCGTATGGGGATGCCCGCAGCCTTGGCAAAACGCAGCATATCGATACTGACCACATCGCAGGTGTTGTAATACAAAGCATCAAAACGATTTTCTGTAAAAAACCTGCGCCAAAACAAACGATATCTCAGGTAACGGTGACGGTTTGGCGGCCTGTGCCAGACCTTTCCGCCTATTTCCATCCGCGGGAGGCTATAGACAAACTCATACTGAGGTAAAGCGGCAGTCAGCTGATCGATATACGTTTCCACGCCGCCTCTGTTTTCGCTGTAGCCAACCATGAAGATCCTTAGCATAGATCCTCCCTCGAAAGTACAGAAAAGAATTTGCGTTTATACCAGATTCTCATAAAAGGTCTGCAGCTTTCTCGCTTCGGCGACAATGTCAAATCCCGCTGCCCTGATCCTGTCAGCAGCGGATAAGTCCCTGGAAAAGTCATGCGAAAGAACAGCCGCCGCCTAAGTCATGGATCATGAACAGGACTTTTTTTCGCATCAGCTTCTATGTCCTCTAAGGTTCTTCAGGCGCACAAAAACAGTAAGCAGGATTCCCATGGGATACAGTATTATCGCCAATACCTTTCGCGAGGTTCCTTTTATACAAGGAGAGCGGGATAGTATGCATGACGAAACATAGTGGATCGTTTTTTTTACGTAAAACAGAAAGGGGGCATTGGGGAAAGACAGCTCTTGCTGTCGCATGATTCGGTAGCTCTTAGGACTGCGATAATATTGGGCAAACACGGTAGCTGTCATACCATCCGGTTGATAATTCACAACGCACAGCTTTTCATTCAGAACAAGGAAATCATAGGTTCTGCTTATCTCTAAATGCAAATAGTGCGGATTAAAATCTTTTTCTCCGGGGATTGATGCAAACGGAACTGCCTGCTTATACAATTCTGTTCTGACAATATCCTTTCTGTCGCCGTTTTTGAAAGCATATTTACCAATTACGATATCGATCAAATTGATTGCGTTTTGATTCGGCAAAGGATCGCCGATAATGGTTCCATTCTCCGTACAATCCAGCCCAAGAATTCCTGCGTACTTTGGACCGCCTCGCTCCTTCCAGCAGGCAAGAATCTTTTCGATTGCGGCGTCAGTCAAATAATCATCACTATCTACACACACACACAATTCTGTTTGTATATGATTAAATGCTGTTGTATATCCACTGTACAGGCCCTCGTTTTGTTTATACACATATTCTATTGCAAATCCGTTCGGCTTCTTTTTCCACGCGTCAACCAATTCACGGGTATCGTCTGTGGAACCGTCATCAATGATAAGCCAAACAAAATCCTTTACAGTTTGTCGCCGTAATGATTCATAACACTTACTAAGGCAATATGCTCTGTTATATGTCGGGGTAAAAACCGTAATCATGTCTTGTTTTTCCCTTGCCGTCTCTGAAAAATATGCTGAGACAAATAGAAAAACCTGCAAATCGTTTCGAAGCTAAATATAATAGAGAGCCAATATAGTATCCTGACTTTCTTTTGATTCGCATGATGCTTGAGCACCCACTTCTCGGGAGCGAGTTCTCTTACTGCATCTGCAAAAAATGAATCTCCAAAAGATTGGAATTTAATGAATGTGGCATATTGATAAGCGGCATATCGATAATAATACTTAGAATAGGTAGAATCTTGATCTTTTACTATCCCTAGGCATCTTAAAATATTGTTCTTCAAATTATCGACAGAGTATTGATTGATAGTCCTTGAAATGGATCCAATTCGATGTCTGTATACAAATATTTCTTCAGAAAGAAAATCAAAAGACATTGCACGAGCCATAAGCTTCATACTCCAAGGGATATCTTCGCTTGTAATCCCAACGTAGAAAAGCAAATCCTTTTTTTGAATTGTATCCCTTTTTATTGCTTTATTGCAAGCGCTTGAAATATATATTCCATTTTGGGTCAAATATTCCAGTTGCTGCTCTTTGGTTTTTCTATCCAAGGGCATGGATGATATATTTGGAAAATGGCTGCTTTCTTTGTTTGCTCTCTCATAGTAATCCTTGTATGAAAAGCTCAACACTTCAACATCAGTCAATTGAATCCGTGCTGATATTTTTTCTAAAACGCATTCATTTTGCCAATAATCATCACCATCCAGAAATATCAAATAGTCTCCTTGTGCATGTATGATGCCCGCATTTCTAGCATCAGATAAGCCTCCATTCGTTTTATGAATCACTATGATGCGACCATCTTTTTTCTCATACTCATCGCAGATTTGCGGACATGCATCAGGGGATCCATCATCCACAAGAATTACTTCGATATTTCGATATGTTTGATTGAGGATGCTTTCTATACATTGGCGCAAATATTTCTCCACCTTGTAGATTGGCACGATCACACTAAATTTCATCAAATCCCGCCAGCCTCCACATACAAGAATGCAGAATATAATATAATGACGGATAAAAAGACAACTTTTTTCATGTTGTCTGAAAAACAGTTATGAATCAAATACGGAAGCAATATCAGATTATACACGCTGGTGTAAATGGGCATACGACCTATCAGAATGCCGCTTGTTACCATAGAAATCAAATAGAATCCTGTTGTGATCACAGACATATTGACGCAAAGATTGATGATCGGATCATTATCCTTTCGCAGGCCATCGCGAAATACAAACGAGAGAACCATCGGGACAGCATGTACCATGACACGAAGCGGATTTGTCCCATCATCACCGATTTCGCGCACGAAGTTCATGGAATACCCCATAGACTCGGCGATGGAATCAAACAAGCTGCTGCTTTGCGCGAGAATGAACGTAGCAATAACTGCAAAAATGCTGAACAAGATAGTCTTTGAATTCCATATCTCTCCACGCACAATGAATGCGACGGGGATCATGAAAACAGCTGATCTATGAAAAAGAGATGCAAATAATATAATCAGTATTGTCTCTATCGTATTTCTTCGAATCATCCAGGGCGTCGCCGCAAATATGATTGTAACCGCCATAAATTGCCGTAAGCCATTCATCATCCATGATAAATGAAAGGCTAGTGCGACGAACAAAAAAACCGAATAAGCGTAATCGTCCGAATATTCTCTGAGAATCAATACCACAGGAACAGCATGGATCAGAGAAATAAATAAGCGGTATATGGTTTCGTTTGCGCCGAAGATCGACTTGATCAACACATTAAGCAGCGCAAATCCTGGCTCCGATGATGACACAGCATATCGTATCCCGGAGGATAGTCCTACAGGAACACTATCTCGGAATATTTTTAGATATAACACAGTATCTGCACGAGCCCGTCCGAATGCCGCCATAAGAAATATGGGCAAGAAGATGATGAAAGCGAACCATGGCTGAATCCGCCAGCGCCATCTCCCACAAATGCTTTCTAATCGCTGGACGCGCTCATTTCTGGATAAAAAGCCCATTGCTAAGAGCCATAATAGGATATGCCTTGTTTCAATCGGCATACAGATGCTGCTCCTTCAAAGGATAGATAAAACCGTCCGTATCATCATCAGTATGTGCTGTCTTATGATCGCTCTTCCTCATGAAAATATATCCCTTGCAATTCTCGGCTGACACAGCGATCAGTATAGCTTTCTACGCTTTGGCGAATCGTTGCCCCGTCTAGAGGATCTCGAGCAAACAGATGACAAATGGCATCTGCGTATGCTATTGCATCGCTAGTGTTTACCAAATATCCGTTAATGCTGTTTTGAATTATCTCCCGATGCCCTCTGTTGTCGGACGCTACGACCGGTTTTCCGCAGAGCAACGCCTCGACGACGTTCAGCGGCAGACCTTCCCGGAAGCTGCATGTGACTTCGGCATCAGCTGCTTCAAGGTAGCGCTGCAGCTGCGTGGTATACCCCAGGAATCGGACATTGTCCTGAAGGCCCAAAGCGCGGACCATTTCCGCCAAGTTATCCTTTTCCGGTCCGTTTCCGGCAATAAGCAAACAGGTGTCAGGGTAGGATGCAAGGATCTTCTTCAGGGCAAGAATGGCCGTTTTTTGGTTCTTGTTCGGCAACAGTTCGCCGACGGTGATTAGCACGTGGCCGCTCAAACCCAGTTCAGCTTTTATTCTCTGCTGTTCATCTGTGTCCGCGGGCTTGAAAGCTTCACTGTTCGCGCCTACACCGTGGATACGGAAGACAGGACAGGAGAAATTCCGTTTTGCCAGCTGATAATCTTCTTCGTTGATGGTGATCAGCTTGTCCGTATATCGTGCCATCCATTTCTCTACGGGATAGTACAGCAGCCAGTTCACAACGGACGCACCGCGATAAAAGTGAAAGCCATGGGCAGTATAGTATACTTGTGCACCGTTTTTTCTGTACCGCCGGGCGGCCAGACGAGCCAGCACGCCGACAACAGGGGTATTGCAGTGGATGACGTCATATCGTGTGGAAGCGAGCAACTTCTTCAGCTGCCCGTATGCTTTCAGATTACGCCGATCCAAAGGAGAACGCTGGAACGGGATGTCGTAAACCTTATCGGGATACTCTAATTGCAGTCCGTCTTTCTCACCAAGATTATTTCTGGCAGCTACATGGACCTCCCAATCGTTCGCCTTTAGCATCTTCATCAGTGGTTTATGAAACTGCCCGATATGGCTTTGGACGCTGGCAACCAATAAAACCTTTTTGCGTTCTTTCATGTGAATCCAACTAAAACGGAAGAAAAGAGTTTATCACAAAGTAAGCATTAAGGATCTTTTTGCGAAATTTCGTTTCGTTCGCATTGACGACTCGAATATTCATATCGTACAGTTCTCGGTTCAGCTTCTTTTTCATATCCAGATGAAGCTGATCAGATAGTCGCTTTTGCAACGGTACCCGCAATAAAAGATCCAGCAGAAGCCGATTGTTATACGGTACGGTGATGTCAAAGCAAGTCTTCATCGTACCGATATCCAAGCTACATTTTCCGCCATGCATCATCTCCCAGACGAACAGATCGCTCTCGTCATAATTGTACAAATGCTCTTTTAGCCCAGTGTGCGCCCAATATGCGCAAAACACATCATCCGTTTCCCATACCAAACGACGATTGAAAAGGAACAACTTATATAGTGAGGTATAGTTTCTGGCAGATAAGTTGCTCGGAAATGAGGTGCGGCCAAAGTATTTATATGCATACGCACGAACTGTCTCGGAGATCCAACTTTTTACTTCAACGTCACAGACATCTTTATAAATCAAGGTGATTTTCTTTCGCAATTCATTGTCCGCAAAAGTACCGATACCACCGTTATTCCATTCCAATACCGATGAAAGGATCGAATAATCCGGCACGTCTTTGTTTGTATCAGGAATATCGTATCTCGTCCATGGCACGTGAAAACGAGCGCTGATCCGTTCCGCCTGATCCGCATCGATTGCTTCTCTGGGCATGGAAACATAGGTAAAAGCAGAAAAATTATCATAGACACCGTTGGCTGCGGCAAAAGCTGTATTGCTGTCAATACCGCCAGTCAAAGAGATAGCCGGGCGCTCCCACTTGTGCGCAATCAACAACATGGTGTTTCTTAACAGATCGGCGGCCTTTTGAATGACTTCGTTATATTCTCCGTCATCTTGACAAATCTTTATACTCCGATTGGGATAAAAACGGTTTACAAGAAACCTGTTGTTTGTGAAAGTAACAAAAGTATTAGGCACCACTCTCGTCAACTCTTCAAAACAAGTGATATCTCCGGGAAGATAATTGCCCATCATCCGAGGATACCATTTATAATCTGTCAGTCTTTTCACGTAATCCGACATCGATAGATTCTGAAGGTCGCCGATCAGACGCATATGGGAGGAAACATACAGATGCTGATTAATCAAGCCATAACATACGGATTGTAAACCAGAAGCGTCAGTATGGAGCTCAACGCCGTTTTCGGTGATGATGCCCAGAAAGAAGATACCGGTTAATTGATTAATTACGTCTATCCTGCTCTTTGAGACAGCTATCTTGGATAAAATGGTCTTCTCATCCGTTTCCCCTGAAAACGGATCATATGCATGACCCACCATAAAGCATATCGTTCCCGCCTGCTCACAGAGAGTCGCCTTCTGAAAAACGTGCACATATAAATAATAACCCGGCAACAGTATCTCTTGCCAATTATTCCAGAACGGATACTCCGCAGTATTCTGTTTCTCATTCGTTAGCAGGAAGCCTCGGCAAAAAAGATAAGCCTGAAGGTCTTGCCTCTGTTCCAGCATTTGCTTCAGATTAGGCATTCATTTCTCCTATCGATCAGATTATCCAGTATTACCCTTTTCATCCGCTCCGCGTTCCCGTTGCCGACGAAGCTGTTATGGGGCGTGATCAATACGTTTTGCTCATCCCACAGAGGGCTGTCCTGGTGCAACGGTTCCTCTTCGAAAACATCCAATGCCGCGCCGCCCAATCGGGGAAGATGCTTCAGCAACGCCTGCGTATCCAGCACTTCGCCTCGAGACACGTTGATCAGCAGCGCGCCGTCTTTCATGGCTGACAACTCGGCATCGGAAAGAAGATGCTGCGTTTCCTTCGTGGATGGGACCGTGATAATGACGATGTCCGCTTTCTGCAACCCAGCCTTCAAACCGTTCGCATCCCCTATTTCAAGAAAGCACTCGTGAGAACGAATATGCTTGTCCACACCATATACTTGGCATCCTAAGGCACTCAATGCTTTCGCACAAGCCGTACCAACGCTGCCGCAGCCGATGACCAGGACGTTGCTTCCATTCAGTTCCTTTAGATCCCGTCGCTTTTCCCATACATGCGTTTGCTGGTTGCCATGGAAGAATCCAAAGCCGCGATAAAACCATAACGCGCATGCGACCACATGTTCCGCCATGGGGATGCTGTACACATCCCTGGCGTTATGAATCTCGATCCCGTGTGCCTCGACGTATTCCATCGGGACACGGTCGAAGCCGGCGGAAGTCAACTGAATGTATCGAAGGTTCGGGAAAACCTGAATGGGATGATAGGCGAACAACGCATTGCAAATGATGCCTTCCACCCATTCCGGTGCGCAGGGCAAAGCATCCTTCTCCTGCTGCATAAAGGCAACGGCATATCCTTTGCTTTGAAGTATGGGAAAAGCGTCCTTTCCTCGATCCCACGCCCCTGTTATCAGTAAATTCAATGTCCTTCCTCGCTCATCTGCTTCAAGGCCTGCTGCACGGCAGCCTTCAGCTGTTTTTCGTTGTCTGTAAAATATCGGATCCGCTCCTCGCATTCCGCTTCCAACCTTCTGATCTCACGGACGCCTCGGTAGAACACCTCATCTATCGCCATCAGATTGGTAAATTGATTTACATTACAGAAGCTTCTGGAAAGGATCGCGCCAGTTGAGCCTAACCGATAATGCTCCTTGACGATCATCTCTGCCGGCACCAAGCCGCGGCCGAGGGACGCAAGCCCGCCAAAGCCGAAGGGCTTTCCGATCTGCTTCAAATGACGGCATAGCCGTTCGACCGTGCCGTTGCTCAACATTTCAAACAAGAACTTGCTATGATAGGAAATGGCAAGATCGTTGAGGCCGATATGAACCTCATCCACACCATCCAATGTCGAGATCTCATCGACCAATGCTGCGGCTTCTGCTGTTTCCAGCAGGAGCATGGTTCTTGTTTGCCCACGTACGACCTTCAGGAAACGCTCTACCTCCGCCACAGTTTTAAAGTACGGAAGCATGACGATATCCGCACCGCAGTCGATGGCCTCCTGAATCTCATCCTCAGAGGAACCATATCCGCCGCCCTCTCCGAAGGGATTCGCGTCATGGATCGGATTCACACGCACCAGCAGTTCCGATCTTGTCAGAGCCCTGCGGATCGCATGCGCATCTGCCAAGGTGTGATGATTCAGGACCGAATCGGTTCCGTATTGGCGTTTCGCCTTGCCGATATACTCCATGTCCACGAAGATTCGATCCACACCGTTTCTTTCAGCGATACGGGCGATTTCCGGCTTATTGGTTATATACATCAGTTTCAGCGGCATATGATCATTGGCCTCCGGAAAAAAGATGGACAGAACAAACAGAAAGATATGATTTTGCTGGGGTCAGTATGCTGTTGGCAATCAATCCTCCGGTGTCTGGGGGATGGTGTTGCCTGTGTTTGCGTTATTCTCATTGGAGAGAACAGCTTCCACGGTCTTCCACAAGATTTTGCAATCCAGGGCAAAGGACAAATGATCGATATACCAGTTATTCAGGCGGATACGCTCGTTCCAGTCGATCGATCTGCGCCCGTTTACCTGCGCCCAACCAGTGATTCCCGGCCGTACGGTAAACATCTTTCTTTGATTGAGAGTATACTGCGAAAGCGGCCAAGGATGGTAGGTAAGGGGCGGTCTTGGGCCAATAAAGCTCATATCTCCTCGAAGGATATTGATGAATTGCGGCAGCTCATCCAACGAAAGCCTACGAAGAATCCGACCCGTCCGGGTGACGCGCGGATCATGATCGTTGCTGTAGACGCCGCTCCCCGTATGTTCCGCATCCACTGTCATGGACCGAAACTTGTAGAGGGTAAACACTTTCTCGTTCAACCCGATACGCTCTTGACGAAAGAAAGGGCTCCCTTTGGAATCCAGACAAACCAGGAGCATGATCAAAAGGAAAAGAGGCGATAAAACGACCAGAAAGACAAACGAAAAGATTATGTCCAAAATTCGTTTCAGATATCTGCTATACATTTGTTCCTGCCTCACGCCTTGCCTCTTTTCTGACTGCGCTCGGCGCCTTCTCCATAACCCGAATAGTCGTATTGATAATAATACCTTTTCTGGTCAAGTTTGTTCAAGATGACGTTGTTGATGACGCAGCCGATGATCGGCGTTTCGGTCTGCTCCATGGTCCGCTGCAGCTTCTGAAGTTCCTCTCGCGTGATCTTGTTGTGATCCAGGATCAGCAGCGTCCCATCGCAGTGTTTGGCGATCTCTGCAGCATCGATTACTGCGCCAACAGGCGGTGTATCGACCACCACTATGTCGAATTCCTTGCCGACGAAATCCATTAAATAAGCGAAATCTTCGGAAGTCAAGAGAGGCAGCGGCGTTTTAACGAGCCTCCCGACAGGAAGTAAGTAAAGACCGGGTAGATTGGTTTGATAGACTGCATCCTCCAATTCGCATTGCCCAGAGAGATAATGGGCCAACCCCTTGTCGACGTTGGTGATCCGGTATCTATGGACCAAAACCGATTTGCGCAGGTCCCCATCGATCAGAAGAACGGTTTTTCCGCGCGTAGCCATGCTATAGGCGATCCGCAGAGACAGATATGTTTTCCCGCTGCTGGCGTTGTAGCTGGTCACGGCAATCCGTTTAATATTCTTTCCAGCAAAAGCAATGTTGGAGCAGATGGTGTTAATAGCTTCATCCCCTGCGAAATCCAGCGTCAGTTTTTGGGAGATTTCCGCCAGGTGCGCCGTTTCATTTTCTTTCTCACGGTGCCGAGATCTCGAAAAATCTTCGGTATCATTTTGCTTTGTCAACATCCCCAAGGTGGCCAGTCCCGTGGCTTTTTCCACATCTTCGCTGGTGCGGATCTTGTTGTCCAGCAGGAAAAGGAATATGATGGCGGCAGCGACAGCCAGTGCACATCCGAAAGCGCTTTTCAGGGCGACCCTTATTTTATTCGGAGAAACATAGGCAGAGGGTACCTGAGCCTTCTCCAGGATCTGAGGCTTACGCAGCTCCATCCGGTCGACGATGTATTCCTGCACGACCTCGGCATACGTATCCGCAATCTGCTTTGCTTCCAAAGGATCGGAAGATTTGGCGGTAATATAGAGCAGATGAGATCCGCTGGGATTGTTGACGGAAACCAATTTGGCTATCTGAGCAGGGCTGTAGCTCAAGCCCAACCGCTGGATAACCATCTCGTGGATATCCCCTATCTTGAAAACCTCCTGGTAGTCTACTGCCAGCACGGAGCCCAACTGTATGTCCGACATGGAGATGGCATCCTCCGACCCGGCGATATACAGCTTCGACGTAGCCTGATAGACAGGTGTCACGAAGAGAGTGACGCTTATCCACGCCAGCACGCCGCCGAGGACAGCGCTTAAGACGATCCAATGGATCTTCCCCAGAAGGCGTAAAAGCAATGACTTCCAGTCGATACCAGAGTAGTACCGGGTCTGATCAGGCCGTATACCGGTCTGACGAACTTCTATACCATTTTGATTCATGTTTCTGCCTGATTCTGTTCCACTCATTGTTTGGCCTCAACTATCACCGTTTTTCTGACGTCTGACATGCGTGTCATGTTTTTTCTGTCGACATCTCATTCCGTTTCCTGATCAGAAACGACTTCATATTCTACCCATGTGCGGATACTCCTGTTTGCAAAGGGGATTTCTATCTGCATCCGCATATTCCTCGGATTGACCTTCAGTATCTTCGTTTCAATCCCCTTATATGCGCCTTGACAAATGTGGATCATCTGTCCTTCTCGGTACACCTTCGTTTTACCTATAATGCCATCCCTTTGCAGGATCATTAAAGCGAACTGTTCATCGCTCCCGGACAGCTCAAACTTTTTATTTCCGTCACAAAGACATCGAATTACTCCCTCGATCGAGCGAAGGAATGCGATGTCCACAGGGGCCTCTTCCGAATATACAAACACATATCCAGGGAGCAAGTCATGTACGATATCGACTGCTTTGCCTTTCGACCAGGTATGCTGGACCAGCTTGGGTGAGATAGCGCGGCATTGCAATCGTTCCATGATTTTCTCTGCAATGCCGCGGCACTTCGCCGTCTCGCAAAACAAGCAATATGTATACACGATAGATCCTTTCCATGGGCGGCATGATCCCCATAAAGCCATAGCTCCGCCATAGCGGTGCCATGCGAATGGATACCACCCATGCGATGTTATGATGAAAGCGTCCGCCGCCCGGCAAGCTGCTTCGGTGCATTGACACGCTCTCTTTGAAAGCTCATCGAAAACCGTATTCTCTGTTGCATATGTACAGCAAATACAGGCGGTTTTCAATTAGCTATTAATGTATAATACATCTGTTTTGCATCTGTTGTCAACAACCCGGCATTCATTTAGAATCGTATTCAAGACGGCGTTCTGTTACTGATGGTACTCCTTGTACCATTCGGCAAAACGGCGGAGGCCTTCGCGGATGCCGACGGCGGGGCGGAAGCCGTAGTCGGTTTCGAGGCCGGTGCTGCCGGCGAAGGTGACGGGCACGTCGCCGGGCTACATGGGGACCAGCTCCCGGTGGGCGGCGAAGTCGTAGTCGGCGGGCAGGACCCCGGCGCGGACCAGCTCCTCCTGGAGCATGGAGACGTAGTCCAGCAGGTTCTCCGGCGTGCCGCCGCCGATGTTGTAGACCGCATAGGGGGCCAGGGGCAGGCCGTCTTCCCCGGTGGCCTTCTCCGGCGCGATGTCCACCGTCGTCACGTCGTTGTGCTGCGCCAGCAGCACCGCCAGGGATAGCC
>JAEEGL013811344.1_pt1 | contig 13921 bp, 14 predicted proteins | sample 9134231 | NCBI WGS metagenome assembly JAEEGL01 (sample SAMN16246548, study PRJNA631951) | gut metagenome | biome: gut microbiome; feature: rumen; material: fiber-attached | host: Bos | place: Iran: Karaj | collected 2018-10
AAAGAAGCTGAAGAAGAAGGATTTAAAGCAATCGCTGCTAAATTTAGAGCTGTTGCTGCAATCGAAAAACACCATGAAGAAAGATATAGAAAACTATTAAAGAACATTGAAGATGAAGTAGTCTTCTCAAGAGATGAAGATTGCATTTGGATTTGTCGTAACTGCGGACATGTTGTTGTAGGTAAGAAAGCTCCTCAAGTATGCCCAGTATGTGCTCATCCTCAAAGTTATTTTGAATTAAAGAGTGAAAACTACTAAGAAGTAAGCAATTACTTCTTTTTTTTGATATAATGAAGCAAGGAAGTGTTATTATGTCAAAAGAAAGTGCCTTTAATCAAATAAAAAAATACAATTTAGAAGATAGAATTATAACATTTACTTCTTCAAGTGCTACAGTTGAACTAGCAGCACAGTGCTTGAATTGTGAACCAGATCAAATTGCTAAAACAATGGCCTTTGATTTAAAAGATCGTTATATAGTTATTGTTACTTCAGGCGAAGCAAGAATTGATAATAAAAAATTCAAAGAAGAGTTTAAAATGAAAGCTAAAATGGTTGATAGAAATATTTTAGAAGAAAAAGTTGGCCATGAACCTGGAGGTGTCTGCCCATTCGGCCTAAAAGAAAATGTCGATGTATACTTAGATGAATCGCTAAAAAAATATGATATTGTTTATCCAGCTTGTGGCTTACACAACAATGCAATTAAGCTTACAATTAATGAATTAGAACAAGTAACAAGTAAACCAAAATGGATAAAAGTGACAAATTAGCAAAGAACTATTCGAAAGAATGGTTTTTTTGTGATATAATGGAAACATAGTAGAGGTGATGGACAGTGAAGAGCAGCAAATTTCTTACTCTTGTTATTGGATCTGGATTACTAGCTGTAGCAAGCATTGGTATTACAGTCAATAGCATTACTCACAATAAAAAAACACTATCCGAACCAGCAACAATGGCTCAACTACTTGATAGTTCAAAAAAGATAGGCAGTATCGAAATAAGAGAAGCTGTTGAAATTGAATTAGGTAATGCCTTACCTGATGCTTCAGCTTATACCAATGTTGAAGCAGATGTTATATATCCTGATCATATCTTTAAAGAAGTATATCGAAATGTAAATGGTCAAGAAGTACCTAAAGAAGAAGCCGTTGAAAATGAAATTTTAAAAGAAGAATATACAAAAGAATTAATTACAGTTAAAAAAGGACAATATGATGTCGTAATAAAAATACATGAAGATGAATTTAAATCAATTCTATTTGTTACTGATAAAAAAGCACCGGATTTAATGCTTAAAGAAGTAACAGTAGATGAAGATGTTAAATATGATATATATGGTTTTATTGATAGTTGCTTAGACAACAGCAATGAACCTTGTACATATAAATTTAAAGACGAAAGTATGGGTTCTTATTCTAAAGAAGGAACATATGATATCGTCATAATTGGTAAAGACACAAGTGGAAATGAAGTAGAACAAAGTACAAAACTTATCATCAAGAAAAAAGTTGTTGAGCAACCAAAACCACAAAATCCAACTACACCTCAGAATCCAACAACACCAACAACACCAACGACACCTACGACACCAACAACTCCAGATCCACCTGTAACTCCGGATCCTCCGGTTACTCCAGATCCACCTCCAACACCAGATCCACCAACTCCGTCTATATATGTTCCATCAGCAGGTGAGATTTCCAACACAATTGCTTCTGGCCAACCATACTTCGGTACACTATTAACACTAACAAATGAGTATCGTGCTGAAGTAGGAGTAGCGCCATTAACTAACAGCGACTACTTAAATAGAGTTGCAACTTTAAGAGCAATTGAAATAGCTAAAAATGATTACTTTAGTCATACAAGACCAGATGGACGTTCATGGAGTACAGCATATGGTGATATCGGTGGTCACAGTTATTCAATAATTGGTGAAAACCTAGCTGCTTACCAAACAACACCAACTCAAGCAATGCAAGAATGGAAAGCATCACCAGGACACTATGAAAATATTATAAATTCTCAATACAGACATATCGGCTTTGGTGTTATTAAATACGAAGGCAGATGGTATTGGGTACAAGCCTTTGGCGGATAAAAAGCTTTTAATAAAGCTTTTTTTATGCAAAAAAAAAATATATCTAAAGGAATAATGATATAATAAAAAAAGAAAGGAAGATAACATGAAAAAAATTATTTATTCATTACTTTTACTACTAGTTCCATTTATGGTTTCAGCAAAAGTAATCGAAGCAGATAACAACGTAAATATTGAAGGAACAAAAGATTCATCAAGCTTTGCTTTTGGTAATTCCGTTAATAGTGATGCTGAAATTAATGGTATTGCTGTATATGCTGGTAATACTATTAACTCTAATGGTAAAGCATCATATGGTGTCTATGCTGGTAATACAATTATCGTATCTGATGAGATTGAAAACGATTTATTCGTTGCTGGTAATTCAATTACTATTTCTAAAGATGCTGTAGTACCAAGAGATGCCTACATTGCTGGTGCTAATATCAAAGTTTTAACTGACATCGGAAGAGACTTATATGTCGGTGGTGATGTAGTAGACATAAGAGGAATAACTATTCATGGTAATGCAACAATTGACGCTGAAGAAGTTCTAATGGACGAAAATACTAAAATTGAAGGAAAACTAACATATTATGAAAATACTAATATGAAAAACTTTAAAGAAGCATCTATTACCGAATACAAAGAAATTAAACGTATAATTAGTGAACAAACAAAACCAACACTAAAAAATAGAATTAAATGGGGAGCAATTAGTTTCCTAACTAGTTATGTATCACTATTATTATTATTCCTAATCTTTCCTAAATTAAGAGCTGCATTTGATAAAAATAAAGATGGATTTAAAGAAATTGCTTTATCTTCATTATCAGGCTTAGTAGTAATAATTGTAGTTCCAGTTCTATTTGTTCTTGCATGCATCCCAGTAGTAACAATTCCAGTAAGTTTATTAATGGTAATACTATATGCATTTGCACTATACTTTGCTTCATTAATTAGTTGTTATCTAATAGGTAAATATTTATATTCTAAAGCAACAGATAAATCTAATTGGTTCCTAGAATTAGCTATAGGTCTAATTATAGTTAAACTATTAAGATTAATTCCGATAGCTGGACCAATCATTGCATTTATTTGCTTAGTATATGGAATGGGTAAAATATTTTCAGTATTTAAAACAAGTGCATTCAAGAAATAATGTGCTTTGACAACCTACATAATATATAATAAAATATCACTAGAGAGTAGTGATATTTTATGTTTGGAGAAAAAGAAATAATTGGCATAAAAAATTTACGTCTAAACAAGAATCGTATATCACTACCATCATTTACTTTCGCTGAACCCAAAGATGAACTATTCTTTATATTTGATCACAAACAACAACACATGATTTTGCTTCAAGAAGAAGAATTAATGACAACTTTAGATAGAATCAGAAATGATTTAAAAGAAAAAGTATCTCTAGGAGAATTATCATATAAAGAATATTTAAGATACCAAAGATATTTATATGGTATAATGTGTATCGAAGGGCATAAAGTAGATGCCCAGAAAAGAATTTTAATACCTGAAAGAGGGTTAAAACAATTAAATATAAAAGATGATGTCATCGCCGTTGGAAAAGGAACAAGGTTACTCATATATCCTAACAACGAAGAAACATTATCTAGAATAAAACTATAGAAAAGTGATTAAAATGATTGATCTAAAAAAGCAAATCAAATTAATTAATGAACTAATAAGTGATGAGATCTTCTTAAGTCAACTGTGTGCTTTTTTCAACAATAATGAAAAAAATGTTGATAAAGCTTTGGGACTAATTATCGCTTATTACTTAAACACTCTTGATCCAAATTTTGGTTATACTCTTGAAGAGTTACTTAAAAAAATAACCATTAAAACAGATCAAAATTTTTTGTATGCTCCTGTAGATGCAACTACAGCAAAATATATAAGAATATTTGGTATTAATAATCGTGTTCTTGATGGAGAATTACCAGTTAATGTTCAAAAAGTAGCTGAATCAATATCTTTTGATCCAATTTCAAGAAAAAGAGAATTGCTATTTAGATCAAGACTTATTGATGCTATTAAAGTTTCTAAACCCAGAGTATTATATACAACATTATTTAAAGAACCAAAAGGTGAGGAAAAGGCAATCGATATTAGTGAACCAGAGCAAGAACACTATACAACAATTTTAAAAGATCATATTTCTAGAGTTGCCAGGGAAAACACTGGTGCTTTAATTAGCGATGGCAAGAAAATAGTTAATAAATATATTGATTCAAAGAGACATATAATAGTTGTACGTAGAGAACAAAAGGAAATTGATTTAGGTTCTAAAGTAGGCACATATGAAGCAATGAGTCCAATTAGTATCTTTAATATTGGTTTTCTAGAACTTCCAAGTACTTATAAAATAAAACAATTATGTTTAAAAGGTGGACTTCCACAACCAGAATATAAAGAAAAACCAAAATTTCAAAAACCCCAATATTTAGTAAGATATTATCGTTATGAGTTAGTTCCTATTACGGATGATTTTGATTATTACAATGATGCTCTTACTGGTGATGCTGATTATGATATTGATATTCTTTATCATAAACACGATAATAAAGATAGTAAAAGCAAGATATCTTCATTGTTTGATGAAAATTTAAGAAGTATTAAAAAGAGTACAGAAGTTATTCAACTAACTAAATATGGCGACAAATACGAGATAAATAATGGACGTCATCGTTTAATATACTTAAAACACATGTTTAAAAGAATGACAGATCCAAATACAAAAGCTGGCTTTAAACCGATAGATTTCCAAGTTCCAGCAATTGTTAATCATGGAATCGAAAGTGAAGAAGTTAATAATTTATTATTAACTATACAAAACAGACATACTTCTACTAGATTTTTAAAAGATAATATTAGTAATGATCGAGAAAATATCATTATAATGATTGGTAATAAAGTATATAAAGTAGAAAATATTGAAGAATTAAAAGAATTTGTTTATAGTCAACATCAAGATAAATACTTAATAGGCATTAATGCCAAAGTAGATTTAAACTATAACTATATAATATGTAAAATATTGTACGTATTAAAAGGGAATTACACAAAGCTATCATTTTCTGACGTTGTAAACATAATAAAACGATACGGAGTAGATTATGATGGAAAGGTAATTAAAACAGATACCTTAAATTTCCTAGAATTATATCGCTCATATGTTAACATAGTAGTTCATCTAAGCATGAATAAAGTATATTATCCAGATAAAGATATGATGGATTATTTGAAACATAAAATAGATGTCTTTAATCTAGGTAGAAAAGCAGTTGATTTTATTAATAATTATCCAGAAAACTTAGATATAAGTATCTTTGAATTGCCAACATTATTAAGAGAAAGTGGCATTATGGGCGAACAAACTAAAATACTAGTAGCTGAGTTAATAAAAGAATTCCAACTAGATAAAGTAATAAATGAAAGAAACGAAAGAATTAGAAAAAAAAGAATTGGCTAATTCTTTCTTTTTTTATTAAAAAATATATCAAAGTAACATATTAATATGATATAATATATTAGTATAATAATAGGAAAGAATAAGGTGTGTTGGTTATGAAGTTATTTATAGCAAACGAATTTAATATGAAGCCTTATAAATTGCCAGATACACCAGAAGAATCCTTTATGATCAGCTATATCTCTGAAATAGATAAACAAGAGAAAATGATTTATATTCAAGCTGTTAAAGGTAGATGGCGTATAGAAGGTAATTTAAATATTAGCTTATATTATAATAACTTGCCTCAAAATAGTATAACTTTAGAAGAATACAAAACTTTCTGCATTTGTTTTAACGATGTAGAAGAATATGTATTCCTATTTTGCATGCCTTCAAATATTGGTAAATATTTTGACTTAGATATTCCTATTACAATGAACGAAATATTAATTGGATCAGGTCCAAATAATAATTTAGTATATAACAATCCTATGGTAAACGATTCGCACATTGTTTTAAATAGGGATGATAAAGGAATCTGGACAATTAGAGTTACAGAAAACTCACCAGCTATATACGTTAATAAAGTAATTGCTACAAATCAAAAAATTAATTGTGGTGATGAAATATTTGTCTTTGGTTTAAAAATAATATGGATGAAACGCTTTATCCGTATCAATGAAATACCAGGAACATTAACAATTAATAGATTAAGTTATTTTGAAAAAGAAAAAGCAGATAATTCTCGTTTTACACCAGCAACAGCTAAAGAGAAAAACCAAAATCTATATAAAGAGAGTGAATACTTTTTCCATACACCAAGCTTAAAACCAGTAATTGAAAATAAAGAAATAGCAATTGAACCACCACCACCAAAAGAGACAGACGATAATAGAATTTCATCTGTTATGGCGATTGGTACATCTATTACTATGTCATTTATTTCATTATTACAAGGTGTTCAAGCAATTCAAAGAATTTCAAGACATGAAGCAACATGGCATGATGAATTAGCTACTTTAGTTACAGTTGGAGCAATGATTTTAGCATCAGTTGCTTTCCCAATTCTTACAGAATTCTTAACAAGAGCTAAAGCTATTGCTAAAGAAAATAAACGTCGTAAAAAATATTCTAAATATTTAGAGGGTAAAGAAACAGAGATTAAAGATCTTCTAAATAAACAAGCTATTGCACTAAAAGAACTATATCCAAGTACTTCAGAAGTAGCAAATATGATTGAAATGAATACTCGAAATATTTGGAATAGAGAAATAAAAGATAAAGAATTCTTATCTATCAGACTTGGAACAGGTACAATTAAAGCAGCGATAAATATTGATTATCCAAAACGTGCCTTTACAATGACTGAAGATAAATTGGAAGAAAAAGTAAATAAATTAGTAGATTCTGAAATAACTATTGCTAATGCACCAATAGTTGAATCACTAACAGAAAATAATGTCTTCCCAATAATTTTAAACTGTTATGATAAAAAATCATATATCGATAACATAATGCTTCAATTAATTAGTTTTCATAGTAGTTACGACTTAAAAATCGTCTTTATGGTAAACGAAAGAAACAGTTATATTTGGGATATATACAAATATCTATCACATACAATAAGTCATGAGATGGACGAAAGATTCTTCGCTTATACTGAAGAAGAAGTTAAAGATATTTCTTCATACTTAGATATTATTTATCAATCAAGAGTATCAAGTATTAATAATCAAGGTAATTCAGATGAAACAACAGTAGTAATTAGTGAAGATGATAAAAATAAATATAAAAAATTTGATACATATTACATAATTGTTACAGATGATATCATTCACTGCAAAGGAACAGGAATCATTAATAAAATCTTAAAGACAAATAATAATTATGGTTTCTCAATCCTTATGTTTGAAACAGCTATTAAAAACTTACCAAGTAGATGTAATGAATTCGTTAATATTTCAGATACATCAGCTGAAAAGTTTAATAAAGATTTAAAAGCTGAAAATCAAATATCATTCACACCGGATTATGCTCAAAATATTGATATGCCTTACTTAATCAGTAAATTATCTAATATTCCAGTAGCATCTCCAGAAGCAGCATCACAATTACCATCAACATTAGAGTTCTTAGAGATGTATAAAGTTGGTAGAATAGAGCAATTAAATATCTTAAATAGATGGCAAATGAATGATCCTACATTATCATTAAGTGCACCTATTGGTGTTCACCCTGATGGTAATATATTCGAATTAAATTTACATGAAAAAAATCATGGACCTCACGGTTTAGTAGCAGGTTCTACTGGTTCAGGTAAATCAGAATTCATTATTACATATATCTTATCTATGTGTATTAATTACAGCCCTAACGAAGTTCAATTCGTCCTTATCGACTACAAAGGTGGAGGTTTAGCCGGTGCCTTTGAAAATAGAGAAAAAGGTATAAAGATACCACACTTAGTTGGTACAATTACAAACTTAGATACATCTGAAATGAATCGTACTTTAGTATCTATACGAAGTGAATTAAAACGTCGTCAAAGAGTCTTTAATGAAGTAAGAGATGCTTTGGGTGAAAGTACAATTGATATTTATAAGTATCAAAAATACTTCCGTGAAGGTTCAGTAAGAGAACCAATCGCTCACTTATTTATCATTTCCGATGAGTTCGCTGAGTTAAAAGCTCAACAACCTGATTTCATGGATGAATTAATTTCTACAGCACGTATTGGTCGTTCTTTAGGTGTTCACTTAATTCTAGCAACACAAAAACCAAGTGGTGTCGTAGATGATCAAATTTGGTCAAATACTAAATTTAAAATATGTTTAAAAGTTCAATCTGCATCAGACAGTGTTGAAATGTTAAAACGCCCAGAAGCAGCTTCACTAAAAGAAGCAGGTCGTTTCTACTTACAAGTTGGTTACGACGAAATCTTCGAAATAGGTCAATCTGCTTGGTCAGGCGCTAAATATATTCCAACTGATGTTATAACTAAAAAGATTGATGATTCAATCGAATTTATAAATAATGTTGGAACACCAATTAAAAAGATTAATAATGTTATTAAAAAAGAAGAAACTCAAGAAATGGGTGAACAATTAACTAACATTGTTAAATACTTAGTTGATTTAGCAACTAAAGAAAAGATTAATACAAATCAATTATGGTTACCATCAATTCCTAATGAAATATACATTGGTAATATCATAAAGAAATATAACTTCAAACCAGTTCCATTTAAGATAGAAGCCGTAATAGGTGAGTATGATGATCCAGAAAACCAATACCAAAATATCTTAAAACAAGACATTCTAGGTGAAGGAAATACTATTATTTATGGTATTCAAGGTTGTGGTAAAGAAAACCTACTTACAACTATGATGTATTCAGTTTGTATGTATCATTCACCAAATGAGGTTAACTTCTATATTTTAGACTTTGGTGCTGAAATATTAAAAGTATTTGGTAAAATGCCTCAAGTAGGTGAATACTTAACTGCATACGATGACGATAAAGTTCCAAGTTTATTCGATTTCTTAGAGAAAGAGATGGCTAAACGTAAATCAATTCTTTCAGACTTTGGTGGATCATTTGAAGGCTATAATGAAAAAGCTAAAGAAAAACTACCATTAATAATTGTCATAACAAACAATTATGACTCATACGTAGAAAACTTTGAAGAAACAGTTGATGCATACGTTAAACTATTAAGAGAAGGTCCAAAAGTAGGTATTATCTTCTTCTTAACAGCAGTTTCTCAATCAAGTGTAACTGGAAGAATTTCCCAAAACTTCAGTAAAATTTACGCAATGCGTTTCATGGATGAATATGATTTCCGTTTCTTACTAAATACTCAACCAGGACAAGTTCCTAAGAAAGTATTTGGTCGAGGTTTAACACCAATCGACGAACGTGTCTTAGAATTCCAAACAGCATTAGTTAATGTTCAAGAAGAGTTAAATGAAACAATTAAAAAATCTGCTGTATCATTAGCAGGTTACTATAAAGAAAAAGCTCGTCCAATACCTGTTTTACCAGGTAAAGTTAACCATATGATCTTAAGAGATGAAATAACAGATTCTACTGCTGTACCAATCGGTATCAGCTTGAAGAGTATTAATACTGCTAAGTTCGACTTTGAAAGCAATAGTATTGTAACAATAACTGGAAACGATGTTCGAATGGGTACAACATTCTTAGAAGAATTCTTAAAAGTATTAGCTGATTTAGGTAGAACAAATATCGTCATGCTGGATTTATTTAGAACAACTGATGTACCAAATGGTATAACAGCTACAACTGATCCAGAAGAATTCTTTGAAGCAGCAGATGGTATTATCTTATCAGAAGAACAACCAGATGCTCATCGTTTAGTAGTAATTACTGGTGTATCAGAATTATTTACTGATGAAGACAATGCTCCGTTCAAAGAAAAATTATATGGTTATTTCAAACATCTTGAAAAGAGTAAGAAAACATCTTATATCTTAATTGATGACTATTTTGATTATAAAAAAGTAATCGTTGAAAGTGATTTCCAAAAATACTATGATGATACGACTGGTATTTGGTTAGGAACAGGAGTAGACAATCAAGTAGCATTCAGTATTAATGGTTTAACTACTGAAGATACTGAACAATATACAGACAATATCGGTTATCTAATTGTTAAAGGTAAATACGACTTAATCAAGATAATGGAAAGCGATGATACACTATGAAAAACAAAATATTAGTAGAAGTAAAAGTTCCAGAAATAGATGAAACATATAGTGTTTATTTACCAATTAATAAAAAGATAGGTAATATCATAATATTACTTAATAAAGCAATCAGTGAGATGAGTGGGGGAGTTTTTAAACTTTCAAACTATAATACTTTATACAATGCAACAACAGGAAATGAATATCAAGTAGATGTAATATTATCTGAAACAGATATTAGAACCGGTACAAAATTAATATTATTGTCATAAAAAAAGTACTACATAACGTAGTACTTTTTATTTTGAAATATTTAACAAAAAGTGATTAATAGCTAATATATCATCGACAGCAAGATTAGATTCAAGATCATACTTATTACAAATAGTAGTTAATTGATTTTTAAACTTTGTTAAGTCTTTAATCAATATATACATTTTTTCCTTAGTCTGCATTAAAACAGTTCTAGAATCAAGACTAGTTGGAATAGAAGCAGTATTAAGCATTTTATATGCACTGTTAAGTTTATCTAAGGCTTTAGTAATTTCAGCCATTATAGTATTCTTAACATAATCAGTATTAACTTTTAAATTCTTACTCATACTGAATTCTCCTTCTCAAATCTTTCTAATCTCTCAGCTTCTTTTATAAGAAAATTAGAATATTGCATAAGAATATCACCAATCTGTTCATAAATAACACAATTCTCTAAAACATCTTTTTTATAAAGATTAGCATCGTATCCACTCCAGCAATCCATATTCTTGATGCTAGATTGGAAATTGAAAATTGTTTTATTATACTTACGAGCTAATTGTTTTAAATCTTCGCCGTCTTTTATCATTCTTTTAGTATCTGTACTTAAAGAACCCATCTATATCACTCCTATATTAAAATAACTGGATTTCACCAGTTATCTTAAACACTTTTTTTCTTTAACTCTGGTAAAACTTTATTATTTAAGTTATTTTTAATAGTGTTTATATCAGTACCAATTTTTACTAAAGCATCTTTCCTGAAATATTCACCATCTAACCCTTTATTAAAGTTCTTAGTTAAATCATTAACTATACCATAAGCAGAATCCAAATTGTTTACAATATTTGTTACACACTTCGCCAGTAACATGTAATCATTCTTATTTGCCATAAGAACACCCTAGATCCTACTTAAAAGTAAAGTTCTTATCTTGATTTTTATAAGCTGCTTCAATTTTATCTAAAACAGATAAGAATTGATGCATCTTTTTAACTAACTCAGCTTGAGTATTTTTTAAACTAGTTAAATATTTATTTAAGTTATTTAAAGTTTGTGTACCAGCCATTGCAGCTTCGATTTCTTTTCTGTAACCAGCGTAAGTTAATGCGTTGCCACAAGCTGAATCAACTGACTTTTGATACTTAGTAATAGCGTCTTTCATTTTTGGAACGCCTTTTACATTTATACCTCTAGTAGTATCAAATGCAGATGCCATAAAATCATTCCTTTCTAATTATTAAATTTTAACAGTTCCTTTTGCATAGTTGTTCTTTTGGAACTTAGCAAATTGACTTGCATAGCTTGTTAAAGCAGCGCCGATAACAGTATTATAATTTCTTAACTTAGTAGCTAATGTAGTAGCCATAGTAGTTAAATCTGCAACGAAAGCTGTATGGTCATCACCATCCCAATAAGCAGCTAAAGTTTCTTTTAAAGTTGTGAATGCTTTACTTGTTTTTGGGTCAACAGCTTTTGCTCCGCTTTCAATTGAAGAAGAAATCTTCTCTTTTAACTTTGTTACACCACCTTGAGAATATCCAATAGTAGTAGTATCCATTTTTAATGCAGTAGCCATCTAGTACACCTCCCTCCGTTACTTATCTAACATTATGTTTGAATTATCTTCACGGATATAGGTGTCGATCAAAGTAATCATATCATTACTATAAGTTAAAAAACTTTTCTTTATTACAATGAAGTTAGAACTGAATTCTTCGAATTTTTTTCTCAACAAATCAGCATTTTCTCCAGTATAATAAAGGCTTGTTTTTTTCATAATGTCTGAATACTTATCAAGAATTAGTTTAACATCATCACGATATTTCAACATTGTTTGACTGAATAATTTTAATCCAGACTCATTAATACCAACTACATCCTCCATATAATTCACCACCTGTAAAGTGAATACCCTTTACAATAAAAATTATATCATAACCACCAATGAGAAACAATAGAATTTAATGAGATTGTAAATACAATTTTACAATTCAAAAAAATGTAAATAGAAAGCATTAAAAAAAGGAATAAGAGAATATCTGTAGTATAATAATAATGAGAAAGAGGTGTTGTTTATGCTGATTTTAGCAAAAGCAGCAATGGCCATGATGTTGGGCTTTATTTTGTCTATCATAACAGGATTGGTCATAATACCTATATTAAGAAAATTTCATATGGGTCAAAATGTAAGTAAAACAATAGGTGAAAGACATCAAAAGAAAAATGGAACACCGACTATCGGTGGCTTAATATTTATTCTTCCGACAATAGCTACTTTAATTTTATTAAGGATAAAAGGAAGTATTGATTTTTCATCCAACTTATTAATTGTTACTGTCGTCTTTGCCGCATATGCTTTATTAGGATTTTTAGATGATTATGTAAAAATAAAACATAAGAATAATAAAGGTTTAACAATTTTATTTAAATTACTAGTTCAAATGTTAATAGCACTGGCTTTCTTCTTCATTTATATGAAGAATGGCGGAGAACCAACCTTAGAGATTTCATCATTACATTTAGATATTAATTTAAAATGGGCTTATGGTTTATTTATTCTATTCTTATTAGTTGGAACAAGTAATGCTGTTAATATAACAGATGGCCTTGATGGTTTAGCTGGTGGCTTGTCATTGATAGCTTTCCTAGCATATGGCTTACTAGCATGGAATGCTACATGGTTATCAGGTTATCAAGAAATAGGTATTTTTTGTTTCGTTTTAGTAGGTAGTTTATTAGGATTTGTTTTCTTTAACTCCCATCCTGCTAAAGTATTTATGGGAGATACTGGATCTTTAGCATTAGGTGGAGCACTTGCTGCTATAGCAATCCTAACAAGACACGAACTATCTCTAGCATTAGTTGGTGGTGTCTTCGTAATCGAAACACTATCATCACTAATTCAATTAGTAGCAATTATTCATTTCCATAAAAAAGTATTTAAAATGGCCCCATTACATCACCATTTCGAACAACTTGGTTGGGAAGAAAGTGATATTGTAAAAGTATTCTACGTAGTTGGTTTACTATTTGCAATGGCAGCCATTACATATGGTGTATGGATTTAAAAGCATCTTATGATGCTTTTTTTATTGTAAAAATTGAATACTATATTTTAATATAATAATTGTATGTTATAATTCTATATGATAGGAGGGATAAAATGAAAAAATTACTAACTAAAGAGCAATCAATACTAGAAGTTATTGCTGATATATACGTATTTATTATGATATTAGTTTTTCCTCTAATAGTAGATAAAACAGGTTTCTTTCATATCCTAGAATGTAAATGGTATTCATACGTAACAATTGCAACATCTTATGTTGTAATTAATATTATAGTAATTCTATATTTTCTATTATTTAAGAAAGTTAACTGTTTTAAAAA
>JAEEGL014421333.1_pt1 | contig 13921 bp, 13 predicted proteins | sample 9134231 | NCBI WGS metagenome assembly JAEEGL01 (sample SAMN16246548, study PRJNA631951) | gut metagenome | biome: gut microbiome; feature: rumen; material: fiber-attached | host: Bos | place: Iran: Karaj | collected 2018-10
GGAAACGCGTACAACATCAACGGCGACACCGCGGCGGCCTGGATCGCCGGCGCCCTGCAGGCCGAACGCCTTATCATGATGACGGACATCGCGGGCATCCTGCGGGATCCCGCCGACCCGGAGACCCTGATCCCGAAGCTCTCCGTCTCCGAAGCGGTGGAGCTGTTCGATCAGGACGTGATCTCCGGCGGCATGATCCCCAAGGTGGAGTGCTGTATCGAAGCCATCAACATGGGCGTACACAAAGTGATCATCATGGACGGCCGGGTCACCCACTCCATCCTCATGGAGCTTCTGACGGACGAGGGCGCCGGCACAATGGTAGTAGGAGATGAATCAAATGAGCGGGATTAAAGAGATCGACCGGACCTATATCGCCAACACCTACGCGCGCTTCCCGGTGGAGATCGTTTCCGGAAAGGGCTCCATCCTGAAGGACGATACGGGCAAGGAATACATCGACATGGGCAGCGGCATCGCCGTCAACGCCTTCGGCGTGGGGGACGAGGAATGGAAGCAGGCCGTGATCGCCCAGCTGGACCTGGTCCAGCACACCTCGAACCTGTATTATACGGCTCCCGGCCCCCGGCTGGCGCAGATGCTCTGCGAGAAGACCGGGATGAAGAAAGTCTTTTTCGGAAACTCCGGCGCCGAGGCCAACGAGTGCGCCATCAAGGCCGCCAGAAAGTACGCGGCGGAAAAGAAGGGCCCCGACTGTTACACCATCGTCACCCTGTGGAACAGCTTTCACGGCCGCACCCTGACGACGCTGGCCGCCACCGGGCAGGAGCATTACCACGAGCTCTACCGTCCCCTGACCCCCGGCTTCGTCCACGCCAAGGCCAACGACCTGGAGGACCTCATCCGGGTCGCCGAAGCTCAGCCCACCGCCGCCGTGATGATCGAGTGCGTGCAGGGCGAGGGCGGCGTCATCGCCCTGGATGAGGATTTCGTCAAGGGCGCGGCGCAGTACTGCAAAGAACACGACGTGCTGCTGATCGCCGATGAAGTACAGTGCGGCAACGGGCGCAGCGGCGCCCTCTACGCCTATATGAACTACGGCGTGCAGCCCGATATCGTTTCCACCGCCAAGGGCATCGGGGGCGGCCTTCCCCTGGGCGTCTGCCTGCTGGGAGAAAAGGTCCAGGACGTTTTCGGCCCCGGCGACCACGGCTCCACCTTCGGCGCCAACCCCGTCTGCTGCGCGGGAGCCTGCAGCATCCTGTCCCGCATCGACGACCGGCTTCTCGCGGAGGTCCGGGAAAAGAGCGCGTATATTTTCGATACCCTCGGCAGCGCCCCGGGGGTCAGCGCCGTCACCGGGATGGGCCTCATGATAGGCATCCTGCCGGAGAAGAAGGCCGCTGCCGACGTGGTCCGCGAGTGCATGGACAAGGGCGTGCTCTGCCTGACCGCCAAGGACCGGGTCCGGCTGCTGCCTGCCCTCAACATCCCCATGGAGACCCTCAAAAAGGCCGTGGAGATCATCCGGGCCGCCTGCGCGTAAGAAGGCCCCTTCCCCGATACCTTTCCGCCGCGGAAGATCCCGCGGCGGTTTTTTGCCGGCAGTTTTCCATTTCGGCAGTTGCCTTTTCCGGGTGCCTGTGTTAGAATGAGAAAAGTGTACACGGGGGCATCCCCGTTTCTTTACCATGACGCCGCGGGAGTGATCATATGAAAAGAGAAGTTACCGTTTACTACGGCCCCAAGAGCGCGTTTCTGGGCATTTTGCCCCAGGACGTGCGCCATACCACGCTGATCGAGCTGGCGATCAAGTCCGACGCCAAGGCCCGCGAGCACACGTTCAAGATCTCCGCCAGTCCTCAGGAAGACAAGAAGGACCGCATCCAGTGCCTGGTGGCCTATTCCGATGAGTACGCGGCCATCAGCGAGAACGCCATCAACAGCTTCATCGGCTTCGTTTCCCAGTTCGACCTGGACCGCGTCTTCCTGCAGAACCCGCCCCTTTACATCGTGGAGCAGTTCGTCAAGCTCAAGCAGGACGTCACCATCAAGAAATACACCTACGCTCCCCTGGGGCAGAAGGTGATGCGCGCCATCAACGAGCATTACAACGAGAAGATCATCGGCCAGCCGGACGTCAAAGACAAGCTCCTCACGGCCCTCTTCCCCCTGTGCCGCTCCTGGAAGCAGCAAAAGCCCGTGGTCATCCTTTTCTATGGCCCCACCGGCGTGGGCAAGACCGAGACCGCCAAGATGATGAGCGACCTGCTGGGGGAGAAACTCTTCCGCAAGCAGCTCTCCATGTTCCACAGCGACGACTTCGCCTCCTACCTCTTCGGCGGCCGCCATTCCCAGAACTGCCTGGCCAAGGAGCTGCTGGAGCGCGAGTCCAATATCATCCTGTTCGACGAGTTCGACAAGCCCGATCCCGTCTTCCACAGCGCCTTCTACCAGCTCTTTGACGAGGGCGTGTTCGAGGACAAGAACTACTACGTGGAAGTGTATAACTCCATCATCATCTGCACCTCCAACTACCTGAGCGCCGAGGACGCCCGGCGCCATCTGGGCGATCCGATCTTTTCCCGTTTTGACGCCGTCATCCGCTACGACGCCCTGGGGGACGAGGCGGTGCGGATCATCATGCACAACGAACTGCGCCGCCAGATGGAAGACCTGGATCCCGACGAGCGCAGCGCGGTGGAGGAGAGCGACATCGTTTCCGTCATCGAGGGAGAGATGCGGGACGCCCGCAACGCCCGCCAGATCAAGCGCGTGGTCCGGGACGCCATCTCCAACACCCTTCTGGACCGGGTGCTGTACCCGGAAAAATACGGCCTGTAAGCCTTTATCCCGTACAAAACGATCCGCCGCGGCTGCCAGGGCAGCCGCGGCGGTTTTTTTCGTTTTCTTTATCTGCTGTACTCGAAGGCGACCCGGGGGCTGTGGTCGCGCACGTAGATCACGCCCCTGCGGACGAACCCGTTCTTCAGGATGCAGCGCTGCATGGGGATATTGTCCGCGTGGGTGTCCACCCGCAGATGGGGGAATCTCTTTTTGGCGTACTCGAAGCATTCGGCAGCCACGCCTCTCCCCCGTCCCCCGGCGACTCGGTGGATGGCGGCGTAGGGCGAATCATCCCCCCAGGCGCCGTCCTCGATGATGGCGTAGGTCGGATCGTCGCCTTCTACCAAAGCAAAAACGCCGTAGACCTCCCGGTCGTCGCAGCAGACGAAAAGCCGGCCCAGGGAGATGTCCTCCAACAGCGTCTCCCGCAGGGGATATTTGTTCCCCCACTGGGAGGGGTTCCCGTTCTCAGCCATGAACCGGCGGGAGGCCTCGTAGAGGGCGTCGACGGCGGGCATGTCTTTTTCCGTCGCCAAACGGACCATAAAAACACTTCCTCTCATTTTAGGGACCGGCATAGGCGAAAAGCCTCCCGGGCCCGGCGCGTGCCGTCAGATCAGGGCAGAGGCCCTCAGGATGACGACGCCGCAGAATATGGTGAACATGGAGAGCCCCGTCGTGACCAGCACCAGTTCTCCCGCCAGCAGGCCGTCGCAGCCCATGGCGTCCGCCAGAGGAGCGCTGGAGGTGGCGGTGGGACAGGCGTGTACCAAAAACACGGCGCACATCAGGTCTCCGCGATATCCCAGCCATACCGCCGCCCAACACCAGATCACAGGCAGGATCACCAGCTTGATCAGCGCGGTCAGGCAGATCGCCCGCCGGTCCCCGGAGAGGGCCGCCAGGCGAAAGCGCAGGCCGATGGCCAGCATGGCCACGGTGGAGGCGCTGGAGGCCAGGTTGTTCAGGGGCTTCGCGACCAGCACGGGCAGCGTGAAGGGCAAGAGCCGCAGCAGAAGGCCCAGAAGGGTGCCCGCCAGGATGGGGTTGCGGATCACCTGCATGGCGACGGCGGCGGCGTCGGGACGCCGGGCGTCCTCCCGCTCCGAAAACCGGCTGAGAATGATCACCGCGGTCACGTTGTAAAGGATCAGCACCTCCGCGATCACGATCAGCATGGGCGCCATGCGGTCCGGCCCGCAGATGTTCTCCATCAGCGGGATGCCCAGCAGCACGTCGTTGGAGCGGTAGGCCGCCTGGATCACCACCCCGGCCTGCCCCCGGCGGGGGATCAGGCGGGGGACCAGCAGGCACAGCAGGGGGATGGTCACGGCGTAGGTGGCCCCCACGTAAAGGAGCAGCCGCAGATAGGCGCCGTCGAAAACGACGGACTGGAGGGAGCGGATGCAGAGACAGGGGATCAGCAGGTGAAAGCACAGGCTGTTGAGGGTGACGGCGTCCTTTTCCCGCATCACGCCCAGGCGCCGCAGGGCGTATCCCAGAAAGACCACCGCGAACAGCGGCGCTACGTTGTCAAACGATGTGGAAATGATCTCTCCCATGTTCCCGTCTTCCCTCCCTTCCGGCAGCAACGCCTTGATTATACTGCCGGCGCCGCCAAAAGGCAAGGAGCGGAGGCAGAAAACCGGTTTTTTTGAAAACAATTTGTGACTTTTCATCTTTCCGTCACAAAGAGGCGGTAAGATGGTCTCAGAGCCGGGGCGCGGGGCGGCGGAAACTTGCAAATTCCGCCGGAAGCGGATATAATGAGAATGTTTCGCACCCTGCGCGGAACTGATTTTAAACTATTTACGCGGCCCTGCGCCGCGATGACCATGACCGAAAGGAGCGCGGCTCCATGAATACCCTGCAAACAGCGCCGTCTGCCGCCGCGCGTCCCGCGGTGGAATGGCTGACGCGCCGCCTGACCTACCGGGGCCTGCTGATCATCCGCAGGCTGCTGCGGTGGCGCAGGCGTCTGAGGCGGCTGCTTTTGCTTCTGGCGCAGTTTTTCTCCGGTCTTTGGGAGAGTATCCGGCGGGCCTTCATCGCCTTCGCCGTACGAAACGGCCTGGACCACACCGAAGCCACCAAGACCCTAGAACGTCTGCGCGAAGAGCGCAAAAGCGCCCACAGCCGCGGGCTCGCGGCTGCCCTCGCCTTCTGGGGCGAGCATTTTCTCACCGCCCTGGGACGCTTTCTTCTTTACGTCCTCAAATCCCCTTCCTATCTGATGCCGCTGGTAGCGCTGGCGGTCTTCATCGGCGTGGTCCACACCACGCTGGACAGGACCTTCGCCCTGAAGGTGGAGTACAACGGCAGCGACCTGGGCTACATCCTGGACGAATCCGTCTATGAGAACGCGGAGATGCAGATGCGCGGGCGCATCGTGTTTGAAGACTATATCCGGCCCAAAGACGCCATTCCCCACTACACCATCGCCGCCGTGGACGAGAGCCAGCTGACGGACGTCAACACCCTGACGGACGAGCTCATCCGGGCTTCCGGAAACGAGCTGGGCGAAGCCACCGGGCTGTACGTGGACGACGAGTTCATCGGCGCCGCCGAGGACGGGGACGACATCCGCGACATGCTCGATTCCCTGCTGGATCCCTACCGCTCCGAAGACAGCAGCAACGAGACCGTCAGTTTCGTCCGGGACGTGGAACTGGTGGAGGGGCTCTATCCCCTTTCTTCCATCCGCGGGACGAGCTCCATCTACCGCCGCGTCACCTCCATGGAGCAGGAGGAACGCACCTACACCACCGTGGAGGGCGACTCCCCCTCCCTCATCGCCCAGAAGAACGGCATCAGCGTCTCCACCCTGCGGTCCCTCAATCCCGATATCGACAACAGCCTGCTGGTGGGGCAGGAACTGAAAGTACAGCAGTCCGTGCCCTTCCTCCAGGTCCAGATCAACCGCACCGAGGTCTACGACGAGGAGATCCCCTTCCAGATCGTGCAGACGGTGGATTCCTCCCAGTACGAGGGCTATTACAACCGCACCCGGGTGGGAGAGGCCGGGATCAACCGCATCACCGCGGAGGTCTCCTACCTCAACGGCGTGGAGACGGGCCGCAGGATCATCTCGGAGAAGACCGTTTCCGAACCGGTGGATGAGGAAGTCACCGTAGGCGGAAAATCCGTAGCGGAAGTGGGCGTCCAGTCCACCAGCAGCGGCTTCATCTGGCCCACCGCCAAGGGCTACATCAGCTGCCCGATCTACGGCTATTACGGCCATACCGGCACCGATATCGCCACGGACAGAGGCACCCCCGTCTACGCCTCCGCTTCGGGCATCGTCACCAAGGTGGTCCGCAGCGGTACGGGCTACGGATACCACTTCCTCATCAGTCACGGAGGAAATCTGGAGACGCTCTACGCCCACTGCTCGGAGATCTACGTCAGCGTGGGCCAGTGGGTCTCCCAGGGCGAGGTCATCGCCGCGGTGGGACGTACCGGAAACGCCAGCGGCAACCACCTGCACTTTGAGATCCGCTCCAACGGCAAATATCTGGACGCCCGGGACTTCATCGGCACCAAATGCCCCTACTGATCTCCGGGTCTTCCCGCCTGTTTCGATCCCCGTTTTTCTTTATGGAAAGCGGGGATCTTTTAATCTTTCTGAAAATTATCAGGACGATTGACAGATCGGGAAAAAGAAAGTAAAATATGTCTTGCTGTACAAACAGCGTTCCTGTGAGTTTTCCGCGCGGCGCTTCGCGCGCGCTTTCCGCCCTGGACACCCCTCAGGGATAAAATTGAAAGGGATGACCCCATTGGAAAAATACGTCATCACCGGCGGGCGGCCTCTGCACGGTGAGATCACCGTCGGCGGGGCAAAGAACGCCGTCGTGGCCATCATTCCCGCGACGCTGCTCGCCAGAGGAAAATGCGTCATCGAAAACGTCCCCGAGATCAGCGACGTGGAGATCCTGCTGGGGATCCTGCGCAGCCTGGGAGCCTCCACCCGCCGCCCCACCCGCAACACGCTGGAGATCGATACCTCCCGCGTCAACAGCACCCACGTTCCCGACGAGCTGGCCCGCGCCATGCGCGGCTCCTATTATTTCCTCGGCGGCCTTCTGGGCCGCTACTGCGACGCCAACGTGTCCATGCCCGGCGGCTGCGACTTCGGCGTGCGCCCCATCGACCAGCACATCAAGGGCTTTGAGGCGCTGGGCGCCGCCGTCACCACCGACGGGGGCGTCATCCACGCCGCCGCCGACCAGCTGATCGGCGCGCACATCCACTTCGATATCGTTTCCGTGGGCGCCACCATCAACGTAATGATGGCGGCGGTCCGCGCCGCCGGCGTCACCATCATGGAGAACGCCGCCAAGGAGCCCCACATCGTGGACCTTGCCAACTTCCTCAACTCCATGGGAGCGGATATCCGGGGTGCCGGTACGGACGTGATCAAGATCCACGGGGTGGATCTGATGCATCCCAGTTCCTATTCCATTATCCCCGACCAGATCGAAGCGGGCACGTTCATGGTGCTCGCCGCCGCCACGAAGAGCAACCTGCTCATCCGCAACGTGATCCCCAAACATCTGGAGTCCATCACCGACAAGCTCCGCGCCGCCGGCGCCGTGGTGGAGGAATACGACGACTCCGTGCGGGTCATCGGCCCCGAAAGGCCTCTCAGGCTCAATATCAAGACCATGCCCCATCCCGGTTTTCCCACCGATATGCAGCCCCAGCTGACGGCCATGCTCAGCGTCGCCAACGGCACCAGCACCGTCTCGGAGGGCGTGTGGGACAACCGCTTCAAATACACCGGCGAGCTGGCCCGCATGGGCGCCCGCATCCTGGTGGACGGCAAGATCGCCGTGGTGGAAGGCGTGGAGCGCCTTTCCGGCGCCCGGGTGCGCGCCACCGACCTGCGGGGCGGCGCAGCCGCCGTGATCGCCGGCCTGATGGCGGAGGGCACCACGGAGATCGAGAACATCGATCACATCGAGCGCGGATATGAGCGCATCGTGGAAAAACTCACCGGCGTCGGGGCGGACATCCGCCGCATCACCGTGCCGGATACAGTCCCGGCAGCGCAATAACACAAGATCGGCCGCGATACCCCCCGGGCGTCGCGGCCTCGTTTTTTAAGGAGTTCTGTCCATGGCGAAATTCTGTCCCCTGGCCTCCTCCAGCGGCGGCAACAGCACCTGGCTGGCCGCTTCCGGGGGAGCTCTGCTCGTGGACGCGGGCATCAGCTGCCGCAGAACGGAGCTGTCTCTCGCCGCTCTGGGGGGCGACGCGTCCCAGGTGCAGGCAATCCTCGTCACCCACGAGCACATCGACCACGTGAAGGGCCTGCGGGTCTTTCTCAAAAAGCACCCCGTGCCGGTCTTTGCCACCGCGCCGGTGCTGGAGGTCCTTTCCCCCTCCCTGCCGGCGGGTTCCGAGCTGGTGGAGATCTCCCCCGGCAAGGAGTTCTCCGCGGCGGGCATGGGCGTGCGCGCCTTTTCCACCCTGCACGATTCCGTGGGGAGCGTCTGCTACCGGATCGAGACCCCGGACGGCCACACCTTTGCCGTCGCCACGGATATGGGCGCCGTCTCCCGGGAGGTCCGGGAGGGCCTTTGCGGCTGCGAGACCGTCCTGCTGGAATCGAACCACGATCCCTTCCTTCTGCGCATGGGGCCCTACCCCTATCATCTCAAGGCCCGCATCGCCTCCTCCCAGGGACACCTCTCCAACGACGACGCCGCGGAGCTGGCCTGCAGCCTTCTGTCCACAGGCACCTCCCGCTTCTTTCTGGGCCACCTCTCCAAAGAGAACAACAACCCCGCCCTGGCGCGGCAGGGGGTCAGCGCGGCGCTGGAGGCCGCCGGCGCCCGGGAAGACGCCGACTATCTTCTGGACGTGGCGCCCTACGACTCGCCGGGAAGGCTGGTGCGTCTCTGATGATCAATCCCCGCGTCATCGCCGTGGGCAAGCTCAGCGGGCGCTGGATCGCCGACGGGGTGGAAGAATACCTCAGGCGCATGCGTCCCTACTGCAAGCCCCGGATCCTGGAGCTGAAGGAAGAACGCCTGCCGGAGGACCCCTCTCCGGCCCAGATCGCGGCAGCCCTCCGGTCCGAGGGGACCCGTATCCTGGAAAAGGCGAAGGGAACGCCCCTGGTGGCTCTGTGCGTGGAGGGAAAGCCTCTTTCCTCCCCGGCTCTGGCGGAGTTCCTGACCCGGCAGGCCATCGGCGGGGCGAACGCCGTTTCCTTTGCCATCGGCAGTTCCTACGGCCTGGACGAGGCCGTCAAGGCGGCGGCGGTCCTGCGGCTCTCCATGTCGGAGATGACCTTCCCCCACCAGCTGGCCCGGCTGCTTCTCTGCGAGCAGCTGTACCGGGCCTGCGCCATCGAGGCGGGCGCGAAATACCATAAATAACGGCAACGCTCCCCGAAGACCGAAAGGTCTTCGGGGAGCGTTTTTTTGTATACGGGTCCGGACGGAGCCTCAGCCCTTCAGGTCTCCCAGCATCTTCTCCGAGAAGGAGAGCACCAGGGCGCCCGCGCTGTTGCCCAGAGACATGACGACCATGCGTACCAACCCGTCTGCGGACCAGACCCCGGCTATGGAGAAATAGTACATATTCGCCACGCAGTGCTCAAAGCCGCACAGGATGAACACCATCACCGGGAGGAAGACCGCGAGGTTCTTTCCCGCCGAATCCTGGACCCGGCCGTAGCGGTCCGCGGCGAAGAACATGAGCATGCCGCAGAACATGGCCAGGCAGAAAAGGCTCAGAAGAGAATCCGAGAACTTTGCCGCGCAGATCCCCGCCGCCTTCTCCGAAAGGGCAGGGTACACTCTGGTAAACCGCTGCACGAAGGCCGTCAGGAAGGTGCCGATCAGGTTCCCGCACCAGATGATCAGCAGATCAATAAGGAAAGACGCGGGCCGTACCACCGCGAAACCCACTTTCCCGGTGAACAGGTTGAGCCCGCCGGTAAAGATCCCGAAGAGGCCGATGCCGAACAGAAAGGCCCCCACCACTTTGTTGTCCACCGAAAGGAACAGGGTGCCGCCGATGCCGATCATCACGCCGGCCAGCACGGCTCTCCAAAGAGTTTCCAGATTCTTGTTCATTTCTGTACCTCCTCATCTCTCCAGGCCTTGCAAACGTCCACCCATCCCCGGGCGCCGCCGTAGCGATACAGTTCCTCGCAGGTCAGCTCGATGGCGCTGTTGGCGCTTCCGCAGGCGGGGAAGACCGTATCGAAGCGCCGAAGGGACTCATCCAGATAGACCTCCACCGTATCGGGCACCGCGAAGGGGCAGACGCCTCCCACCGCGTGGCCCACAAGAGCGACGGCCTCCTCAGGGCTGAGCATTTTCGCCTTTTTGTGAAACGTCGCTTTGTAGCGGCTGTTGTCGATCCGGGCGTCCCCGGCGGCCACCACCAGGACGCATCTGTCGTCCAGGGCAAAGGAAAGGGTCTTGGCGATCCGGGCGGGGATCACGCCCACGGCTTTGGCGGCAAGCTCCACCGTGGCGGAGGATACCGGGAACTCCAGCACCCGGTCCTCCATGCCCAGCCCGGCAAAGTAGGCTTTGACTTTCTCAAGGGACATGCTTTTTCCTCCCACGCGGCTGCCGAAAAACGGCGGCCCACTCAGGCAAGATACTTTTTGAGGCCCGCCAGACGGCTCAGCGCCTCGTTGAGGGATTCCTCGCTGCGGGCAAAGTGCAGCCGGATCAGGTGGTTGACCGGCTCCCGGAAGAAACTGGAACCGGGCACGGCGGCGACGCCCACTTCGCCCACCATCCACTCGCAGAACTGAAGGTCCGTCCAGCCCTTGAACTTCTCCCGGGCCAGGAAATCGGAGATATCCACCATGATGAAATAGCTGCCCTGGGGAACGGTGTGCTTGAGGCCGATCTCGTCCAGGCCCCTGCAGAACAGGTCCCGCTTCTTCGTATAGAGGGCGCGCAGGCCGTCGTAATACTCCTCGCCCAGGGAAAATCCGGCGCAGACGGCTTCCTGCAGGGGCGCGGGGGCGCCGACGGTGAGGAAGTCGTGGGCTTTCTTGACGCACTCCGCCACCTCGGGCGGCGCGATGCAGAAACCCAGGCGCCAGCCGGTGATGGAAAAGGTCTTGGAAAGGGAGTTGCAGGTGATGACCCGCCGGTCGCCGCCGGGCAGGGAGGCCGCGGCCACGTGCTCGTAGGGATCGAAGACGATGTGTTCGTAGACCTCGTCGGTGATGACGAAGGCGTCGTACTTCTCGGCGAGCTCCAGGATCATCCCCAGCTCCTCGCGGGTAAAGACCTTTCCGCAGGGATTGGAGGGGTTGCAGACGATGATCGCCTTGGGGCGCTGTTTGAAGGCGTCCTCCAGCACGGCGGGATCGAAGTTGAACTCCGGGGGGACCAGCGGGACGAAGATGGGCTCCGCGCCGCTGAGGATGGTGTCCGCGCTGTAATTCTCATAGAAGGGGCTGAAAACGATGACCTTGTCCCCCGGGTTGCAGACCGTGAGCATGGAGGCCATCATCGCCTCAGTGGAGCCGCAGGTGACCACCACCTCGGTCTCAGGATCGATGGCGCGGCCGAAGCGGGGAGAATACTTCTCCGCGATGCAGCGGCGCAGGTTCTGGGAGCCGAAGGTGATGGAATACTGGTGCTGTTCCCCTCCCTTTGCCATCTGCGCCAGAGAGTCCAGCAGGGCCTGGGGCGGATCGAAATCAGGGAAGCCCTGGGAAAGGTTGATGCTCCCCTCCCTGGCGTCGCTGATCCGGGTCATCCGGCGGATCACGGAATCCGTAAAACTTTCGATGCGCTTGCTCAACTGCGGCATAATGACAACACCCCTTCAGAACTATTGACAGATCGGTATTTGAACGGCAGCGGTCCCGGCGGCCTGCGCCGGTCCCGCGATCTCCCGAAGGGACGGGGGTCGATTCAGGGAGATAAATCATTAAAATACTATAATAAATCAATACTCCTGTCAAGATGCACAAATAATTAACAATAAAATTGGACAGATGCACAGCTTTTTTCTCGAGCAGCGTGGAAAAATCAACGATTCGACTACAGTTCAAAAACGCCGGACAGGTCCCGCGGCCCGCGCCGCCGGTACCGGGGCCCGGCGGAAAGGCTCCGCCGCCTTTACAGGCTGACCTCCCCCGCCAGATTCCGGGCGAAGAGGGACCGGATGCTCTCCCGGCCCTTTTCCTGTCCCAGGCCCCACATCAGCTTGGTCACCACCGCCTCCAGGGTCATATCGTGCACGGGGATCCCCCCGCACTGCAGGATCCTCTGACCCGTCTCGTATACGCTGAGATTGCTGCCCTCGTAGCGGCACTGGCTGCCCACCAGGATGGGCATCCCGCCGTCGGAAGCCCGGCGGATCGCGGCGGTGAAATCCCCCTTCAGGAAGGGGACGCCGCCCAGGCCGAAGCCCTCGATATAAACGCCCTCGTACCCCCGTTCCTGCAGGAAGGAAAAGATCTCCGGATCCATCCCCGGAAAGAGTTTGAGCACGGCGATCTTATCGGAATAAGCCGTGTTGAGGCAAAAGGGCTCCTTTTTCGGTACGGGAAAGTCCCCCAGGCGCAGGCCGAAGGCGTTCACCTCTCCCACGTAGGGGCAGTTGATGCTCTCGAAGGCGTTGAAGCTCACCGTACGCACCTTGGAGGTCCGGCAGCCCAGCATGACGCGCCGGTCGAAGGCCAGATAGACGCCTCCCCGGCCGCTCTGGGCCATGTGCACGGCGCAACGCAGGTTGTCCTCGGCGTCGGACATGGGCACGCCCAGAGGCATCTGGCTCCCGGTGAGCACCACGGGAACGGGGATCCCCCGCAGCATAAAGGTGAGCATGGAGGCGGTGTAGGCCATGGTATCCGTGCCGTGGACGATAACGGCGCCGTCGACGCGCCCGAGGGCCCCGGCGATCAGGAGGGAAAGGCTTTTCCAATCCTCCGGAGTGATATTGGAGCTGTCCAGAGAGCAGTAGTCCTCCATGACCACCCGGGTATCCTCGCCGAAGCCCCCGGCCAGCCGGAGGATCTCCTCCCCGGTGATGGCGGGCTCCAGGCCGTTTCTGCCCGGCCGGGCCGAAAAGGTGCCCCCCGTATTGACGATCAAAATCCGCTTCATTTTCCACACCTCCGATCCGTCCCGGCCTCTTCGCTCCCGCCGGCCCCCGTCCGGGAAGGGGCCTTGTCCGCCGGCTCTCCCAGGCCGGAAAGGGTCGCCGCCGTGACGGAGACGACGATGGCCGAGGCGCCGGCCAGGGCGGCGGCCGTTACCCGCTCCCTGAGGAACGCCGCTCCCAGCAGCACGCTGATCACCGGCTCCAGGCAGCTGAACAGCGCCGCCTCCCGGCCGCCCACCAGACCGATGCCCAGCTGGAACGCCACCGTGCCCCCCAGGGCGATGACGACGGCGTAGAGGCAAAGGATCGCCCAGGTCCCGGCGGGAAGAAGGAGGGTGAAGCCGTCCTTCAGGCACAGCAGGAAAGAAGCGGCGGCGCTCACCAGATAATACCAGCCGGCCACGGCAAAGGGATCCAGAGCGGAAAAACCGCTGCGGTCAAAAAGCACGATATAGAGGGCGTAGGAGAGGCCGGAAGCCAGGGCCAGAGCGATCCCCAGAGGGTCTCCGGCCCCCGCCGTGCCTCCCTGCAGAAGAAAGACCCCCAGGGTGCAGGCGGCGCAGCACAGAAGGCCCCGGGCCCGCAGCGGCACGCCGAACAGGGCCGTGTCCAGCAGAAAGGTGAACATAGGGTACACGAAATGCAGGGTGGTCACCATGCCGGAAGCAAGGTGCAGATACGCCAACGCCAGGAGCAGGGGCGTCACCGTACAGCAGAGCAGAGCCAGTCCCGTCAGCCCCAGGGCCCTCCCCCGGGCCACCCGGGCCACGCTCTCGCCGGCCAGCAGAAGAAACACCGGCAGGCCGATCAGGTGGCGCAGGAGCAGCAGCGTGGAGGCGTTGCAGCCGCCGCGGTAGATGAGTACCGTGAGCATGGGCGTGACGCCGAAGGTCAGGGCGGAAACGCCCACCAGCAGCAGGCCCCTGGTCGTGCCGCGCATCCGCCTCTCCTCCTTCATAAAATGATCTGCCTTTCATCCTATCAGCTTTTCCCCCGGCGCGCAAGGGAGGGA
>JAEEGL014962307.1_pt1 | contig 13921 bp, 14 predicted proteins | sample 9134231 | NCBI WGS metagenome assembly JAEEGL01 (sample SAMN16246548, study PRJNA631951) | gut metagenome | biome: gut microbiome; feature: rumen; material: fiber-attached | host: Bos | place: Iran: Karaj | collected 2018-10
AGGAAGGGAACGAGCTTCGTCTTCCCGATCGCGAGTATCCCCAGCGCCGAAAGCGCGAGCGAGACGGCCGCCACGACGCCGAAGGCGCGGAAATAGAGCCCCGCAGCTTCGCGCTTTTTTGCGCCGAGACGGCGCTCCGCGATATAGTCGCTCCGCCAGAAAAGGATGAGCGATCCCGCCGCGATCAGAAGACCGACCGCCAGCGCGATCCCCGCGGTGAGAAAGGTCGAAAGGGTCTTCGACTGCAGCTCCTCGAAATCCTTCTCCACGTCGGCGTAATCGGGACGCGCCATGACGACGCGGTATCCCGCTTTTGCGAGGAGCGTCTCCGTCTCAAAAAGATAGGATTCGTAATCGTCCTTGCGGACGGTAAAGGAAAAGAGATACGGCAGGACCGGCACATACGCGCGGTCCGCAGGGGCGGGGATCAGGATCTCGCCGAGATAGAAATAAGCGGTATCCGCGTCGATCCCCCATCCCTCGTCGTTTTTGTAGCTTCCGACGATCTCATATTCCTCTGCGGGACCGAAATCGAGCGGTTCGCTTTCCGCAAAGATCGTCGGGACGCCGCTTCGCCCGACGGAAGCGGAACTGACGCCGTCGGCCAGGGAAAGAAGGAGCGTTTCGCCGACCCTTTTCCGGAGGACGTTCAGAAGCGAAAGCGGACACATGCAGACCTTTTTCCCCGCGTCCTTTTCGGTGAGTGCGCGGCCCGATACGACCCGCATCAGATTATTGCGCCACGGCAGGAGCATGTCGAGCGACGGGATCTCCACCACCGCGGTCATGTCGAGGATACCCTCCAGCCGCTCCGCGTAAGGTCCCAGACCGTGTTTTTCCATGATCTTCCGGGCAAATTCCTCGTCGGAAAGCGCTTCATCCCCGGGCTCTTCCCCGAAGACCCGGGTCCTTTTGGAATCCATATAGATCCCGTCGGCCGGGCTGTGCGTCTCGTGGGGCATCAACCCGAAGATGAAATACCGCTCGCCGTGGTGATAAGCGGGAGGCTCGTCCATCGGGGGAAACATCATCGTCGGGAAAACGGCGTATTCGGCGAAGGTGATTCTCACCGCATCCGGATCGCCCGCAGCGAGATAGGTGGGGCGGAAGCGGACACGGTTGGGGTATCTGGCGCTGTTGCCCACGACGTAAGGCTCGCCCGTCACGCGGCCGACGATCATGGCGTAGCTCGCGGCGTCGCCCGCCACGCAGCGCTTCCCTCCGCCGAATCTCGCCGTGTGCGTCACGGCGAATTCCACCTTCTCGACGCAGGGAGAGGCTTCGAGGATGGCGACGGCGTCCTCACCCACGGGATCCTCGTTCCGAAAAAGGCCGGAATAGCCCGCGCCGTTTTCGCTCTCGGCGGCGCGGGTGACCGTCCCGGTATAGAAGCGGCTCTCCATGGCCTCTTCCATGGCGGCGCGGGTTCCGGTCAGCTGCAGGCCTTCGACGACCGTGAAGAGGATCACGACGAGATTCGCCAGGGAACAGAGCAGGAGCTTATAAGGCTTTCTCACAAGGAGCCGCGCGGGATGGATCTTTTTCGTCATAAGCCTCTCTCCCCCCTTTCCCGGGCCGCGTCTCAGGGACGCCTTTTTTCTTATACGGTTATCCTGCCGTTCCGGGGATCATTTCCCGTTCACGACGTTCTGCGGCTTGCCCGCAAGGAACGCCCTGACATTCGCAACGGCGGCGCTCGCCAGGCGCTGCCTTCCCTCCACGGCAGTCCAGGAGATGTGCGGGGTGATATAGCAGTTTTTCGCCGAAAGGAGCGGATTGTCCGGGGCGATGGGCTCGTCTCTGACCGTATCGAGTCCCGCGGCGTAGACCTTTCCGCTGTTCAGGGCTTCGGCCAGCGCCTCCTCGTCGATCAGAGCGCCGCGGCTGTTGTTGATCAGGATGACGCCGTCCTTCATTTTGGCGATCGCCGCCCGGTCGATCATATTCTCCGTTTCGGGAAAGAGCGGGCAGTGCAGAGAGATCACGCCGGAGGAAGAGAGCAGTTCGTCCAGGGATACGTAGCGCAGCGCGCCGTTTTCGAGGCCGGGATCCTGATTTACGTCGCAGGCCAGGATCTTCATCCCGAAAGCTTCCGCGGCGCGCGCCACGATCCGGCCGATCCTGCCCATCCCCACGATCCCCATCGTCTTGTTCTCCAGCTCGATGGAGGGATAATCCCAGAAGCACCAGTCCTCCGGTCCCGACCGTCTGCCCTTCCGGACCTCACGGTCGTGATAACCGACGTGATTCGTGATCTCCAGCAGCAGGGCGACGGCGTGCTGTCCGATCCCCTCGGAGCCGTAGGACGGCACGTTGGATACCGTGATCCCGCGCTCTCCGGCCGCCCGGACGTCCACGGTGTTGTAGCCCGTCGCGATGACCGATATCATCCTGAGCTTCCCGCATTCCCGGAGCATCTCTCCGGTGAGGCGGGTCTTGTTGAGAAGAACGATCTCCGCGTCGCGGATGTGATCCAGAGCCTCGCTCTGCGGGACCCTGTCGTTCATTTCCACGTCGCCCAGAGCAAAAAGCCCCGACCAGTCGATCTCGCCCGGGTTTTCGCGGGGCTTGTCCAATACCACGATCTTCATCGGGATCACTCCATTTCCGAAAGCGCGTCGAACACCTGATTGAAGCCCCGGAGGAACAGGACGTTGTCGGTGCACGCCCAGAACACGTTGGCTCCCATTTCCAGATAGGTCCTCGCGACGATCTCGTCGTCGCAGAAAATGCCGCAGGATTTGTTCGCCTCCGCCGAGATGTCAAAGACCCGCCGGATCGCCTTTTTCATGACCGCGCTCCCGATGTCCCGCGGCGTGCCGAGCATGATCGACATGTCGTAAGGACCGATGATGACCGCGGCGATCTCGTCTCCGTACCGTTCCAGCATCTCCGGAAGGTTGTCGATCCCCTTCTGCGATTCGATCTGAATGAAGAGGAACCGGCCCTTCTGATATTCTTCAAAGCTTTCTCCGTCGCGGAACTGACCGTGTCCGCCGCAGCCGGTCTTGCCCACCGGCGCGAAACGCATCGCGTTGACGGCGTCGGCGACCTGCTCCGCCGTTTCGGTGCGGGGAAGCATGATCCCGTCCGCGCCCAGATCGATCGCCCGGGCGATCAGATGGTATTCGCAGTTCGGCACCCGGACGAAGGACGGCAGACCGATCAGCCGGCAGACCTGCAGCGAGGGGATCATGTTTTCGTTGTTGTACACGCCGTGTTCCGCGTCGAACAGGATGAAATCCAGATCGTCGCGGTTCATCTTTTCAACCATCAGGGGACTGTTGATCACCGTCATGTTCGTGCCAAGCACCTTTTTGCGTGCAAGGAGCTTTTCCCGAAGCCGTTCGTATTTGTTCATCTTCCTGATCCTCCGTTTTCGTATTCTGATTCAGACTCTTTATCTGTATGCGACAAGAAACTTCCGCGCCGCCGCGCGGATGACCGCGTTCCCGTTTGCGAGAAGCGGCATGCCGTGACCCGAAAGGATCACGTCGGGGGAAAACTCCTGCGCGGCAAATTCAAAGCTCTTCCGGAGCTTCACGGGATCGTAGTCCGGGCTTCCCTTCCAGCACAGCAGGACGTGATCGTCGATCTCCCGGTCAAAGGAAAACGTGTCGCCGGTGAAAAGGACCGTTCTGCCGGGTCTGCCGCCGGTCCGCTCTCCGACGTCCTCCATCTCGAAAAAGGAGCTGCCGTCGGTGTGGCCCGGGAGCGGATAAGCCGTGAGACGGAAGTCTTCAAATGCGAACGCGCTCCTTTCGGAAAACACGGCGTCCGCTTCACAGGACGGATAGGTCCACCCCTCCCCGTACGGGGTCCGGTCCGCCCGGAAGCCGCCTTCTCTCAGCCAGTGCGCGTCCCCTTCCGCGACGACGAGCTTCGCGCCCTTTTTCTGAAAATACGCGGCGCATCCCGCATGGTCCGCATGTCCGTGCGTGAGAAAAAGGCGCGTGACCGGGAGATCGCCCATGCCCCATCGACGGAGCGACACCTCAATCACCTCCGCGGCGCAGGGTTCCCCGCTGTCCACAAGGGCGACGCTCTTTTCTCCGCGGATGGCGTAAACGTTGCCCAGAAGGTCGTAGTTCGCGCCGGATACGAGATAAACCGATTTCGTGATCTGCATGTTCTTCCTCCTTGCGCCGCAGCCCGGCGCGTGTTTCAGGGAAGCCGGTAGCGCAGGAACAGATACTGGTTTTCTTTGGAAAAGCGCGCGGCGAGGGTCCCGCCGGGGCCGATCTCTTTTCCGGTCTCCCCTTCTCCGTTGGAGGCGATGAGGTCCGTTTCGATCCTGCCCGCGGGAAGCGGGAGCCGGAAGACGGTTTCGGTTTCCCCGTTCAGCTCCCGGAGAAGGATCAGGTATCCCTCCTTTTCGCCTGTCTTCGCCAGGAAGCCGGTGAAGGCCCTGCCGTCCGGCTCTTCCCCCACCGGGATCACCTCGGCGCGGAAGAGCGCCTCCCGGTGCGGCTTCCACAGAGCGACGATCCTCCGGAGCGCCAGGGCGTCCTCCTCTTCGAGGTTCTGCATTTCAAACCAAAGAAGCGGATGGGACACCATGACCGACGCGAAAAGATAATCGATTTCGTAACGCGCCGGGGCGAAGGGCTCGCCGCCGTATTTTTCCGGATGACGGCGGGGATTCAGCACCTCGAACTGCAGCATGTTCGCAGGCAGGATCCCGGAAAGCATCCAGAGATTCCGTAGCGTGCGGTACGGGAAGTAGTTGCCCCAGTCGGTATACCGGTTTTCCACGAACTGGATGCCGTATCCGGCCTTGAAGAGATACCCGAACCGCTCCAGCGCGGTCACGTCGAGCTGCAGGAAAAAGCCGTCGGCCGTAAGCCGTGCGAGAAGTCCGGAAAGATTCCTTTCGCCCGTTTTGTTCCCGAGGGTGATGCCGTCCAGCTTATAGGCGCGGCTACCGTATTCCCGGTCGAACGCCTCCAGGATCTCAGCGTCCTTTTCCCAGTTCCGGAAACCGTCCGCGGGATCGGGACAGAACCAGAGCCCGAGCCCGACCCCGCGCCTGCGGGCTTCTTCCGCCGCGGGCGCGAAGCCATGCGGGAAGCGCTTTTCGTCGATCGACCAGTAATCGTCGGCCGCCGCGTGATAACCTTCCCAGATATGCTCCATATACCGGTCGGGATCGGCGATGGCTCCCTTGTTCCATCCGTCGTCGACCGTGAGGAAATCGGCGCCGAGCGCCTCCGCCGCCCGCAGCTCCTCCTTCAGGAAATCGTCCGAAAGAGATTTTTCGCAGTTCCGGTCCCCCCAGGTGTTGGCCATCACCACGAGGCGGCCCTCCCCCTTCCGCTTCCGCGCAAGGAGCTTTCTGAACGCCGGAAGAAGGATCGCGGGGTCGCCGGCGCCTACCGTGGCGCCGTAGGCTTCGTCCTCTTCGCCGGGAGTGAGCGCGGCAAAATCGACGCCGGTCCCGTAAAGGACCGCCTCCTCCTGCGTGACCGTCAGGGTGTGATCCGGTCTTCTGAGGTGCGAGGCGCCGCAGGGCGCGTTTTTCGCGGCGAAGAGCGCGGGGCCGCCCGCAAGCGGCGTCATGAGAAAGATATCCCCTCTGTACCGGTTGGGATGGCGCGGATACGGGAGATCGCTCTCCCGCTTTACAAGAGTGTCGCAGTAATCGCTGTTTTCAAAAAGCTCGATCGACTCCACCCGCACGTGTCTCGAAGGCAGTCGGAACCTGTCCGCCGCGTCCAGAGCCGGGTCGGTGTCCTCCGTTCCCTTTCCCGAAAAGAGGAAATGCTCGGAAAGGAACGGCGAATCGGGCAGGATCCCGACCGCGAGGACCGCGCGGCCGTTCTCCCCCGAAAGCGCAGCCTCCACCGCGAGATACTCCTCCGAAAGGCCGCCGTCGTCCCGGATCCCGGACGAGACCGAGAATCCTTCGATCCTTCCCGCGGGAAGCGCCATGGGCGACGCGGGGAAAGAGGCCCACGCGCCGCTCCCTTTATCAAACACGCCGCCGGGAACGAGCTTCCCGTCTTCGATCCGCCAGCTTCTTTCGATCCGGGCGTTTCCGATCCGGATCCCGTCCTTTTCCGTGATGACGTAACAGTCCTTGAATTCCCGCATGCCGCCGCCTCTCTTTCCTTTCAGGCTTCTTTCCCTTTTTCGATTTCTTCGAGCATGAAACGCGCGAAAGACGCGCTTTCTTCTCTTCCCGGCGCGAAGGGCGCGCCGCCCCGGTAATCCTCCGCCGCTCTCTTCACAAAGCTATGCAGGGAGGCCGGAAGGTTCTTCCCGGCCCATTCTCCGCCCTCCGCCTTGGAAAGGACGAGTCCTTCCCGCCGGAAGGCAAGCACCCGGCAGAGATTGAGGGTCAGATAGACCGGATTCTCCGGGAGCTCCTCTTCCGCATTTTCCACGTCGGAACGGATGCTTTCCCAATACGCCTCCCGCGGGACTTCGCCGAAGACCTTCGCGGGCTCTTCGCCGCAGAGAGCCGCGCCGCGCGCCTTCAGAACGGTGAAGTGCGCCGCGAGGTCGGGATCCACTCCCTTGAAATGCGCGGCGTATTCCGCGGGGTCTTTTTCCCAACGGGCGAGATGCATCGGGGAAAAATGCAGCTCGAAAGGCGTGGGAAAGACGAAGTTTTCGCAAAACTCCCTCTTTACCACGCTCATTTCGATCCCCTTGGCCGGAGCTTTTTCGTTTAGGGAGACGACCTTTTCCATGAAGCGCCGCTTTGCGGGGACGGACGGCGTTCCTTCCGTTACGACCAGAAGATCCAGGTCGCTCTTCTCCGGGCTGAAGCATCCCATGACCGCCGAGCCGTGGAGATACACGCCCGTCAGCGCGTCTCCGAAGGCTTCCCCGGCCGCCAAAGCAAATTCTTTGAGTATCTCCCTGCAGAAACCGGGCAGACCGTCCGGAATCGTTATTTCCGTACTCCTCATACGATCTCCACACCGTAGGCCGATCTCATCAGGGCAGCGATCTCCGTGCGGTAGGGCATGGAGGCCGAGCTCCCCTTCCGGGTGACCGAAAGGCTTGCGGTGCAGGCGGCGAAGCGGAGCGCGGTCTCGTCGTCAAAACCGTCCGAAATCGCCGCCGCCAGGCCTCCGGTGAAGGCGTCTCCGGCGCCGGTGGTGTCCTCCGCCTTCACCGGAAGAGCCGGAAGAACGATCTCCTTTTTTCCGTCGAAATAGCAGGAACCGCGGTCGCCCAGGGTGAGGATCACCTTTTTGATCCCTTTCCCAAGAAGGATCTCCGCCGCGCGCCGTGCGTCTTCCAACGTATTGACGGCGACGCCGGTCATGCTTTCGGTCTCGGTTTCGTTCGGCGTCAGATAATCGACCCCCGCGAAGACGGCGTCCGGCGTCTTCACGTACGGCGCGGGATTCAGGATGACCGGTATATGATATTTCTTCGCGAGAGCGATCGTCGCCTCTACCGCCGGAAGGCTGGTCTCGAACTGGCAGAGCGCCACGTCGGACGCGGCGAATTCCTCTTCCGCCGCCATGACCTCGTCATAGCCGACCTCGGCGTTCGCGCCCGGAGCGATGATGATGCGGTTCTGCGCGTTCTTTTCATCGACCTCGATCAGAGCGACGCCGGTGGCCGCTTTCTCAGACGTCCGGATGAATCCGGTGCTCATCCCCTCGCGGGCGTAATGCTCCTTCAGTACGGCGCTGAGGGTCTCCTTTCCCCAGGACCCGATCAGCCTGACCTCGGCTCCCGCCCGGGAGGCGGCCGTCATCTGGTTGCTGCCCTTGCCGCCGGGGCCGAGCCTGAACTGGGTGCCTACGACGGTCTCGCCCGCGGCGGGAAGCCGCGGCGCGTAACAGGTCAGATCGACGATCAGACTGCCGGGACCGATGATTTTTCCCATGATAATCCCCTTCCGTAAACGATTTCTTTTGCGGGATATGAAGAAAACCGCGGGATGCCCCCGCGGTTTCCGCTTGTCTTACGCTTTCGGTTCGCCTTCCACGATGGCGATCCCGGCGGAGGTGCCCAGGCGTTCCGCTCCGGCTTCGATGAGCTTCATCGCGTCCTCCCAGGTCCGGATCCCGGCGGAGGCCTTGACCTTGACCGACGGGGTGCAGTTGGCCTTCATCAGCGCGACGTCTTCCGCGGTGGCGGCACCGGCTGAAAAGCCTGTGCAGGTCTTGACGAACGAAGCGCCGGCTTCGCAGGAAGCCTTCGTCGCGAGGATCTTTTCCTCGTCGGTGAGAAGGCCGGTCTCGATGATGACCTTGACGATCTTTCCCTGAGCCGCGGCAACGACGGCGGCGATCTCGTTCCTCACGTAATCCAGATCCCGGTCCTTGATCTTCCCGACGTTGACGACCATGTCAAACTCGTCGCAGCCGGCGGCAAGGGCGTCCTTCGTCTCCGCGACCTTGATCCCGGTGGTGTTCCTGCCGAGAGGGAATCCGATCACCGTGCAGACGTTGACGCCGGTCCCCTTCAAAAGCTCTTTCGCCAGCGCGACGTCGCAGGGATTGACGCATACCGACGCGAAATCGTACTTCGCCGCGTCCCGGCAGAGCTTTTCGATATCCGCCTTGGTCGCGATGGGCTTCAGGTTGGTATGATCCACGTACTTGCTGATTTTCATAGCCGTTCTCCTCATCCGATTCGTTTTTGTTTCTGGACATAGTTATACCATATCCGCAGGAAAAAAACAAGCAGATGCGCCGCCCGCCCCGCTTCATTTCAGCCGGTCGTCGTACGCAGCCCTTTCGCCCCCGATATACTTCGGACGCGTCCTCGCCGCGGCGAGATGCGCTTCTCCGATCGCCGCAAGCGAAAGCCTTACCGGCACCGCCACCTTTTTCAGATGCATGCCGATCAGGGTGTCGCCGATATCGAGGCCCGCGTCCGCCCGGATCTCCTCCAGGACCACGGGATCCTCGAAACGCCTGTACGCGGCGGTCGCGAAGGAACCGCCTGCCTTGGGCTGCGGAATGGCGTTGACGATCTCAAATCCCTTCGCCGCCGCCCGTTCGGTCACGATCGCGCGGTTCAGATGCTCGCAGCACTGCGCGGCGAGAAAGACCCCCCTTTCGCGGAGCGCGGCGTATATCCCTTCGAAGACCGCCTCCGCCGCCTCGAAATTCGAATTGCTTCCGATCCGGTCCCCGAGGATCTCCGACGTGGAGCATCCCACAACGAGGATCTGACCGCTTTTCAGTCCCGCCTTTTCGCAGAGCTCCGAAGCCGCGTCGTAAGCCTGTTTCTTTTCCTTTTCAAACACGTTGTTCCCTCTTTTCGTGGATCGGCGCCGTCAGCGCGCGATTTCTATTCTTTCGCCGGTTTCCGGAAGGATCCTTTCCGGCGCGTGGGCGTAAAAGATCCTCTTCGGGCGAAAGGAGAGAACGCGGTCCCAGTCCTCTTTGAGCGCCGCGTTTTCTTCGTAAGCCGCGAGATACTCCAGGGGCTCCAGATCCCCGACGAAGGCGTCGCCGTCGTCAAGGATCAGAGAGACGCTGTCCCGGCTGTGGCTCGGCGTGGGAACGATCCTGCCCGAAATGCCGAGGCGCACGAGAAACGCGCGGCTTTCTTCCGGAGCGACGACGGTCGCCTCCTCTTCCCGGACCGGCTCGTACGGGATCCCGTCCCGGGCGAAAATGCCGTCCGGGAAATGGACCGCATCCTTCTGCCGGTCGATCAGGAGAAGCTTCACGCCCTTCCCCGTCAGGCTTCCGATCAGCCCCGCGTGATCCGGATGATAATGCGTGGCCATCACGTAATCGATATCCCGGAGAGCGACCTTTTTTTCTCCGATCGCACGATAAAAGGCCGGCAGCGTCCCCGCATAACCGGTGTCGACCAGAAGGCCTCCGGATCCGCCGCGGATATAATACGCGGAGGTGGCGCCGATCCGCAGTCTCGTCATCCCCGGATCCCCCAGAGGCCGGGATCCGGACGGGACTTTTTCCGCGGCGCCGGAAGCTCCGGAAGCATGGCGTTCAGAAGCTCCGCGAGAAAATCCCGGTCGTCGACGTCTTCCACGAGGATCATCTCTTTCGCGCCTTCGTACGGCGTTTCCGCCGGCGCGTCCGGCATCATCCTCCTCGCGGAGGCGGTCGGCTTCACGAGGAACCGGTCGTCAAAGATCCCGCCGACGATCTTCCCCTGATAGTAGAGGATATACTCCCCCATCATCGCCCTGTGGGAAATTCCCTCGAGAGACGAGAGCTGTTCCAGGATGAATTCCAGATACTCTTTGCTTGACGCCATGTTTCCCCTCATTCTCCGTGAAGGCTCTTCAGGATAAAATCCGCCGCCTTCGTCTGCTGTTCTTCCGCAGAGATCCTCGCCTCGCCGTCGCCGGTCTGCCGTCCGTAGGCTCCGAACTGCGCGTGATTTCCGCCTTCTATTTCGTATTCCGCCGCATAGTCGGAGGCGAACGCGCGTCCCTCCGCCAGCTTCTCCCGGTTCAGGACGCCGTCCTCCGATCCGTAGACGAGGATCTCCAGATCCTGCCTGTCGAGGGGCTTCGTCGGATAGGCGGCGCACAGGACGACGCCCGAGAGCTCCCCGTGCCCGGCGGCGTAGACCGCCGCCATGGCGCCACCCAGGGAATGCCCGCCGACGAACCAGCGGTCATACCCGTAAAGAGAGCGGATCCCGTCAGCCTTGTCGATCCCGAAGAAGGCCAGGCGGAACGGCATACGGACGAGGCAGACGTCAAGCCCTTTTTCGGCGAGCAGGCGCAGAAAAGGCGCGTAGGCCGTCTCCTCCACCTTGGCGCCCGGATAGAAGATCAGCGCGTCGCCCGTTCCGGGTCCGTCGAAATACCACCCGTATCCGGTTTCGGAGACGGAGACCGTCCCGTCGGAGACGAGAGCGTCCCGCGCCGTCTCATCCGCGTGATAATAGATCCCCACGTAGAGGAAGAAGGCTCCCGCCAGGAGGGCGAGAAGAGCAGGAGGCAGGATCCACAAAAGCCGTTTCTTTTTCATGAAGCTCTTTCCTCTCTTCCGGCGATATTACATGCGCCAGACGGCCTCGACCGTCCATTCGTCCCGCATGCGGAGCACAAAATCCCCGCGGAGCAACCTGTTTTCCTCTCCGTCGCGCACCATCAGGAAGTGAGTCGTCGTGAGATACCCGTTCACGTGCCGCGCGTTCCAGACGTTCACGCCGAGAAGCGCGCAGGGGCCCTTCAGGACGATCTCGTTCTTCCGGAGCGCCTCCCGGACGATCCTTTCGGTTTCGCCGTCGTAGGCCGCGGCCGCGTCGGACAAGGCGCGGAAGAAGCCGTCTTTTCCGGGAAAGGACCCGCCGGAAGACGCGGCGTTTTCCAAAAGCGGCAGGATCGCCGGACGCCGGACGAGATCGAAATCATAGAGTCCCGCCCCGCGCAGGACGTCGATCAGGAGCGCGCCTGCGGCATAGCAGGAGATCCTGACCGGGAAGAGAGATTCCGGCACTGCGAGATCCCGGCGCATGCCGTCCTCAAGCTCCGCCGCCTTTTCCGGATCAAGTCCGCCGAGGACCTGCCACTCCACGTAATTCGCGGTCCCTTCGATTTCTTCGACCTCGCTCTCATAGGCAAACTCGTACGGGAACTTCTCCTGCCGGTACTTCCGGTGCGCAAGGAGCTCCCGGATCCCGTCTTTGTCCGGCCTTTCCCGGAGCGAAAGAAGCAGTTCGTTTTCCCGCAGCTTGACGGAAAGGTTTTCGGCGCTGTATGCGTATCGTGACAGGGCTTCCAGCTCGTGGGCCCAGCAATCCCAGCCCTCGACCGTCTGGAAGCCGTGGAACATCTCATGGACGATCTTCGAAGTCAGGACGGAGATCGGGAGTTCTTCCGCGACCATCCAGATCGCGATCTGCTCTCCGTTGTAAACGATCGACGTGTTCGCCGTGAATGCGTCGGTCTTTTCGACGAACCGTCCGTCGAAAAAGCAGGTCTCCTCATCGTACAGGGCGAATTTCAACGGCCTGAAGCCGGGCCATATGCTTTCAAAATCCAGCTTCCGGATCGTATCCCGAACCTTTCCGTACAGCGTTTCCAGATCCATTTCCATTCCTCCCTTGTCAGGTCCGCGTTCCCGTCCCGTTCCTGTGAGGCCGGCCGGATCGCCGGCTCGCCCGCACGGCTCCGGACCGGCTGTATCCATTATACTATACCCCGTGGGCGAAAGCAACAGGAGGCGTGAATACGAAAGCGGAGCCCGAAACGGGCTCCGCCGGAAATATGCGCTTTTTCGTCAGATCAGCGGCTTTCCTTCCCATTCCTTTGCAGGACGCGCTTCCAGAAGCTTCGCCACCGTGGGCGCGATATCCTTGATGGAACCGCCGGGGTATTCCCTGCCCTTTTCAAAGCGCGGGCCTTCGCAGAAGATCGGGATGGTCATGTCCTCCGGCAGATCGCTGCCGTGACCGCGGTCGTGGCCGCCGTGGTCGGCGGTCAGGATGATCGTATAGTCCTTCGGGATCTCCCGGTAGAGCTTTTCCACGCAGCCGATCGCGTTGTTGACTACCTTGAGATAGGTCTCGCTCATCCAGCCGGTATCGTGGCCGCCCAGCTCGTCGGTTTCCCCCAGATAGAGGAACAGAAAATCGGGGGCTTCTTTGTTGATATAATCGATGGCGGCGTCGGTGATCAGGTTGTCGGTGCCGTGCTGCTTGTGCTGGTTGATGCAGAGAGCCGTGTGCAGATGATCGGGCCGGGAGAGGTCGCGGAGCTCTTCCCAGGTATAGAAGAAGGCGCACTTTTTGTCCTGGGCGTCCAGCCGGTCGACAAGCCCCTCAATGGGCCGCACCTGCGGGACGTACAGGTTGGTGGTGATGCCGTGGCGATCCGGATCCACGCTGTGGAAAAGCGACATATGGCACGGGAGCGTGACCGAGGGCATGACCGTGCGGGCCGTAAGAGAATAGGCGGAGATCTTTTTCAGTTCTTCTACGAAAGGATGCCCGCACTGAATCAGCCCGTCGGGCCGCATGCCGTCCACCAGGACGAGAACGATTTTTTCAGACATATTCTTATCCTCCGTTTTTCTCGGGGTTTGCCTCACGGCAAAAACAAAAGCCGCGGGACGGAAGCTTTCGCGGCCGGGCCGCATTCGCCGGAACCGCGAGCGGCACGGAAGCCGCTTCGCTTTTCAAAGCCCTGACCGGAAGCGCCGCCGAAACGGTAATCCCCGCTTCCGACTGCATTCTAATATAAGCGTCGGGGTTTGTCAACACCCCGGAGGAGAATCGACGGGTTCTCCTTCGATATCCTCCCGCGGGACGCCTGCTCATTTTTCCAGTATCAGGCAGTCCCCGGCGCCGTCCGCTTTCAAAACGCACTTGCCGCCGATCCGGAATTCCTTCAGATTGCCTGCCGCGAGCCTTTCTATCCCGCCGTCCTCTCCGATCCTGACGGCCATGACGCCCCGAAAGGTCGCACGGCAGGGAAAGCCTCCCGCCGGAAAATCATACGTGCAGAACTCCGTATCTCTGATCGAATCGCCGTTCGCAATCACGACCGAGCCGTCCTCCAGAACGCACCCGTCGGGGATCGGGTTGGCTGTCAGCTTCATCTCTTCCGGGATATCGCAGTCTTCTTTCAGCGTCACTTCGGAAGCGCCGTCCAAAGAGACCGGATTTCCGTCGAAATCCCGCGTCAATCCTCCGATGATCCTTACGTCGCAGCCGTCCCGGATCGCGCTCCCGAGAAACGCCAGGACCTCTTTCTTCGAATATTCGGGATAGAGATACAGCAGCTTGTCAAACGTGTGCCCGCAGTAATCAAAGCGGCGGCCCTTTCTGGTGATCCTGCCGTCGCAGAGCGCCTCGCCCGGCGCCAGCGCGTTGAGATATCCCCTTTCCCGCCGGAACAGGAAAAGACTGCCGGCGTGACGCCGGCAGTCTTGCCAGAAGCATGAGGATCCTCATGCCGGATCCGGGAAGCGGGGGGGATACGGTGCGGACCTCTTACCGGTCCCACGGCAGG
>JAEEGL015122586.1_pt1 | contig 13921 bp, 14 predicted proteins | sample 9134231 | NCBI WGS metagenome assembly JAEEGL01 (sample SAMN16246548, study PRJNA631951) | gut metagenome | biome: gut microbiome; feature: rumen; material: fiber-attached | host: Bos | place: Iran: Karaj | collected 2018-10
ATTTTTAATATCTTCTTCAAATTTCTCGTCGGATATAGGGAATCCACCCGGTTCTCTGTAATGAATATCAAATGCAAGCTTATAGAAATGGTGCCATTCTATTGCAGCCTTCTTTTTGGGGAATTCCTTTATAAACCGTTCTAGCCCTGCATCCATCTCGTCAAATGAATCTGCAAGGTTACAGTATAATTCAGGAGCTCTATGTTCATTTACTTTTACAATAAGCTTTTTTGCTTTATCTGGTTCGCCTTGTTCTCGATATACCCTTGCCATAAGGCACATACATGTATCCGGACAATCCCATAGAAAATAGTCATTTGCAAATTTATAATCCTTTACGAGATCACATACTGCAAACATTTCATCATAACACTCATAAATATACAGCCACACCGCAAGATTCGAGATGTTATCCAGATCTGTTTCGCTTTTAAAACTGCATTTTTTCAGTATCTTATTGCACAGACTTTGAACATTCTTCTTGTCAATCTTTGCTTTTATGCTTTCCATCAAAGCATTTCTTGCCTGTTCTCCATCTTTCCCAAGTTTAACATTATCAGCTATTACAGATTTTACTTCTTGGTCTGTCATAAAAACACCCCTATAAACTGAAATATAATATGTACTTAGTAAAAAACAAGCTGAACAATGGATTTTGCCATTATCCAGCTTGTTAATTATCTTACACGCTTACTTCTTTTCTTCAACTTTATCCTTAAGGTCTTCTACAGCGTCTTCTACCTTGTCCTTAAGATCTTCCACAGTATCAGATGCTTTATCCTTAAGGTCATTAGCTGCGTCCTCAAGGTCTTCCTTAAGTTCATCAGTCTTCAGTGATACATATTCAGCTGTATCATCATCACCGAAATCATTCTCCTCAAAATCATCAAGAGAATCAAGGTCGTCAAAGTCGTCCTCGTTCTCCTTATACTTGGTATATGCGTACATACCGGCTGCTGTTGCAGCTGCTGCCAATGATACGCCGATCATGAACTTTTTGAAACTTCCAGCCATGATTTATCTCCTTTCGTTTAATTCTATCTTACATTCTACTACTTTTTGAGGTAAAATAAAAGGGGTAATTTGTAAAAAGTATATCTTTGGGTTATACATGGTATAAGGAGACAGTATATGGATTATGTTTATATTAAAAAAGATGGTTATTCTTTTAGTCTTAAGAAGAGCTTAGAGTGTGGGCAGTTCTTTCACTTCGAGGAATTATCTGAGGGCGAATATGCCATCATTATAAAAGATACTCTTGTTCATGCTCGTGAATATGACGACAGAATCGTATTCTATGGGATGGATGAAGATACATTCGAAGAGCACCTTGCGGATTTTTTTGATCTGAGTAGAGATTACGATCATATATGCAAGTGTATCGTCAGTGCTGATTCAAGGCTTGAAGAGGCGGTTGTGAGCGAAAGGGGCTTGAGGATTTTTTCTCAGGATTTTTTTGAGTGCCTCATCTCTTTTATCATATCTGCCAACAATCAGATTCCGCGGATCAAAAGGGCTGTTTTTGATATAAGCAGGGCCTATGGGCGTGAAATCGGAAGTATTGCTGGCAGGACTTATTATGCTTTTCCTGCGCCTTGTGAGCTTGCAAGAGCTGATGAGGAGACTTTGCGTGATCTGAAGGTCGGGTTTAGGGCTTCGTACATCATGGATGCTGTTTCAAATGTTTTGGAAGGAAGGATTTCTTATGGCGAATTGCTTGGTGATGAGGAAGCCTGCCTTCTTAAACTAAAAAGCATAAAGGGCGTCGGCAATAAAGTAGCAGCTTGTGTTATGCTTTTTTCTCTCGGATACTACAAAGCATTTCCTGTTGATACGTGGATCAAAAAAATCATGCAGAAGATGTATATGCCGGATGAGGAGGACGTCAAAAAGATGGAAGAGTTCGGAAGAAAGCTTTTTGGGGAATATGGCGGTTTTGCGCAGCAATATCTTTTTGTCAGTGCTAGAAAAAAACCGATTAAGGAGTAAATGAAAGAAAACAAAAGAATAATAGAGAATATGTGTGAAATATACCAAAACAGGCGAAATCAGACAGTTGCAAATATAGTATAAAATTCATATTATATCATTGTTGGCACTCGAGAGGTTAGAGTGCTAACAAATATAAGTTAGTGGAGGGAATATCATGAAATTGGTACCATTAGGTGACAGAGTCGTATTAAAGCAGCTTGAGGCTGAGGAGACAACAAAGTCAGGAATCGTATTACCTGGTAAAGCTCAGGAGAAGCCACAGCAGGCTGAAGTTATAGCTGTAGGTCCTGGTGCAACTGTAGATGGCAAGGTTGTTCCTATGGAAGTTAAGGTAGGAGATATAGTTATCTATTCTAAGTATGCAGGTGCAGATGTTAAGCTTGATGATGTTGATTATATTGTTGTTAAGCAGAGCGAGATTCTCGCTATAGTTGAATAATAGAAAGATTGGGAGGCATATAAAGATGGCTAAAGAGATTAAGTACGGAGCTGAAGCTAGAAAAGCTCTTGAGGAAGGCGTTAATAAGCTTGCTAATACAGTAAGCGTAACACTTGGACCAAAGGGACGTAATGTTGTTCTTGACAAGTCTTATGGCGCACCACTTATAACTAATGATGGTGTTACTATCGCCAAGGAAGTAGAGCTTGAAGATTCATTTGAGAATATGGGCGCTCAGCTTGTTAAGGAAGTTGCTACTAAGACTAATGATGTAGCAGGTGATGGTACAACAACAGCTACAGTTCTTGCACAGGCTATGATCAATGAAGGTATGAAGAACCTTGCGGCAGGTGCTAATCCTATCATCCTCAGAAAGGGTATGAAGAAGGCTACAGATACAGCTGTTGAAGCTATTGCTTCTATGGCAAGCTCTGTTACAGGTAAGGCTCAGATTGCTAAGGTTGCTGCTATATCTGCAGGTGATGAAGAAGTAGGTAACATGGTTGCTGACGCTATGGAGAAGGTTTCTAAGGATGGCGTTATAACTATCGAGGAATCTAAGACTATGAAGACAGAACTCGACCTTGTAGAAGGTATGCAGTTCGATAAGGGCTATGTATCAGCTTACATGGCTACAGATATGGATAAGATGGAGGCTGTTCTTGAGAATCCATACATCCTCATCACAGACAAGAAGATCTCTAACATTCAGGAGATTCTTCCAATCCTCGAGCAGATCGTTCAGAACGGCGCTAAGCTTCTTATCATCGCTGAGGATATCGAAGGCGAGGCTCTTACAACACTTATCGTTAACAAGCTTCGTGGTACTTTCTCTGTAGTAGGTGTTAAGGCTCCTGGCTATGGCGACAGAAGAAAAGAGATGCTTAAGGATATCGCAATTCTTACAGGTGGACAGGTTATATCTGAAGAACTCGGTCTTGAACTTAAGGATACAACTCTTGAACAGCTTGGTCGTGCTAAGTCTGTTAAGGTACAGAAGGAAAATACTATAATCGTAGATGGTCTTGGAAAGAAGGAAGATATCGAAGCTAGAGTTGCTCTTATCAAGAATCAGCTTTCTCAGACAACATCTGAATTCGATAAGGAAAAGCTTCAGGAGAGACTTGCAAAGCTCGCTGGCGGTGTTGCTGTTATCAGAGTTGGTGCAGCTACAGAGACAGAGATGAAGGAAAGCAAGCTTCGTATGGAAGATGCCCTCAATGCTACACGTGCTGCAGTTGAAGAAGGCGTTATCCAGGGTGGTGGCTCTGCTTATATCCATGCTTCTAAGAAGGTTGCTGAACTTGCTGCTACACTTGAAGGCGATGAGAAGACAGGTGCTAATATCGTTCTTAAGGCTTTGGAAGCTCCACTTTTCAGAATATCTGCAAATGCTGGTCTCGAGGGCTCAGTTATTGTCAATAAGGTTAGAGAATCAGAAGTTGGCATAGGCTTTGATGCTCTTAACGAGAAGTATGTTAACATGCTTGAAGCTGGTATTCTTGATCCTGCTAAGGTTACAAGAAGCGCACTTCAGAATGCTACAAGCGTAGCTTCTACACTCCTTACAACTGAGTCTGTAGTTGCTACAATTAAGGAACCAGTACCTCCTATGCCAGCAGGCGCAGGAATGGGCGGAATGATGTAATACATTAATCATAGTGGGGAATCTCACTATAAAACCTACCCCGGGTTCAGATATAAGAACCTGGGGCGTTTTTCTTATGAAACTATTGAAGGAGAAGTGATTTGGAAGATCTGATAGAATACATAGTTAAGAGAAAAGCTGGCGGTAAGTCGCTTGTTGTTAAGGGTATTGCAACAGGTGTCTGTGTGACGGCGTTTATCGCTACATTGTTACTTTTTAAGACGTGGCTTATGATTGCGACTGTTGTTCTTATAATAGTGACTAAGTTCGTATATGATTATTATGATTGCGAATATGAGTATAGTCTGATGGGTCACGGCAGGGATGCTAAGCTCAATATCGACAGGATACTTGGAAGAAAATACCGCAAGAATATGATATCAGTTGTGTCAAGTGATATAAGGAACTTTGACATCATGGAGGCTCATGCGTTTGACGGATATAGAGAAAGAGGTGTTCGAATCTTTGATTGTTCCGCTAATGACGTTATGGTTGGTCAGACTTACGCTTTGCTCATCAAGTACAACAATGAAGATGCGCTTTTGTACATAACTCCTAACGACAGACTTATCAATGCCCTCAAAAATAATTGATAAAAGACTAGATTTTTTATACAAGGTATGTTAAAATAAAAACAGAATACTAGGAGGGAAGGTGAGGTTTTGTTTAATATATTATTTGGAGAGTTTTTAATAAAAAACAACAAGCTCACTAAGGAGCAGTTTGATTCTGTTCTTGAAAAGGTTAAGTCTGTAAGAGTTAAGCTTGGTCTTCTTGCTGTATCGCAGGGGATGATGACTACTGCTCAGGCAGACAACGTTAATCGTATCCAGGCTATGGAGGATAAGCGTTTTGGGGATATTGCCATAGATAAGGGCTACCTGACTGAAGAGCAGGTTGAGACACTTATCAAGATGCAGGGCAATAGTTATCTTGAACTAGTTCAGGTTCTTTGTGATGAAGGTATACTTACACTTGATGAAGTATCAGAAGCTATCGATCAGTATATGAACGAGAACAATCTTTCTGTTCTTGATATGGATATGCTTAAATCCGGAGATGTAAGTAAAGAGATTTTGGTGCTTGTGAATACTGGTGATGTGAAGGTTAATCAGTATCTTGGTATCACCGCCAGAACATTTATAAGATTTATTAATTCTGATGCTGTTATAAGAGGCGTCAAGAAAGTAAGAGAGACCTCATTCCCATTCTTTGGCTATCAGTTTCTTGAAGGTCAGTTCAGATCTATGCTTGGATTTGGTGGCGAAGAGAAGGGTATCCTCTGTGTTGCAAGCGCATTTGCAAAAGAGAAATTCGATAAGGTCGATGCGGATTCATATGATTCTATATGTGAATTCTCTAATTGTATCAATGGTTTGTATGCATCAGAACTCAGTATCAACGATATAGATGTTGATATGGTTCCTCCTGCATATAAGGATGATGCAAGCATCAGCAGTTCGAATATGTATGTTATGCAGATAGGTGTCGGCGAGCAGACTATATATGCAGTTGTTGCTATTGAGCAGGATATAGATATTCACTAATACTTTTACAGGAGAGATATCATGATTAATGTACTTATAGTAGATGATTCAAGAACCTCCAGAAAAATCCTTAGAGGAACTTTGGAAGCTGAAGGATTCAATATTATAGGCGAAGCCGGAGATGGCGTAGAGGGCGTTGCACAGTTCACAGAGCTTAAGCCTGACGTTGTTACCATGGATATAACTATGCCTAATAAGGATGGTATAGAGGCTCTTAAGGACATAATAGCACTTGATTCTTCTGCAAAGGTTGTCATGGTTACAGCCGCAGGTCAGAAGAACAAGATGATCGAAGCCCTCAAGGCTGGTGCGTGTGATTTCATATCAAAGCCTTTTGATGCTGAAGTTGTGGTTAATACACTTAAGAAAGTGGTAAATAAGGTTGGCTGATAATAATATTGTATTGGTTCTTGAATATGATGGCGGTCGCTATGATGGTTATCAAAGACAGGGCGATTCTGAGTCGTCCAACACCATAGAAGAGAAGCTTAAGCAGGTTATAGAGCGTATGGTTTCACATCCTGTTACACTTAGCTGTGCAGCGAGAACAGAACGTGGCGTACATGCCTATTCTCAGGTAGTGAACTTTCATACTAATTGTCCTCTTGAAGATATTAAGATCAAGCATTACCTTAACAGGTATCTGCCGCAGGACATAGCTGTTATAGATGTGTATAGAGAAGAAGAGCGCTTCGATGCAAAGCTTCGAGCTAAGAGTAAGACATATGTTTACAGGATAGATAATTCTGAAGTGTCGAATGTCTTCACGAGAAGATATACATATTATTCATTTGAAAAGCTTGATGTAGAGAAGATGAAAGCTGTATTTCCATGTTTTCTCGGGAAGAAGGATTATTCTTCACTTACAAGCGCTAAGAGGAATAAGTCAAACCTAAGAGATGTTACAGATATAAGCATATCGGAGGATGGAGAAGAGATACTTATCAGTATCACAGCTGATGACTTTCTTCACAATATGGCAAGGAATATGTTTGCGTTGATCATCATGGCCGGCAAGGGGATGATAAGTGCTTCCAAGATTGATGCTATCATGGAAGCAAAGTCTTATGATAAACTTAGAGCTTCTAACATAGAGCCAGCTAAACCACAGGGTATGTATCTGGATCATGTGACGTTTTAGAATAAAGATGAATAATTGAAAAGAATCTTTTTTCAGATCCTTTTTTATGTGAAAAAAATCCGAGAAAATCAAAAAATGCACTTGCAATTACTGAAAATTTTTGGTATAATGAATTTAAGGCAAGTAGTACTACGGCAAGTAGTACTACGGCTTTTTTCTTATATATGTCCATAGTATTGTTTGCTTGCCAAATATTATATTATGGAGGTGCCTTTGAGATGAAGAAAGGTAATTTTAAGGCTGTTTTAATGGCTGCGTTGGTGATGGGTTTTGTTTTGGCATGCAATGAAAAGGTCTTTGCGTCAGGGGGAGATTTCACTTGGGTGAATGTCTCGTGTTTTAAATGGTTCAAAACCGCTAGTGGACACTCAGATTGGCTTGATTGTGGTGAGCATGATTATGCACAAGCTCAAGGAACTGTATATGATGGAAAAGCCCATATTCGTTTGTATGCTGAAAATGATGATCACACAGGTTGGAAACCTTTTAGTGGTGGTGAAGATGGTGGTGATAGTGTATTACTTGATTATATACCTACGAATGGCTCCACAAAGGTTCGCGTTGAACTGAAGTGGGTTAAAGGTTCGGCTTCTGGTTACATATGGGTAGACTAAGTTGAATGGGCTGAGGGGGAGGTATCCTCCTTCTTGGTCAAAAATATTATTAGGGGGAATCGATGAAATTAAAATATGCGATCAAACAGATTTTTCAATCAAAGCTTGTAACATTTCTTTTTGTTGCTGGCTTTTTATTCTGTATTTTATATATCTATGTAATCAATCTTGATTATGATGGTGCTGTATATTTTTGTGAAATAGGTAATCTTATAAATGTGTGTGATTCTTACGGCAGAGCATCTGTCAATTATCTGCCACTTTTTAGAAGATCGTTCTTTTTGTACTTTGCAAGTATGTTTTTGGTTTCTTTTTTATCTGCTCATAATATCGTGAGAACAAATCTTAGTGAATTGATCTACGGTTACAGAAAGAGCGGACATAAATCAGAGGCTGTTGTTCTTCTCTTGATTAATTCTGTATTGACATTTATTCTTTTTTCCATATCAAGTATATTCATGGGAATTAGGCCTGGTTTTGATCTTAGGTTTATGTGGATACTTTTTACACTTCATATAACTACTTATCTTTTGCCAGGAATCTATGCTATATTCATAGGAATGGCTATAGGTCGTATAAGAATAGTGATTGTGAAGTATATACTTTGTGCTCTGTTTATATTTGCTTATAGTCCTAGTTTTTTATCAAGTGCAGAGTTTACTCCAGTATCTAACTTTGATCCAAAGTATATTTTTTCATATAAGCCTCTTATATCAAATTTTTTTGATATTTTTGGTGTGAATATACTGGATGGTATTATATATAGAGTGTATGATTATTCTATGTATAGAATTATAGCTCATATAGCTGGTGCAATTATTGTATTTGGTATCATGTTTAAACTACGTAAAAGAGTTTTGATTATATCTGCGTTTGTGATGATTCTTGGTATAATAGGATATTGTTTTCCAGATTCAAGACCTGTTAATAACTATTATGGATTAGAAACTGTGTTATTAGATGAAGAAGAAAAAAATGTTCTTAATAGTTTTGAATTAACAGATGGTGGATACAAGATAACTTCTTATGATATGGACCTGTACTTTGAGAAGATGTTCAAGGCTAAAGTTAAGATGAATCTTGATAATGCGGATCTTAAAGAGTACAAGATGATGCTTTATATGGGACTTAAGATAGATAGTGTTACCAATGCATCTGGTGATAAGCTTTATTATGATAGAAAATGGGATTATATAACCATATACTCTAAGGGGGATATGTCATCTGTGATAATCAATTATCATGGTTATCTTGATGGATTTGTGGCTAGATACGATGATGTCTTTCTTCCGCTTGAATTTGCCTATTATCCTGTAAGTGGACATAAAAAGATGCTTTCAGATGATTTATTTGAAGATGGAGAGATGACGTATAAGAATAATACATATCTTAGTAATTATCATGTAAGGATACATAGTGGTGATAATCCGTATTCTAATCTTGAAAAAACAGGAGATAATGAATATAAGGGTATTGCACATGGACCTATGTTTATAGGTGGTTTGTATCATGTGAAAGAAGTTGATGGTTATAAGTTTATAATCGAAGACTATCCAAGAGATGATATGGATTCTGAAGTGGGCAATTATCTTGATGTGATAATAAAACTGGATTCTATATATAATCTTGGATTATCAAAAGATAAATACATTATTCTTTGCAAGTATGGTTTGGCTGGTATGTTGGGTAGATCCGGTGGAAGATTTATACAAAAGAATTGTTTTTTTGGTTATGACTGTATGTATATAGCGACAGCTTCATCGCGCGATTCAGGCTTGGGTTCTTTAAGAAATATGGAAAGGGTATTGGATAAATATGCTGAATATTACACAACTAAAGTATATGATAGGTGGCAAAAAGATCCTGAAGGGGATTGATATAGAACTTGATAATGGCGTATATGGGTTTCTTGGACCTAACGGTGCTGGAAAGACCACGCTTATAAGGTGTCTTACAGGTATCTATAAGCTAAAAAAAGACTGTGGTTATATAGTTCTTGATGAGAAGCTTCATGTGACTGATAGAGAATATATTAACTCATCGGGTTATCTACCGCAGAGTTTTGGCCTATTTAAGGATATGAAAGTAAGGGATGCTCTTATGTATCTTGCAGCCTTAAAGGGTATGAAAGAAGATGAAGCTAAAGTTGATGTGGAAGAGTGTCTTGAGAAAGTTAATCTTTCTGATCGAATCAACGATAAAGTGAAAACTTTGTCTGGTGGTATGGTAAGAAGGCTTGGTATAGCGCAAGCGCTTCTTGGTAATCCAAGGATAATAATATTCGATGAACCGACTGCTGGTCTTGATCCGGTTGAGAGAGCTAGATTCAAGGATATCATCAAGAACATACCTAAGGATCGAATAGTGATAATCTCTACGCACATCGTATCTGATGTTGAGGATGTCTGTGATAAGGTTATGGTAATCAACGAGGGAAAGATATTCTTTAACGATACGCTTGATAAGCTTAAAAGCAAGGCGGAACCAGGCGGTGAGAAGAGTGGAAGTGCACTCTTAGAAGAAGGATTCTTATGTGTCTTAAAGCAAGATTGAAAAAAGATATATTGTGGTTTGTACTGATATTTGTGGCTTTTGTGGTATCAACCATATATCAGGATATATATAATTACTGGTATAAGTCATTTGATGGACTTACATGTACTAACAATATAATACCTGTCACTGTATGGATAGTGATGGCAACAACGTTCGTAGTTGTATATGCTGTTTTGGGTGAACAAACTGAATCTATGGGCAATGAGATACTCTTAAGATATAAGAACAGTAATCTCAAGATTATGATCGTATATGAGCTTATAGAGATGGTCTTGCTTATTCCGCATTGTATCTTACTTAATTACATGGTAAGGAATTATGAAAAAGAGATAAAAGAAAATGTATTATGCGAATGCATAAGATTTTACATAATAATCATATTTGTGACTGGTTTTTTGTATCTTTGCGTTATGCTCACGAGGAATATCATACATACAGTGCTTATACATGTATTGTTCATCGTCTACAATATGACTATCTATGTGGATAACAAAGTGATGACTGCTTTGAAGATATATTCATCGGGACAGCTTTCATTGGTAGAATTGAGGGATAAGTATGTATGGTTTCTTGTTGTTGGAATAGGTCTGCATATGTTTTCTGCGGTTTTGAATAAAAACTATAAGGCATGTAATTAAAAAGAGGCTGTAAAAACAATCGCGTGGTGATTGTTTTTTACAGCCCCTTTTTATCTCTTATGATTCTCTTTCATCTTTGTCTTAATAAGTGTATCTGCTTCACTTCGCTTATCTTCAGGTATATCAGAAATCCTTATCATAAGCTTCATATCGCTTTTATCGAAGAACATATAGAAGCCTAAGGTGATATAGAGGTCTGTTGCCTCTTCCCACTTAAAAAGAGATAACTTGTTCTCTTCCTTGACTTCTGTTAAGACACCGTTATCCATGATTGTGTATGTACATGGCAATGTTTCTGATTTATCTCTTGTGTTCAGATGATTCTTGATACTTTTGTTGAAATCATAGATTATATAAAAAGGGTATCCGATGAGGATGACACCTAATATTATACTGAATAATCCAAGATTTGATAATAACAGGATCAGACCGATTATGAATGCCAATACAAGACATACAGTTTCTTTTTTAGTTCTTATAAAACGGTTCCAATAGACGATTTTTTTGTATTCTTTACCTTCTGGCTTTAGCTTAGATTCGAAGATTATAGGTTGCATGAATAACTCCTTGTGTCTCAATTACCCATATATGATAACATATCTGATGCTATAATTCAAGTATTTACGATTTTCTTGCAAGTCTCGCGGTGCGAGATTTTTTTAACAATCCTTCTTGCAAAATTGTACTAAATCTGATACAATATATGCATGGGGTGAGTAAGAAAGGACTGGATAGCCTATGCGAGAAGGAACTACACTTAGACAACAGTATATAGTAGAGATGGATGACCGCTGGACTTAATGGGGTATTGTGCCCTACCATGTCCGGCGGTTTTTATCTCGATCGGAGAAGATCAGTCGGAGAAGACCTAATGGCCCTGCGGCGACCATAATAACCGCAAATAAAAATAAAGGAGAAGTAGCTTATGAGAATGAAGATGAAACGCTTTTTGAGCATCCTCTTGAGCATCACGCTGGTGCTTGTGATGATGCTGGAACAGATGCCGGAGATGAGTATGAAGGTGCAGGCTGCGACATCATTTAAACTCGATCTCAGTGTCGGAGAAAACGGCAAGGTCGTGATGAGCAGCGGAATCTACGGAAATGGAAGCAGTTCTGAAACGGAACTACTTGATTTACCAGGTCCAATAGATTTAAGAGGCAAAATGTTTATTGATAATGGTTTTTGCATGAATCTGAATGAAGGTGCTTCTATCAATATTCAAACCGGTGGCGGAATTTCATTCTATCCAGCTACCGATAATTCTGGTACAATCACCGCGATCCCTGCGGATGGTTGTACTTTTGTCGGTTGGTACAACGGGGAGAGTCTTTATTCGGAAAATGCATCGTTGAATTATAAGAACATCAGCGAAGATTTAACCCTTATCGCACGATTCTTACACACTCACGGTGACATCAACTTCACCGCATGGGACAGCGCCGACAGCCTTCCCGACGAGGAGGGAAGCTACTATCTAACAACGGATGTGACCATCGACAGCACATGGGATGTGCCCGCCGGCACGACTAACCTGTGCCTGAATGGACATGACATCACCTATACTGGCGGTAATGGCAACTCAGAGGCTTTCTATGTGGATAATAGTAGCATATTGAATCTGTATGATTGCGACGAAACAGATGGTAGTGGTTCTATTTCTGGCGGAACATCTTTTGGCGTGCGTAACTTTGGTACATTCACGATGAGTGGCGGCAAAATCACCGGAAATAATGGCGGTGTTCTAAACTATGGTGTCTTCACAATGACCGGAGGCAGTATTACCGGAAATACCCCAAATAATGGGTCATATAGCGGTGTTCGTAACAACGGTGTCTTCACGATGACCGGAGGCAGTATCACCAATAACACGGCGACAAATGCATATGGCGGTGTGTATATAACTCAATATGGCACATTCAACATCTCCGGCAATCCGACTATCACGGGTAATACATCGAATGGAGCCGCCGACAATGTCTATTTGGACAAGTCTAAAATCAATATTGTCGGCGAGTTGACTAACACCACGTCCATCGGCGTGAAAATGTATATTCCTGGCATATTCACCAGCAGCACCGGTGATGTCAAAGCAAAGGATTACGCGACGAACTTCACCAGCGACGACACGACCTATTCCGTGCAGGTGGAGGGTAACGAACTGAAACTGAAGAGCGAGACTCCTGTCGCCAGCGTAACAGAGAATGACATAACCACGGAGTATTCAACCTTGGACACTGCGATCAGTGCGTGGACAAATGGCAGCAAGCTTACGCTGTTGGAGGATGTGGTGCTGAACGGTGGCTATCCGCAGATTATTGTCACGAACAAAACAGTGACTCTTGACCTGAACGGTTACGGTATCTTATATACAGGCAGTGCATCAAATAGTGATGGCGGTATAATCAGAATCGGCTCTTCTGGTAATCTGACTCTGGAGGACAGCAATCCGACTAAGACACACTTTATTACACTGAATGAGGACGGTCGGGGCGTAAGCGTTTCTGACACTGGTACGGAAAGCGCAACCTGCATCAAGGTTTCCGGCGGTTATATCACCGGTGGTCTGGGAGGCGGTGAAGCAAGGCGCATTGCCGGAGGCATTAACATTCAATATGGCGGCAAATTTACCATGAATGGCGGAACGGTCATCGGTAATATTGTAAGGCATAACAATAAGGCATGGGGCGGTGGAGTCAATGTCGCAAATAACGGCATATTTAATATGAACGGAGGCTTGATTACCGGCAATGCAGCGATATGTACTGCAACTAATGTAACTAACGGCAGTGGTTTTGGCGGCGGTGTTAACATAGAAGCTAGCGGTACTTTTAATATGAGCGGAGGCGAAATCTCCGGAAATAAATCGAATGCAGGCGGCGGGATATATGTTGGAGGTACACTTAATATTTCCGGTAATGTGAAGATCGTAAACAATATCGACAGCACCGATGATAAAGCAGTAAACAACATATATGTGAAGGCTGGAAAAACAGTTTCCATTGCCGGTGCGTTAACTAATACAGATCCGATCGGCATTACGATGCGGACTCCCGGCGTGTTCACCAGTAGCACTGATCCGTTCAAGGCCAGCGACTACAAGAATAAATTCTCTAGTGATGACAGCACATACTCTGTTATGGCGGAAGAAAATGAGTTGAAGCTGGGGACACATGAGCACGATTTTACCTATTCTGCTGACGGAGCGACCATCACCGCTACTTGCGGCAACGAAGATTGTAGTCTGACTGACAACGAGGTAACCTTAACACTGGCTGTTGAGAGTACACAGACAACAGGCAGTGCTGCAGAGGTCGCGCTCATTGGACTTGATTCATTCACTGCA
>JAEEGL016743708.1_pt1 | contig 13921 bp, 6 predicted proteins | sample 9134231 | NCBI WGS metagenome assembly JAEEGL01 (sample SAMN16246548, study PRJNA631951) | gut metagenome | biome: gut microbiome; feature: rumen; material: fiber-attached | host: Bos | place: Iran: Karaj | collected 2018-10
AGAAAGACAAACTCTTACTATGGATTCCTGAGAGGGATAGGTGAAGAAGTGCCACTGTTCACTGAAGAGCAGATCACGGCGATTAACTACTTGTCAAGTCTTTTGCCCTTAGTTCGTAGACACGAGTTCCTTGTTGTAAAACATCTTCTTCATGGCATCACGTCTGAATGGACTATTCGCCAATTGATATCAGACGAGATTGCTGGCTACACTGACGAACAACTGGACCACGCCCTGCGCTTTATGAACGAGGGTGGTGTTATCTTCCAATCAGGTGGCAACATCAACTTCAAGTGCAGTGTTGACCCCGACTTTGTGGAGTTTACATCCGACCTACTTGAATATGGTCTGTCACTGTATTCTGTTAGGTACAAAGATGAGGATGACTTCTTGCTATATCAGGATTATAGGCAAGATCAAGCACTCTTAAAGATTCTGGAGAATCCTAGCCATAATCAGTTGGGTACTTACTACAAGAACGGGAATATGTACATCTTTGCAGGTCTAAAGAAGGATAGCACGGTTCAAGAACACCTGAACTACAAAGACAAGTTCCTGGATAGCGAAACATTCCAATGGGAAAGTATTGCTCATATATCAGCTAAAGAAGAATATCTCCAGCAGACTTGTAAACGAGCTTTTATCTTTGTGCGTAAAGTTAAAACTGAAAACGGTATTACATTACCCTTTACTTTCGTGGGAACGGGTCAACTCCAGAACCCACGAAAAGATGCAACAACTAATGGGTCGATCCTCTATGACATCCATATGGATACGCCCCTATCGGACGAACTCATGGAAGACTTCAAGTGGACCGCCTAAATCGAAGAGTACATTAGCTTCGAATTCCTGCTAGCTACTTTTCATTAGACTCATCATTTGACTAAACGATCATACCAAATTTTGTTAAAAAATTTGCTTTCTCAAAGAAAAATAACGAAATTTGTTCGATAATAGAATAACAGGAAATAAGGTTTCGAATTCTATATTAAACCATATTTCTAAATATCAATAGTTTATGCTGCAAAGAACTTGAATGATCAATTCCTTTATGGTGTAAAGTCAACAGAAGATCACTGTTATTCATTATTTTTCAGAAGTAGACCTGCTATATTTATAATAAAACGATATACAATGAGTGTCGACATATCTATAACAAATATCACAAGAGATGTTTCTGGTGATACCCGAGAAGAAGAAGCTGTTGAACGTTTACGTTCAACACTCGAAAACGAATTTAGAAACATTCCTTCTGCGTCTGGCAAAATAGCGTTATTGACAAATGTGACTTTTGGAGGAGGATCGGTTGGCGAAATTGATATAGTATTGCTGTGTGATTTAAATGGTGTTAAGTATAATCTGTATGACCCACAAGATCATACTCAAAAAGACGTCGTTGTCCAACGTTTGTGCTATGTGATAGAAGTTAAAGACCATGATTATAGGGGTGTTGAAATCCTCAACAATGGATTTAATGTCAAATATGATAATGTTTGGCATCCTGTATCATCTCAAAGTAGAAAGCAACGATTTGATTATAAGAAATACTTAAAAAAACACATTGGCTATTCTCCTTTTATCTATAATTTCATATGGTTTAGAGAAATACCTGGTTCCGAATTAGATGGGGTGATCTCTCGAGCAAGAGATGGTATCGCATATGATGACAATGCTTTGCCCAAAAGTTTCTCATTTAAAAAATTAGTTCAAAAAACTATATACGTCACTCCTGATTCTGTTAGTTGGAATATGGATCGAACAACTGGTTGGATGAATTGTTGTGCTGGGGCAGATTTCATATCTGATATTTTAAAACATTTTACACAAAGAAAGATCATCATTGGAAAGATGACGCAAAACAGGCTCAATCTCCTTTCAATGAAACAGGCCTCAAAAGAGATAAACGACATCAACTCGAATAATCTAACTTTGTTTGAAGGCAGAGCTGGAACTGGAAAGACGATTAAATTGCTCCAAGTTGCAATCGCACATAAGAATCAGGGTAAAAGATGTATACTGCTCACTTTCAATCATGCCCTTATTAGCGATATCAATCGAATTCTGTTTTTGTCTGGCATTTATTCAAAACCAGACAGCCCCACAGTAACAACAGATACGTTACATTCATTCTTTATGGATATAATGGTTTTGCTGGGAATTCGACAAGATAAGATAGTTCATGACTCAGATGAATACTTTAACAAGGCTGGGTATATTGAAGACCTAACTGAGACATATGAATATATTAAGGATTGCCTATCAAAAGAAGAGGTAAAAACCTTTAAAGATTCTTCTGAAATAATTGATTGGGACTACATCTTAGTTGATGAAGCTCAGGATTGGCTTGAATTAGAGAAAGATATTCTGTATGCTATTTACGGGCCAGAACGTATAGTTATAGCCGATGGGGTTGATCAGTTCATGCGCTCTGATCATAAGATTGATTGGGCAGAAGGCTTAATAAATGGTGTTAATAAGAAAAACGATGTAATTTGTTTGCGCCAAAAGCCAAATTTGGTTAAGTTTGTGAATGGGTTTGCACAAGAACTTGACTTGGACTGGCATGTGGATAGGAATGAACAATACTCAGGAGGTAGAGTAATCGTTGTTAAGGATTATTCAACCGACCTCCATGCTGAACTATTGAATGACGGTAAAAAAGTAAATGCCGACCCTTACGATATGCTTTTCCTAGTTCCTCCGCAAGATGTTCAAAATGATCATTTTTTTAAATATGATTTATATAGGCAGAATCGCATTCTTTTGTTCGATGGCACTAACCCCGAAAACAGAGAGTATTTTTCGATGGACAATTCTTTATGCAGGCTTTATCAATACGATTCATGCAGAGGCCTTGAAGGGTGGTCTGTCATCTGCTATGATTTCGATTTACTGATAAAATATAAGTATGATTCATTTATGTCTAAGCTTCAATCTGGTGAGATGACTGGTTTTCTTGGAGCGAGCATATCCGCGACAGCAAAGGTGATGACATATATGTGGGCGCTTATGCCTCTCACCCGAGCAATTGACACTTTGGTGATAACACTTAGAGATCCTGAAAGCGAGATCGGGAAACTACTGTATAAAATGAGTCAACACAAACGCCATTATGATGATATTATTGAATGGAGATTATAAAAACTAAAGCATAACTAAAAAACTATGACAAATCTGGAACTTTTTATTAATTGGAACAAAGCTCTTTATTCGTATTTCTTTTTAGACAATACTGATGATGAGGAAGTGTCATTGTATATTGATAAAGAAAAGATTGAAGAAATTGGAGCAATAAATGAATTGGGCGGCTATGATAGTTTTATGTCCCTCATTATGCTTTCTCTTGAAGATCGACAGAGTCTATATTTAGAGATAAGACAACTCTATTTGGGGACACAAATGACAGCCGAACAAAGGTCGTTGTATCGGAGTAACAATCTTTTTAATTATGCTAGAGTTTTCATTGATAATAATCTGTATACTCATATAGATTGCCCGTTCCTTATCTATATTGTTTTTGTAGTTTTAATGGGAAGTGAGTGTTACAGAAATAATCGTGCCGCAATTGGTGGTTATATCACAGAAATCCTGCGTCAACATTTTCCCAACCACGATAGCAGAAGAAGCTCTCTTGAAAACCTATTCAATGAATTGTCTAGGCGATATCCCCGTTTTTGTGCCCGCAAACTCACAGAGCATCCTTACGTTGGATTAATCAGATATCAACTAGGTTTAAGTAATACACAAGCAGAACAATTGAGAAAAGCGTTATATTGTGCTGATTTAAGTGATGATCTACCATATGAAGAACAAGTCCGAATCTTGAGTGATTATGTTGACAATCCCTTAAGAGACATATTGAGAAGGAAATCATTACGTGATGTGGTTTTAAAGCGTAGAATCTCTGACTTGATAGATAATTTTGATCCACAAATATACGAACAGACCCACCAGGTTGAAGAGATCACATCAAAAGGAAAGTTTGTATTAGCTGTTTATGAAGACGAATATTCGGAAAAAAATGATCGACTCGTTCTTCTGACAGATGTCAACAATAAATCTTTGGCAGCGAATAACCTCAGAATTGAAAAAGGCACTTTGGACAGACTGGGTGAGTATGCTCAATATAACATCAATCACGTCCTGATTAACAATTGCGACAAAGCCGAGATGAGAGCATACACTCTAAACGATGGAGAAAACAATGTTCGGTCAGTTGTCCTGGGTAATAGAGTTCTTTTCTCAAGATCTGGTAGCAATTATTTGATACAAACAGACCATCCACAAAAAGGGAAAGACACGTATATCTTAGTTAAACATGGGCATCAAGACTCATTCGAAGAATGGCTTTCAAGCATAGGCAGTCCTTCTATCGTGAAATCCACTAATACGACTTATGTTCATCAAGTTTTTGGAGAAGGTTGGGATATGTATGTTTCATCCGAACTAGATGTTCCTTACACTCATTTACAAATAGCAAATCAAAACTCAACGATCTCCATGAATGGTGGCATGCTTTGCCCAGGAAAATATAAGGTATATCAGTTTAATGCCTTACCGTATTTTGAGTTTCCTGAGATGATCAACTTGGACAGATTATCAATCTATATTAATCTAGATGATAGGAATCTAAATGATGACGAATATTCGATAAAGATTTTAGACGACACGAAGTTGGTGATAGAACTGATTCATCCCTTTGTTGGAGATACATCTCAAGAGATGGATATTACCTTTGAGTATACGAAGGTTAGCAACAAAACTATTTCATTCCATGAATCTATTTTTATTTCTGATCAGGAAATGAAATATAAAGAAAATGATCTCCTTGCCATTAATTTATGGGGCCAAGTTGCTACTATTGAGGAGAATGCCCCAGTTATGAAAGGCTATATAATTAATCAAGAACAACGTATCAAACTTCATCCAAGTACAAGCCATATACAAGTAAATGGAACACTTGACATCTTTGACCGTCGTTTTTATCTAGTCAATCTTATTGCATCACGCTGTTGTATGAGAGATCGCCTCCTCATAACCGACAAACAGCTTCAAAAATGTATTAGATACGCGGCAACTCAGTATGGGATAAGTACGACTTCTGGCTCTTCCGTATATAGAGATTTAAGGTATCTGTTGGTAAATTGTGGCTTCATTAATGCAGATTATGACAACCACAGGTATCAACTGATGCCACCAACCTTTATCAAAATTCCAAACGCCACTATTGGGAATGCAATGATGTATATGCTTGCCGGGTGTTACACTTTCAAGTTCCTACAAGATTTGAAAGATTATTGTTCACGCAAGAACGTACAGATATTTGTACATGATACTATTGGAAACAACGATATTGATAATCTGCTGCCGCCAGTTCTATTGCTTCAATATAGTTTTGACGCACAAGACTTTATGCAAACTCACGGACATAGATGCGAATATACCGATGTGGATGATGTGGCAGTCAGCATCTTAGATTCACTCCCAAATTATAGGAACTATGAAGAGTCATTGAGATATGTCTCTCGTGATGTATTTAATACTAGATTAACAGCACCAAGTGATTCTGGTTTTCCGCGAATAAGGTATTCCGCTTTAACTGGATATGGAGCATCGCAGTGGATTGAAAAAGCCAATGACCAGTTCTATAGAATTAATATACCGGATTTAGCATGGGCGCACCTATATTGTTTGTATAAGCGAAAAGATCGTATTCTTATTAAAGGCCCAAATTCTATCTCTATTGCTCAAAGACTGCACCTTCCAGTAATGATGCAAAGAGCCTTATATCTCACTAATTTAGGTCGCCCCTCTTTGCAGAAAGCTTTCATCTGCCATAATAATGATGCAAATGATATTTACTACAATGTAATTAAGCTTTATGATGTTAGCAATGCAGCAAACCGAATGCCTCATATTGTGAAGGCAATAACAGGTCATGCCGATAATGAGAATAATCCATCGGTACGTTCCAAAATTAATTGCAGAAATTACAAGTTGACGTTATGGTATAACAAGTCAAAGCACTCTGATTTTCCGCGTTCATTGATGGTAATTAATGATCAGACTGGCACTTGCGGCTTTGTGATTAGAACAGAAGAAAGCATGAAAACCTTTTTGAGAAAGAGTGCCAATGATGACGCATATACTCTTGTTGACAGCGACGAAATGAATCGTATTGTTTCTCTCTTCATGACGTCAAGAAAAACGTATGAAGAATTAGGTATTACATTCAAACAAGAGATGGCTCAACTGCCTCCCGAGGAACTATACGAAACAGAAGAAATACAAATCATCTAAAATAATAAAAATTATGTCTAAGTACGAACACTTACTGGGAATAGATCCCATTGGCGCATTTGAGAAAATTAAGGCCGATTATGTGCGCTATTTTGAAAACGCTTATAAAGTCGCAGACGAAGGTATAAACAAGATGCGCCTTGCAGAACTAACCGATGAGAAGAAAAGCAATCTGTATCGAGATCCATATCTCGAGATTCTTCCCGAATATGAGAGTTATCCTGGCATTAACGGTATTGAAGACCTTGCTAGAGAATTTGCGAACGCATTTGGAGATTTAGATACAGCAAAAGAGTTTTTTGCCGATTTCATCAAAACTGGTTTGATGAGTTACAAACCTTACGGCCATCAGGTGGGAATGCTCAAAAAAGCATTCGTTGAAGGAAAGAATGTTGTGATCACGTCAGGCACTGGTTCCGGCAAGACTGAATCATTTTTACTCCCTTTATTCGCTCAACTATTCAAAGAGGCAAAAACCTGGCCCCAGGTAAATTATGATCCTAATTGGCACAAGACTCGACCTTACGTCCCTTGCCAGCGTGAAGGTGAGAACCAGCAAGATCGGCCAGCAGCCATTAGGGCTCTGGTTTTATATCCAATGAATGCTCTTGTTGCCGACCAAATGTCTCGTTTGCGAAAGGCTTTGGATAGCAATGAGATCAGAACCTTCATGAATAAGAATCTCAAGAATAATCGCATTTTCTTTGGCGGATATAATGGTAATACAATCGCTAAAAAAAACTATGAATTGCTGCAAGCTGATAGGCAACGGTTGAGTAGTGAACAAGAGAGGATAGGAGAGTCTTTGGATAAAACAGAGAGTCAATTTGACAACATTGTTAGTTACTATAAAAAACTTGGAACTCAGGCTAAAGAAGATAAGAAAGATGTCTTGTTTGTAAATCCTCGCTTGGATACTGATAGCCCCACTGGCGAGATGCTCACTCGCTGGGACATGCAACAGACGCCTCCCGACATTATGATTACAAACGTATCCATGTTGAGCATCATGTTGATGCGTTCTGCTGAAGAGGACATCTTTAAACAGACAAAAGAGTGGTTGGCTAAAGACCCCGACAAAACCCACCCGACGAGAATATTCCATCTTATTCTCGATGAGTTGCACCTCTATCGTGGCACATCTGGTAGCGAGGTAGCCTGTCTTGTTCGTATGCTGCTCGATACTATAGGTTTACCACCTACCATCAGAAAAAGGGATGCGAATGGAAATGATATTGCCGATGAGAACGGTAATCCTATATATATACCCAATCCCCAATTACGCATTTTAGCATCCTCGGCATCTCTTGGGAGCACTAAGAAAGGTAATCATGGCGAGAAATCTGAGACAGAAGAATATCTCGAAGAATTCTTTGGCGTTTATAATAGTAACGGATCGGATGCTTTTGACGTTCAAAAAGGCACCAATTATCTTCCCAATGAAGATCTAGATCTCGATTTCTCCTTATTTGCACGTATTACTCCTGATTTTGTTGATCTGGAACCTGAAAAACAACTGAAGGAGATGAATACATTTGTTCACGAACTACCATTTGGATGTGACTCCATCGTTGATTTTACACGCAAGTACCAAAAAACGATATTTGCACGCATTTATAACGCAATTCCAAAAAATACAGACGGTTCGCCTAGAGCAATCAGTTTATTGGACCTTGCCAATACTCTATTCGGCAACATGGAAGCATTACGAGGATTCTTGATCTTTAGAGGCTTTGTTGACCGTCTGAATGAAAAGGGAACTTATAAATGTGACGGGGAACGTGCATTTGAACATCGTCTGCCACGAATTCGATTCCATCAGTTGTTCAAATACATCGAGGGCCTTTGGGGGGTGTTGCAGCCAACTATACAAGACGATTTGTCTATTGCTGTTGATCAGTATGGAAAAGAAATCTCACCAGTGAAGTCCGTCTCTTATGTTTCGAATGAGGTGGGTGATTCTGGTGATAAGATTCTTGAACTGCTTCGATGTGAGAACTGTGGAGAGCTTTTCTTTGGCGGAAATAGAAAGGCTGGTGATGACGAATCAATGAGTCTAAACTATCCTGAATTGAGTAAAATGCCAAATTTCAACCCAACTCCTATGGTCCAGAATAAGTCATATAAAGACTACGCTATTTTCTGGCCAACACACAACGAACCCGAGCAGGATCTTAACGAGAAGGTTGCCATGTTACGAACAGGGCAATCTAATTATAATGTAACTAATGGCAGAGGCAGATGGAGATCAGCTTATCTTCACTCCAAGACAGGAGCTATAAAATATGTCATTAATCAAGAACGAGATAAGAATCTATATATTAAAGGGCATCTATACTTTATTAGTCCAAACGCTAATAACCAACCTTTCTTTCCAGAAAGAATTCAAGCATTACCATGCTGTTGTCCACATTGTGGCATGGATTATTCCCGTCGTATTCACGTTAAATCACCCATCAGAAGTTTCCGAACTGGTATTGACAGAAGTAATCAGTTGCTTAGCAAGGAATTAATGTATCAACTTTCTGAAGGATCACAGAAACTAATAGGTTTCTCTGATAGCCGTGAAGATGCAGCTAAGCAGGCATATGGCATTGAAAAGGAACAGTACCGCGATATGGTTCGCATGCTCTTTGTTGATTGTGTAAACGAGATCAATGCCGGAGTGGATAAAGTCATTGCTCAGATTGAGGAAGATCGCAAAAACGGCGTTGATACCGATGCACGAAAATACACTAGAAAGTTCGATGACTGGAGAATTCCTCATGCCCGTGAAATGGCAGATGATTATCTTGATGGCAATGACCTGAGCCAATATAAAAAGGAATATGTTGACTTAGAAGGTTTTGTTGGTAATCCTAACGCTCTTGATGGCATGTTGGTTTCAAAACTTGTCGAATTGGGAATCAATCCTGCAGGTCCAAAATATACAGATCAATTTACGAACGATGCTCATACTATCCATTGGAATAGAGCTTTTGATTGGAATAATTTCAACTTAAGAGTTAATGCAAGTGCCGACTATAGGCAAAGAGCATATAGCAATCTTATTTCCGCTGTATTTGCAAACTCTTTTGGCAAATATATGGGCGTTAGTGTGCTTGATGCTGGCATCGGTTACATTTGTTGCAAAAGATCTCAAGGAAAAGAGGGGTCGCAGGAATATGTAAACCTGGACAACCTCCTTTCTCCTAAGGGATTAAATGTATATGATTTTGTGGATGCATTTGTTCGAATCTTAGGTGATAATTACAGATATAGAGATGACGAATTTGAAGACCCAACACCAATAGCAGATTACTCGCATTTTGGGAAATATAAGCATTATATTTTAGCTGTTGCTGAAGAATACAAGCTGAGTCACAATACTCTCGGAAATGCCCTTTATGATTATTTTAGCAAACAAGAAAGTGCGGATATTATTTTGGAATTTGACCGACTTGGCTTCCGTCTGTTAGACCAAAATGCCTCATACTACGAATGTTCTAAATGTCACAGAATGCATCCGAACAAAGGCATGGGCATTTGCACAAGTTGCCGGAATCGCCTTCCGGATCAACCCGTATCCGGAAAAACCGTGCAAGACTTATGGGGACACTTTATATCGCACGATATTCTTGTTGAGCGGAAAATGCCAAGAAGGCTTCATTGTGAAGAATTGACCGGGCAAACAGATGATATTCAGTCTCGTCTCCTTGAATTTAAGGACTTAATTTTATTGACAAGACAGGATGAGCAATATCGTGAAGGAGAGGAGAAGACAAAAGAAATTGACATGGTCAATGTGACTACCACAATGGAAGTTGGTGTTGATATTGGTAGTTTGGAAGCCATATACCAGGGCAACATGTCGCCAACACGTTACAACTATCAACAGCGTGTTGGTCGTGGAGGTCGTCGTGGGCAAGCTTTCTCCACAGCTTTCACATTCTGCCGTGGTCGCAGCCATGATATTTATTATTATTTCAAGGCGCCAGATGAAATAGTTGGAGGTCTTCCCGCTGCTCCCAAACTGTCCTTAGCTCCATACATAGACACCGATACTAATGGCAATATCATCTATAAGATGAAACTGGCTATCATCAAGCGAGTAATAACGAAGAGCATATTGAGGGATGCCTTCCGCGAATCTGGCGCTACTGGATATATTCTGGATTTGAATGATACTTCTGGTGAATTTGGTCTACCTGTTTTTTGGAAAGACAATAAGCCGTATATTGAGCAATGGATTAGCACTCATTCTGATAGAATAGATCAAATAATACGTCTATACACATCGCAGTTTAATGCAGATGGGCGTATTACCGATGCAATTAACCAACTACGTGCTTGGGCTACGTGTGATCCTGCATCTCCAACCAATCTTATTGATGAAGTAACAGCAATTGCCGATAATCCGACTTTTGCTGATGGTTTGGCGCAATGTTTAGCCGAAGGTGGCATGTTACCTATGTATGGGATGCCTTCTGATTTGCGTGAGTTCTATCATGGCTTTAATTATGATCCTCGGATTAAGGATGTGAAATCTATAAGCCGTTCTTCCGAGATGGCCATTAACGAATTTGCTCCAGGCTCAGAAAAGACAAAGGATAAAGGAACTTATCGTGTTGAAGGCTTAACCACCTCTTTACGTTATGAAAAACATACAGAAACGATTATTCCAATGAATTCGTCTGATTTAGACGCTTTACGAAGTTGCTATACAATGGTTCTTGATCCAAACTCTGTTGCGGATACATCGACATGGAGAATTGATGATATTGTTCCTAACGATGATATCTTACACTCAAAAGTTGATATTGCTAGTGGACTGCATGACAACGAAAAGATGCTTATCATACCTCAAGCGTATAGGTCATATAAACTATTTAATAACACGGGAGAAGCAATAGATAGTAATGACAGATCAAGCCATTTCTCAATGTCATCCATTTTTGCCAAGGACAATGCAAATTGTTTAAATCAGAAAGAGTTGGATAATGTCAGAATGTCGGCATATGGTCTATATTTGAATGATGAGGCTGAGGTATGGCATGTTAATACAAATAACAATGAACTATTTAAAGGCAAGTATGCTGGTGCACGTGATAACATTGACGGTACATCTGTTTGTTATGACCAAAACAACCAACTCTTTTCTTCCAACAACTTCATGTTTTATCAATTAGTCACAACACAAGGAATCAATCAGCGCGAGTACATGGTACCCTTTGACAGTGGCCAATACACATTCGATATTGCTATAGGATCTCGTAAGCCTACTGAGATGATTAAGTTAGAGGTTAAAGATTCAAATGCCTTTATCGATATCAATATCGAGTCGGGCAATGCTTCTGCTATCCGCGCTGCTTTCTTCTCTGCAGCATTCTTGATTCAGCGAACACTTGCGGATCGCCTTGATGTCGCTCCTGACGAGATCGAAATCTCCGAAAAAATAGTTAAAGGTATACCGCAAATCTATTTAAGCGATACAGCTCCCAATGGGGCCGGAATAGTAAGTTATCTGTACCAACAAGAGAATCTCAAGAGTATACTTGAAGATATTACAATGTTCCGAACTCCGTTTATGAAGTCACTTCTAGATAAAGATCATCGTGCCGAATGTAAAACAGCATGCCAAAAATGCTTGCTCACTTATAGCAACCGAGGCTTCCACCATGTGCTTGATTGGCGCTTGGGTGTTGGCATCGTAAGATTAATGCTTGATAAGAATTTTGATTTTGGATTTAATCCAACTACTAGATCTAACTATCGCGAATACAGTGATTATGATGAATTGGTCTTGGAATGTGCCGATAAACTCGGCCAAGTATGGACAACGGGTGATTATCATAAGCCAATTAATAGGAGAAATGTGTCTAATATGATTATTTATCATCCACTATGGGATAAGATTCGTCTCATTGCTTACGCGAAAAGTGAGAATAAAAGTGTAGTTAGAACAGCATTGTATAATACATTTAAAGTATTGCGCTCTGATTTCAGTACCGACTCAGTACCTGATAATGTAGAGGATATTCCTCCAAGGGGAATTGATGATCAGGGAAGATTGATTGATCCAGGCACCAATTTGGTAATGGGTATTAAATTGTAATAAATAATCTTTTAAGAGGGTGTGTTCTTCACACCCTCTTTGTATGGTACGACGTGCATGTCAGACATCTGGGGAGAAAGTCAACTCGGGGTGTAGTCCCCAACGAGCCCTATAGCGACTTGCAAGCTTCAATCGGCGTAAGCCATCAGTAAACCCCGTATTGAGAGATTATTTGAAAGTCTCCGAAAAAGTTGGAGATATTTTCAGAGAAGTGGGAAGATTCTTTGAGATTTTGAAAATAAGTCTGAGATTCTGGGAGGTTTTTCAAAGTATGTCAGAGGATACTTATCCGCTTGAGGTTGTGCGGAAGGAGTTCGAGCAGGTCGCGTGAGTTGCATATTCCGGAGCAAACCCGTTCACCTAGTCGAGGGGGGCGCGTTGCGCCATTTATCCCGCTCCATACTCGTTCACTTTGCGGCCGGTCACGACATTTTTCCGATCCAAATCCGTTTACACTGTAACATCATATCCCGTTTTCCTATGTGTTTCAATGGCTCTGCCAGAAAGCGACAGCCCTATCTCCTTCAGCGTCCGAAAACTCTTTTTCATCCATCGAATCAGTGTATAAGCCAAGATCTTCAGCCAGTTTATAGAAGCCAGAACCGGGCTTTCCTGTACTCTCTGTAATAACAAGCGCTGATAACATTGGTCGCCCTTCCTCGTTCTCGTAGCGTGATATATGCCCCAATATACTGCCTATCCTTCCTCTATGCTCAGGAATAGACATATCCAATTTGGTTCCACAGCGATTCCATATTTCATCACAAAGTTCGCTATATACGGTGTACTCGTTTTTCTTAGCGATCTCGATCAAATACTCACGAATTAGTTTTTCTTCTAATGTAAGTTTCATAATATCTACTGTTTTAAACATTTGTATAAGTTTTGAGCAAATATATGAAAAATAAATGAAAGTTCCAAATCACGGTTGATTCTAATTTACTCAAAATACCAATTACAATCTCTGTAGCTCAAACACCTTAAAACCATACTTGAATAAACCTTCTCTATCTTCGTTCAGCCTCTCACATAGTCGCTCTGCATCTTCTTTGTCGTGAAAGACCATTGCATCTGAAATATCAAATCCCACTATAGTATTCATAGCGAAAGATACTCCGTCCTCATCAGCTGTTCCCTTGTAGTAGAAAGAGATCTTGGGGTTATCTATTAGGTGAGTCGTTATTACAAAGCCTTCCATCTTACCTTAGCCAATCTTCCGCTTTAACATGGAATACTCGACTGATGGCTTCTATGTCCTGTTGGGTGGCTTCTTCTCTACCATCCTCAACAGCGATCAAGTGCCGAAGGTTTATCCCTGCTTTCTCTGCCAGCGCCTTTCTCGTATAGAGTCTGCTGGTTCTTAGTTTTGTTATAGAAGTTGCGATGTCCATAATCTTGAGCCTTTATAAGAAACCGTTGACAAGGCTGCATGAGAGATCGTACAGGGGCGCTCACCATAGACCAAGAAGGATTTACAATGGACATTATAGCCAGATTCGTGCAGCATACAGCCCTTGTCAATTAAAT
>JAEEGL012577368.1_pt1 | contig 13920 bp, 11 predicted proteins | sample 9134231 | NCBI WGS metagenome assembly JAEEGL01 (sample SAMN16246548, study PRJNA631951) | gut metagenome | biome: gut microbiome; feature: rumen; material: fiber-attached | host: Bos | place: Iran: Karaj | collected 2018-10
CCTGAGGATATGCGTATTTACGGCGATTTCTGCTATTTTAATTACAAGCTTAATGGTCAGACTCTGGAGACCCAGTCAGGCGGATCCTATCCCGGATGCATACACGTGAAGAACACGGATGAAGGCTATGAAGTAACCGGTATCGAGGTTGTTGCTGACGGATCAGATTTCGATGAAAGTGCAAAGGAGATCATGGGCGATCATTATGATGAATTTATCAAGCTTTTCTCAGATGACAAAGCAAAGGAACAGACTCGATTGCAGATCATAGCCAACTATGTTGCGGCAAACGGATTAAACATCACAGAAGTCCAGGATTTTGGTTGGGATCCTGTGCCACTTCCTGAAGAAAACATTGATACTTTTTATAGTGATCTGTAATAAAAATAATAGTTAATAAATTGACTGAGCCCTCACAAACAGATGTGAGGGCTCCTATTTTGTACTTAAATCATATAAATAACACAATATGTAGAAGGCGTTAAATTTTTTGATATTTTTATGGCTTAAGCTGTTGACATGCAGGTCTATGTAGAGTAGACTCTGATTAATAAGTCGATAGCAAATAGACCAAAGAGGGGGGTTGTCATGGCTGTTGAATTAGGAGAAGTTCAGTTGCAGTTTGCCAAGCTTATATGGGAAAAGGAGCCGGTTGGTTCCGGAGAACTGGTAAAGTTATGTTCAGAGGAATTTGGATGGAAAAAATCCACTACATACACAGTTCTTAAGAAGCTCTGCGAAAAGGGCCTCTTTAAAAACGAGGATGGAATAGTTTCATCTTTGATTTCCCAGGAAGAATTTTATACAAGGAGAAGTGAAGAATTTGTAGAGGAGACTTTTGGCGGATCATTGCCCGCATTTCTGGCGGCATTTACATCCCATCAAAAGTTGTCGCAAAAGGAGTTGCAAGAGATCCAGAGGATTATTGACAACGCGAAAGACTAACAACAGAAAACAATAATAGGCATAAATACGGCTATCATCATACAAGTGCATAAGTAGTAAAAAACGTGAACAAAAACATACTTAGTCAGACGGAGGAATTGAAATGGAAACGATTTTTATGAAAGTAATTGAAATGAGTGTGGTAGCCGCATGCCTTATTGCTGTTGTTATAATTTTGCGCTTTCCGCTGAAAAAGGGGCCTAAATGGTTTATGGGAGCACCCTGGTCTGTTGTGGCTCTTAGATTGATTCTGCCTTTTCAGATAGAATCAAGGATTGGAATTCTTCCCAATTTTCATGGCATTATAACTGTTTTTATATACGAAAGATTTCAGTGGATATGGCTTGCCGGAGTGGCTATTGTCCTTATATACATGGGACACAGCTATTACTCCATCAAAAAACAGACAGAAGCTTCCGTTCAGGTGACAGAACTGGGAGATAACGTATATAAATGTGATGAAATAGATACGCCTTTTATACTTGGTATTTTTAATCCGAAAATATATCTGCCATCAGGGCTTGAAAATGAGACTATTACTAATGTGCTTGCACACGAAAGGGCACATATTCGCAGGGGCGATCACATAAAGAAACAGATTGGGTTCCTGCTGTTTGCAATTCATTGGTTCAACCCACTTGTATGGATTTCATATGCACTATTTTGTAAGGACTTAGAGCTCTCCTGTGATGAAAAAGTAATAAGCCGTATGTCACTGGATGAGAAAAAGTCCTATGCTACATCACTTCTCCGGTGTAGCACAAACCAAAGATATGTTTTTGCATATCAGCTTGCCTTTGGCGGCATTGGTGTGGGAACGAGAGTAAACCAGATCTTCAACTACAAAAAGGCCTCCGGTTGGCTCATTATGTTGCTGACGATTATTACATTGGCGCTCTCTACCTGTTTTTTCACAAGCTCCGCTCAAAAGGGTCTTGATCTGGCAGTGGCGGATGATGAAGAAAACGCCGAGCCTGTGGTAGAATTTCAGGACACTGATGAAGTGCCCGAAGAGGAAATGGTCGTTGAGACCAGTAAAGTAATCGTAAAGTTTCCTCATGCTGCAAGTCAGGAAGTTGTAGTAGAAGAACCGGATTTGGACACGACTGTTTATGCCGAATGGAGAGATGGTAATGTCATGATCATGCGTGGCCAGGAATTAGTGGCATCTCTGAGCAAACAGCAGATCAAACAGCTTTATATGGCCAAAGGATATACCGAGGCAGAATTGTCGGGTATGGAAAATTTACAGGTCAAAGTTGAGGAAATAACAGATGATGGTTCCGGCGATCTCGCCCTGGATGAGAGCGAAGATAAGTCAGAGTTGGTCATAAAGTTCCAACTGCCCGGTAAAGAAGGGCAGACTGACTCTGTGAGTTATGTCATACTACGACTGTTCATGAACGGTGAAGACAGCCGGAAAGACAAGCCGGAATTTGCCCCGGATTGAGGGTTTTAAAGCGCATGAATTTCATGCGGAATTTACACTATGTATTGCACAAGGATGATCGCTATCGCTGCCAGAGCCACGGCTGCGGTGGCGATTATTTTTGATCTCAGAGTGTCTACGTCTATATATTTGCCATTACATTTAACAGCATCAATAATCTTATATTCTTTAGTGAATTCATTAGTATTTTCCATAATCTCCCTCCCCCTGGTATACGTGATAAGAGTTAACGTACACACAATTTTGCATTTCAGAAAATGATAATATCAAAATATGTACAAAATAAGTCGGGGTTATAAAAGATTTATAAAAAATTATAAATAGTCTATGTGATAGTGACGGGACCGCGTAATATGTATTATTATAAGATGAAGTGAGTTTTTAATTCATAATTATGGAGGGGAAAATGCATAAAGTACAGTCAGAACACGTAAAGATTGCGAATCTGGAATCAGCACTGGAAGGCGCTTATGGGGCAGTGGATTCCTACATTGCAGAGGCAGGTATCAAAGACAAGAACGCTATTCGCCTGCGTCTTCTCTCAGAAGAGGTATTAAGGCTTGCTAAATCCATCATAGGATACGGCATTATGGAATTCTGGTTAGAAGGAGATGCCAGAGTTTCAAGGATTTACCTCAAGGCTGAGAATCATCTTGACAGAGACAAGCAAAAGGAGCTGCTCTCTGTATCTTCAACTGGTGAGAATATTAGTGAAAGAGGCTTCTTTGGCAAGCTTTTATCTAATTTTATGATCGAATCACCCAAGAATTCAACCTGGTCATTAAAAGAATATGAGGATGATCTCAGGAAAAAGAAGGAAACCGACACGTTTTCTCAGGAAGCCTGGGATGATCTTGAGAGATCCATCGTAGCTAATCTTGCTGATGATATTGAAGTCGGTATCGACAAGAATACGATTCAGATGGTTGTTACCAAGGACTTTTCCGAGGCCCTTAAGACAATAGGATCAAAGCCTGCTGAAATTGTCAGCGGAATTACTATTATCGAGAGCAGCAAGCTCGATGAAGAAAGAGTATATAACAGAGGTGATGAGCTTATCAGCGAGCTTGAGATTTCACCTAAGGATGCAACCAGACTTAAACTCATTTATGAGGAGACAGTCGGCATGCTTAAAGCAATGACAACCGACTATAAAGCTGAAATCTGGTTCGAGAGATATAAAAAGGAGTGCTGCCTTAAGCTTACAGCCAAGACCGACATGAGCGCTCCTGCTAAAAAGGAGCTTATCGATATTTCTTCTGATAAGAAGAACAGCTCTGTTAAGGGCGTAATGGGTAAAATTGGTGATGTCATAGAAAACGGCATATTGCACTATTCAGAGGTAATGAAGCTTAATCAGGAATATGGCGGAACCCCTGTAAACTACGGAACAATGGGTATCTATGGCGCAATGGATGGAATGGATCCCGCAGTTATGTGGTCATTGTCCGATTACAGAGATGCTCTTCCCGAAGTGGATGCCGAGAAAGAGGCGATCAGACAGGCTACAGATGAGCTTGAGAAATCTATCGTCGGAAGCCTGGCAGAAGACGTTCTTGTGGGCGTAAAGGGCAACAGAGTAGATATGACCATCGTTTATGAGCTTAGAGGTTGATTTAGACGCATACAGGAAAATAGACATAAAAACAGACATAATTTCATTCCAGGAGGAGAGAAAATGAAGATCAACAAGACAGAAAATGGAAGCGAGTTACTTATAGCAGTGGTTGGAAGACTAGATACTACCACATCACCGCAGCTTGATGAAGAGCTTAAGTCACTGAATGGTATAGAAAAACTTGTTTTTGATTTTAAAGAGCTTGAATATATCTCATCAGCCGGTTTAAGAGTGCTGCTTTCCGCACAGAAGGTTATGAATAAGCAGGGCAGCATGGTTATCAAAAATGTTAACGAGACCATAAATGAGATTTTTGAAGTAACAGGATTTGTAGATATTCTTACAATTGAGTAAGATCAGGTAGCGGGCAGAAATGTCCAATATTTATGAAAATGGAATATATTATATGAAACGAACTCCTTTGGCGCAAAAACGTCAGAGGAGTTTTCTTTTTAAAGACCGCGGTATCTGCGGGAGAGATAAAGCGCCAGCAGGAAAAGACCTATGGTCTCTGTTGCATGATAGATAAGTGATGTCCAAACGATGCCCACAGAGCGTCCCATAAGGCTTACAGTCTGCATCTGAAAAACTCCGAAGGCCAGCATAAATAAAACCAGAATAACCAAGGATGCAATCCTTAAATAAGGATCACTTAAGAAAATGCCGGTCATAACAACACCCAGCAAAATCGCACACAGCATTTCTATATATTTAAAGCCGTGAGTCATGTTGTAGAGCATAACAAAGGTACCATCCGTAAGACCATCGCTGCCGGATAGGGCAGTCATCAGAATACTTATGAAACGTCTGTACATGATGGAGGTAAACACATAGATTAATTCAGAGCCCACGAAAATAACTGTCCAGAGCTGAAGAAGCCTGCTCACTGAGGAACCGGACAAGGATGCGATTTTGTCACCTATGAATTCTTTTTGAAGAAGCCCCATTTCTTTTCTGTCCTCTGCGGGAATCAGGCTGATGTAGTAGTTAAGCTTTTTCCAGGCAAAAAAGAACACCAGGGTAGCCAGGACAATCTGAGCAGCGGAAATGAAAAGCTGTGATCTCCAAAGGACGGTATCCAGCATATCAGGGCTTAGAGAGTTCTGTTTTTGCAGGATAAAACGAAGTCCTGCTTCACAGAAAGCTGCTAAGACTTTTATAATTGCTACCATCATTATGGAGTTGGATAAAATATGTTTCTTGGCATTTGTGTACATATTCTCACCAGATGTTGTATTATAAGGAATAGTATTCTTTTTTTATCTTATCATATTTTGACTAAATAATCGTTAAGATAAGAGAGAATAGAGAGTTTTTTGGGACGGGGAGATACTATCTTTAATGAGTAATAATCAGGCTAAATCAGGCAAAAGAAGAACTATATCAGAGAAAACCAAGTTTTCCATTTTGAAAACATCTGTAATCGTCGGAATCATATCGCTACTTGTTTCGCTGTCTTTTTATGCCGTGTCGCTGACAAAACAGTATATCAGGGTTGCGGACGGAACAGCTAAACAGACCAGAATGTCCATTATACATACCACGGATGTGGTAGGCTATTCTAAGCATGTTATGGATATCTATCATAGTCTTACTGAAGATCAGAAGATGCTGGTGGGTACCCAGGCCTACAGAGATTTTTTTGCGGATGTAGATATGGGCAAGGGAAGTACCTATTATTCTTTGACGGATATGCTTGGCGCTATTGGCAGATATCATGACATATATGATGTTTATGTGGCTATGTACGATAGCGAAAGCAGCAGGATTATTTACCTGGTTGATGCAGATGAAGTCCCGGAGGATCGCCTTTTACCGGGAGATTGGGAGCCTGTGAACCATAAGGGAATGATGAGATTCCTGGGAACTGATGGCGATGAGGTACTTACAGATTTTGAGTTTACCGAAAAATATGGTTTATTATGCTCTGTTGCGGTGCCTATTGAGGATACAGAGGGCAATATATGCTCATTTGTATTGGTTGATATTTCAATAAAAGAAATTATTACCGGAATGGCTGAGTTTTCAATAAGGCTCATTCTAGTGGTGGTAGCGGTTACCATTTTGCTGGCATGGATTCAGACCGGACGTATCAAGGTAAAACTGGTTGAACCTATCAAACAGATTGAGAAGGCATCCAGAAACTACGTAAAAAGCAGGCATGAAGGCAATACAAATAGGGAGCTTTTTTCAGCACTGGATATCCATACAGGTGATGAAATTGAGGATCTTAGTAAGACCATGATCCAGATGGAGAAGGAGCTTGACGAATACGAGGAAAACCTTACGAAGATCACGGCTGAAAAAGAGCGAATAGGTACGGAGCTTGCTTTGGCCACCAAGATTCAGGCTTCAATGCTGCCCAACACTTTTCCGCCTTTCCCGGATCGGCATGAGATGGATATTTTTGCCATAATGGATCCTGCAAGAGAGGTTGGCGGCGATTTTTACGATTATTTCTTTATTGATGACGATCATCTGTGTATACTGATAGCTGATGTTGCGGGCAAGGGCATTCCTGCGGCTCTTTTCATGATGATATCCAAGATTATCATGCAGAGCTGTGCAATGCTTGGAAGATCTGCTGGAGAGATCTTGGAAAAAACCAACGAGGCCCTGTGTTCCAATAATAAGCTTGGAATGTTTGTGACTTCCTGGCTTGGAATCCTTGAGGTTTCTACAGGCAAAATGACCTGCGCAAACGCCGGTCATGAATATCCGGCAATCATGAGAGCAGGCGGTAAATTCGAGCTTTTCAAGGATAAGCACGGTTTTGTCATAGGCGGAATGGATGACTCAAAGTATCAGGAATATGAGCTGATGATTTCGCCGGGAGATAAGATTTTTCTGTACACAGACGGAGTTCCGGAGGCAACAAACTCTGAAAATGAGATGTACGGAACAAAGCGTATGGTTGAAGCACTCAATATAGAGCCTGAAGCAACACCCTTTAAGATCCTTCAGAATGTTCGAGCCGACGTAGACAAGTTCGTGGGCGGAGCAGAGCAGTTTGATGATCTGACCATGCTATGCGTGGAATATCGCGGAAAGTAGCATAAAAATATATTTTTGTAGGAGATAAGATGAATTTAAAGTCATTACCGATCGGACAGTCGGCAGTTATTAAAAATGTAGGAGGAAGCGGAGCACTGAGGCAGCATTTCCTGGACATGGGCGTGATTCCCGGTGCAGAAGTAACGGTGATAAAGTTCGCACCCATGGGAGATCCGATGGAGCTTCAGATTCACGGTTATGAGCTTACCCTGCGTCTTGCTGATGCTGAAAAGATTGAGATAGAGACTATTTCAGAGAGAACAAATAAACACGAGAGAATAACCAAGATTGAGAATTCTGAACACCCCGGTCTTGGTGAAGATGGCAGATATCACGTGGATGGAGATGGAGAAAAGCTTCCCGAGGGAACTGTTTTGACTTTTGCCTTAGTGGGTAATCAGAACTGCGGAAAAACCACACTTTTTAATCAGCTGACAGGATCAAACCAGCATGTGGGTAATTTTCCCGGTGTTACAGTGGACAGAAAGGATGGACCGATAAAAGACCACCCTAATACTATGGTGACTGATCTTCCCGGAATTTATTCCATGTCTCCCTACAGCAGCGAGGAGATTGTATCAAGGAATTTTGTACTATCAGAGCATCCAAAGGCGATTATCAATATCGTTGATGCCATGAACATAGAGAGAAATCTGTATCTGACCATGCAGCTCCTGGAGATGAATATTCCCATGGTAGTTGCGCTTAACATGATGGATGAGGTCAAGGGTAATAACGGTTCCATCGATATTAACAAGATGGAAGAGCTTCTTGGAGTGCCGGTTGTACCCATTTCCGCAGCCAAAAACGAAGGTGTTGCCGAGCTTATAAGACACGCAGTTCATATCGCAGATTATCAGGAGAGACCTGTTAAGCAGGATTTTTGCCAGAAAACAGACCACGGCGGAGCAATTCACCGTGCGATTCATACGGTAGAAAATATAATAGAAGATCACGCCGAGAGAGCAGGGCTTCCCATAAGATTTGCCACAACCAAGGCTATAGAAGGTGACTCCCTGATTTTTGAGCAGCTTGATCTTGATGAGAATGAGCGCGAGATGATAGAGCACACCATCGTTCAGATGGAAAAAGAAGGCGGAATGGACAGAAGTGCTGCAATTGCAGATATGCGTTACGATTTCATTGAGCGCGTCTGCGAGCAGACCGTGGTTAAACCCGGTGAGAGTAAGGAAAGAATTCGTTCCGAGAAGATAGATAAGATATGTACCGGAAAATGGACGGCTATTCCCTGCTTTGTCATTATCATGACTCTGGTATTCTATCTGACCTTCAACGTAGTTGGACCTTTTTTACAGGATATCATCGCTATGGGCGTTGAAGCTCTGCAGAACAGGGTTGATGCCTGGATGAGCGTCGCCGGTGTAAATGAGGCCATAAAGGCACTTGTAACAAAGGGTATTTTTGAAGGTGTGGGAAGCGTGCTGAGCTTCCTTCCTATAGTAGTTACGCTGTTCTTTTTCCTGTCGCTTATGGAAGATAGCGGATACATCGCGAGAGTTGCGTTTTTCATGGATAAGCTCTTAAGACGTATTGGTTTGTCAGGCAGAAGTATAGTACCTTTGCTGATCGGCTTTGGATGTACAGTGCCGGCTGTTATGGCTACAAGGACACTTCCTTCAAGGCGAGATAGAAGGATGACCATACTGCTGACACCTTTTATGAGCTGTACTGCAAAGCTGCCAATTTATGCCTTCTTTGTAAGTGCATTTTTCCCGGGAAGGGGAGGCTTTATCATCACAGGTCTCTATTTCCTTGGAATCCTGGTGGGTATCCTCATTGCGCTTATCTATAAAAATACGCTGTTTAAGGGCGAAGCAGTTCCTTTTGTAATGGAGCTTCCAAATTATCGTATGCCCGGCGCTAAAAACGTGTGTCAGCTTTTGTGGGAAAAAGCTAAGGACTTCATCACAAGGGCCTTCAGTATCATTTTCCTTGCCACAATTGCAGTGTGGTTTTTGCAGAGTTTTGATACGCACCTTAATTACATAACTGATTCATCAAGCAGTATTATGGCAAAAATAGCAGGCGTTCTAGTTCCTGTATTCGTACCCCTGGGGCTCGGAGACTGGAGAGTAGTAACCTCTCTTATCAGCGGCTTTATCGCCAAGGAAAGCGTTATCACCACTATGGGAGTCCTCTTCGAGAACGGCGTGGAAACTGTCCTTAGCACCACTGCGGCAGCTACACTCCTTGTATTCTCCCTGCTCTACACACCCTGCGTTGCAGCCATAGCCTCAATTCGCAGAGAACTTGGCTCCAAGTACTCCATAAGTGTAGTAGTCTGGCAGTGCATCATAGCCTGGATCGCAGCCTTCATCGTAAAGCTGGTTGCATGATGTAAATTTGGAAACTCCCATGCCGGTATGAATATAAGAAGCCTGGGCCCCAGCGGATTATTCCGAAAAGCTCCGGCTGTGGTACAAATGGTCAGACAGGCTTTTTCATTCCGTGACTCAAAGCATTCCCAAATCATGCGCCGGATATAAACATGTGTGATTTTTGCAAAACTCGTACATTTCCGAAAGATAGCAAAAAGCCCCATGTAGTCATTTCAAGTCTCTATAGCAGAGTGATGATTATTCTTATGCCCATAAGCAGCTATTGTGCGCGCGAAGAAATTGTTTGAACAAGGGCCTCCAAGCATAGAATTAATATATTCTATGCTTGGAGGCCCTTGTGAGTTTATTTCGAGAGCGCGCAATAAACAATGGATGCATGGGCATTAGAATAATCTCGCGAAGATAACGAGACTTGAAATGACTGCAAGGGGCTGTGCTATCTAACGGAAATGTCCTCAAACATGTTGCAAAATCACACATATATCCGGCGCAGGATTTGGGAATTTCGTCAGAGGAATGAAAAAGCCTATCCGACCATTCTATCCACAGCCGGAGTTTTTCGGGTTACACATCCGCTGGGGCCCAGGCTTCTACATCATACCGGTATGGGAGTTTCTAATTTAAATATGATACAGCAGGCGCTTGGAGTAGGTGTTGCGGTAGGCACTGGGGGTTAATCCCGTAACGCGCTTGAAGGTACGGGAGAAGTTGTGCATATCGGAAAAGCCCACTTCTGAGGCTATTTCTGTAATGGTTCTGTCACTGTCAGTCAGGTAAAAGCTGGCAGTTTCTATTTTTGTAGATGTTATAAATTGTTTGAGGGAGATGCCTCTGACCTCACTGAAAAGGTGCGAAAGGTACTTTGGGCTGTAGCCAAAGGCGTTTGCAATATCTGTTGTCTTTAAATTCTTGGAGATATTTCGTCTAATATAGTCTGTGATATCTGAATAGATTTGTTTGTTGCCGGTGGAGTCAGTATCCGTGGGAAGTTCTATGGATAGCTGTCCGTAAAGTTCTGTAATCAGGGCGGTTATCTCGGCATTTAGTGAGATATCGGGGTAATTGTTTCTCTCCATATCCTGAAGCTGCTTCATTTTCACTATCATCCTCTGGGGACTTGGAACAGCAGCGGTTTGCGGAATCATGAAGCAACCTGCTCTCTCATAGGTAATCTGCTCGCCGGGGCGGATTCTTGCGGGTATATGCCCCAAATCAACAGTGAAATGCAGCCAATAAAAGGAACAATAGGCTTTTTTTAGTCCCTTACGCACAGAATCACTGGGAGGAAGAATCAGATATTCTCCGGTCATAACCGTGAAATCTTCATCCATATATCTCAGGTACAGAGTTCCTTCTGTGACCACTATCAGCTCATAATCAAATTCAAGAGGAAGTACCTCATGCTTCCAGTTTTCAGAAAGAGCCTGAAATTTTCCTGATCTTAGATAACGAAAAAGTTGTTCCTTGGGGAAAACCATTAGTTTATTTTCAGATTTAAATGATTTTTTATTAGACATATTGACACCTTTTATGGAAAAATGACACTTATTACAACAAAAACAACACCAAAATACATTACAAATATAATTATAATCAGTTTATATGCTGTTTTACAATACAATCCTAAATGACACATATTCTATCCTTGTACCATTCTAATCCCATTCTCAAAATGATAATCTTAGAAACGAAGTGAGATAAAAACTTTGTATGCCGCCTAATACCAATTTGAAATATCAGGCGCATTTTTGCAGTAATAGGAATAAACATAAGGATGGGAGAGATTTTCAATGGAAAAAATGTACTACGCATCAAAACTTGCAAATGTCAGTGTGAAGGACAGATATTTGGATGAAGCATTTCATCTTGAAGTAAAGAATCTGCTTTTGCTGGATCCGGACAGACTTCTTGCCGGATTTCGTGAGACAGCCGGACTTATTAAGGGATTGGATGACGATGGCTGTATAGCACTTATGAAGGGAAAAAAGCGCTACGGCGGAATGTGGGAGGATGGACTTATCGGAGGACATACTCTTGGACATTATGTTACGGCTTTGGCTCAGGCTGTGGTTAATCCCGTGCTTTCTGATTCAGAGAAAAAGGATGTATCAGACAGACTCACATATATTCTGGTGGCTCTTAAGCAGTGTCAGGAGCTTGTAAAGGGCACAGAGGGCGAAGGCTTTTTGTTTGGCGCATCATTCCCATCAAAGGAATTCAGAGACAATCCCTTCTTGCAGTTTGACAACGTAGAGCATGGACTTCAGGAGCTTTTCACACAGGCATGGGTGCCGTGGTATACAATGCACAAGATTTTAACGGGCTTAAATGCATCCTTTAAGATAGCAGGAGATTCTCTTGCCCTGGAGATTGCAAACGATCTTGGAATCTGGATTGCAAAGAGAACAGAGAGCTGGTCAGAGGAGACAAATAAGGTTGTTCTCAGCATAGAGTATGGCGGAATGAATGACTGTCTCTATGAGCTTTATCAGATAAACCGTGACCTGAAGGAGAGCGGAAGTGAGCTGTTCCATCCTGAATATGAGAGATTTGCAAAGGCTGCCCATCGCTTTGACGATGAAACTCTTTTTGAGAAGGTTTTGTCCGGAGAGAAGAACATTTTTAATAACGTTCATGCCAACACCACTATTCCTAAGTTCATCGGAGCTCTTGCAAGATATGAGACCTTCCATGAGGAGACCAGATATCTTGATTATGCCGAAGCCTTTTTTGACATTGTGATTGGCAAACATACCTATGTGACGGGCGGAAACAGTGAAAATGAGCATTTTGGCGAGGATGATATCCTTGATGCAGAGAGAACCAATGTAAATAATGAGACCTGCAATACCCACAACATGCTTAAGTTCGCAAGACGCCTCTATGAGCAGACAGGAAAAAAGAAATATCTTGATTATGCAGACAGAACCTTTGTAAATGCCATAATGCCTTCTCAGGACCATGAGACCGGTTTTACTACTTATTTCCAGGCAATGGCTACGGGTTATCAGAAGGTATTCAATAACCTGGATGGTAATTTCTGGTGCTGCACTGGTACAGGCTATGAGAATTTTACAAAGCTCCAGGACGGCGTATTTTTTGAGGATAAGGATAAGCTCATTGTTGCGCTTTATATGGCTGCTGAGCTTAAAACTGAGTGTTATTTGGTAGCTATGGACTGCGATTTTGCAGCTTCTGACGAGGTAAAAATCCTTGTAACTCCCGCAGAGGGCAAGAGCTTCACTAAGGATCTGTATCTTGTCATTCCCACATGGCTTAAGGGAGAGATGACTGCTTCAATAAACGGCAAAGAGTATGTAGCTACTGAGAAAGACGGATTTATCGTTATTCCCAAGAGCGAGCTTTCAGGAGGCTGTGAGATAAAGGTTAAGTTACCCATGGGAATTACCTGTCACAACCTGCAGGACGGCGAGAATACATACGCATTTATGTATGGCCCTTACGTTCTTTCTGCAAGGCTTGGCACAGCAAAAATGATGACCAAATCACATGGAGTTGCAGTTAGCGTAGCCTGTGAGAAGGCTGTAGACTCTGATGAAGTTGTTATTGAGAGTGAAAAGAGTGTGGAGGATTTTGTAGCAAATATCAGTGATCACCTTATAAAACGTGACGGTGAGATGGAGTTTGACCTTACAGGAACAGATAAAAAGCTTGTTTTCACAACTCACTATAATCAGTACAAAGAAAGTTACGGAATATATTGGAAATTCAGGGTTTAAAACGGAAAAATCATTGAAAAATCTCCCTTTTATATGCCGAAGAATGGCTTAAAATAGCCAAATACGGGCCGTGTTAGACATTTGTTGGACATGGGTAATTATAATTCAAAATGTAAATCAAAATTTCTTTTGTGAGGGAGAGAAAATCAATGAAAAAGATCACATTTAAAAACGGTATTATTCTTACTTTTGCAACAATGATGGCTATGGCTGCAATGACAGGTTGCGGAAAGAATGTAGCTGAGGAAGCAGAAATTACAAACGAGATAGTTGAAGAGGAAGTTCCTCTTGCTTCCGGAGAAGAGGCTGTTACAGACATTCCTGCAGCACCTTATTTTGCTAAGGGTGTATATGCCAACTACGTAAAGGATGCAGAGAATCCGACAAAGACTTATTTCTATGTTTTCAGTGATGATTCATACGGATATACAGCAGACGGTGAGAACGACGATATAGGAGTTCCCTTTGATATCACCCAGGCTGATGGACAGGTAGAGTTTTCCTTTGGCGGCGCAGATGAATCCAAGGATGTTCTTGTAATCACAGGTGTTGAGAACGGCATGATCTATGGCTGCTTCGAGGATGTTCCGGAGCGTGAGCTAGTATTTGAGCCTGTTGCAGATGCTGATCCCGAAAATTTCAGTGCTGTTAATTATCTTAGTTCTATGACCGGCGGAGATAGTGTTTACAGAGATGCAAACGGATGGAGCGTACATTACAATCCTTCATGCATCACAGTTAACCAGGGTGGCC
>JAEEGL010549747.1_pt1 | contig 13919 bp, 8 predicted proteins | sample 9134231 | NCBI WGS metagenome assembly JAEEGL01 (sample SAMN16246548, study PRJNA631951) | gut metagenome | biome: gut microbiome; feature: rumen; material: fiber-attached | host: Bos | place: Iran: Karaj | collected 2018-10
GTGTATTATAACGACATAATCCAATGCCTAATCCATCTTACCAGCACAATAGCTACTGCCGCAACAATAAAGAAAAGCACTCCCAGAAATATAGATTTCTTCTGACCACCATTTTCTACACCATCTTCAGCAGATGACTTATTATCATTTCTAGTAGCATTATTGTGCGGATTATCAAATAGGGAATCGTCATCATCTTCATACATGCACGTATATCCCAAATCTTCCATATCTGCCCTCATAAGCTCAATCTTATCCTTCTGGGCTTCGTATCGCGACAGCCACTCGTCATAAGAATACTCTTTCAAACCTTTTTTATCCCTTATGTCAGTTTCACTGTCATTCCAGCACAACCTGCCTCTACCCTCATATATTTTAACAACATGCCTTTCAGACACATCGGCAATTATTATCAATGGCGTCCACTTCGAATATTTGTCGGGAAGCATTTCGGCGCCAAGTTCGAAAAATCCAATACAGGCCGAAAGCAAAATCTTGTCGCCACCAGCATTCCATATATAATCGTGCTTGCCCATAATGAAATAGAACGGAAACGTCATGCACTCAGAATCATCTTTACACGAATAAACATGAATGCCCCTGTACATCTCGCACTCACTGTCAACATTTGTGCCCAATCCAAATGTCGACACCTCGCCTCCGACAGGCTCTTCAAAACCAATATAATACAAAACCGACTCGTTAGCCATACAATCTCAGAAAATACAAATATACACAAAAACAAGAATACGCGTGACAAAATCTATCCCTTTTCGGTTTACAAATACAAAAAAAATCCGCAAGCTCATCGCCTGCGGATTCTTCATATATTAACCACAAAACATTTACTTTATAACAATGTCGTGCTCCATACGAGCCTGGATGCCACTGGTTTCGGCAACTCTCTTGGCGTTCTGATAATAAATATAGTTTTCACCAAGTTCGCTCTTCATTATTCTGGTCGAAATGTCAAACTGCTCCGAAAGAGTTTCAAACCATTCCTTCTTTGCCGGATATTCAACAATCTTGTAGTTGTCCGAAAGATTTGCCAGTGCGACGGCCTTCTTAACAGCATCGTTAAGTCCACCAAGCTCATCGACAAGACCAATTTCAATAGCATCGGCACCTGCCCAAACGCGGCCCTGTCCTATCGAATCAACCAAAGCCTTCTCGCTCAACACATGACCTTCGGCACCCTTGCCCTTACGTCCGTCGAAAACCCTTGTAAGGAAAGTATCGTAGAAATCCTCGATTGACTGCTGTACATAGTTGTATTCCATCTCTGTAACAGGACGCATTGTGCTTCCGAAATCAGCATGAGCGTTGGTACAAACAGTATCGACTGTAAGACCAATCTTGTCGGTTACAAGACCTTGCAAATTCGGGAACATACCAAAAACGCCAATCGAACCTGTCAAAGTAGTCGGCTGAGCAAAAATGTAGTCGGCCGAACATGAAATATAGTATCCGCCAGATGCTGCGAGGTTACCCATCGAAACTACGACTGGCTTTCCTGCCTGCTTAACTTTCTGGATTTCACGCCACATAACTTCCGAAGCAAGTCCCGAACCACCAGGTGAGTTTACGCGCAAAACAACAGCCTTGACATCATCGTTTTCACGAATCTTGCGAAGTTCCTCGGCTATCTTGTCGCCACCCATCTGTCCGTTGCCGCCATTGCCGTCAACGATTTCGCCTTCGGCAAACAATACAGCAACTTCGTTCTTCGACTTGTTATTTCCGCCAGAAACACTTGCTTTCGCGTACTTGTCGAGGCTGATAAACATATCCTTATCTTTGCCCTTGAAACCAGACTTGGATTTTAGTTCGTCGATAACTTCATCATAATACTTCACCGCATCGGCAAACTTCAAGTCGACAGCATCCTGGGCCTTGCGCAACGAAAGGCTGTCGGCATACATATTAAGATCTTCGACCGAAATGCCACGAGCTTCGGAAATACCTTTGCAAACCTTTCCCCAGATAGAATTTAGGAGGACGCTGTACTGCTTGCGGTTTGCCGGACTCATCTTGTCGCAAATGTAAGGCTCGACAGCCGACTTGAACTGTCCGTGACGGAAAACCTGCATTTCGACGCCCAACTTTTCGAGGACATTCTTGTAGAACATTATCTGCGAGCACATACCCTGCCACGACATTCCGCCCTGCGGATTTACATATATCTCGTCGGCAACCGATGCCAAATAGTAGCCAAACTGCGAATATGCAGTAGCATAGCTAATTATGAACTTTCCGCTTTCCTTGAACTCGATGAGCTTGTTGCGAAGTTCCTCGATGGTTGCAGTACCAGCCGAAGCGCCGTCCATATCTAGATAGATACCTTTGATACGATCGTCGGTCTTTGCCATTTCGATTGACTTGAGCGCATCGTTAAGACCCAGCTGGTTAATTGGCGTCATCGACATGAAATCGAAGCTCATACCATCCGTAACCTTGTCGGGCATATCGGCAGTAAGTGAAATCTTCAGCACCGAATTGTCTTTAACAGAAACGTCCGATGTAGAACCACCTATCGACGACAGTCCAATCATCATAAAAAACAGGAAGTATAGTACGTGGACAATAAGAACTCCCACGACTACAGCCAACATTACTTTCCAAAATTTATTCATATAAATCAAATTTTTATTAAACGATACCGCAAAGATAATGCAATTTACGATTTACAATTTAGCCTTTTAGATTTTTTTAAGCAATTTAAGATTTGAAAAACACAATTGATTTTGCACAAAATATATCCTTGCCGATTTGACAATACAACATTTTTTATTACCTTTGTTTCCTAAAATAACGTTGCATGAACTCTTTTGGGAATATCTTCAGAATAACACTATACGGAGAATCACACGGCAAGGAAATAGGCATAGTAATCGACGGATGCCCCGCTGGAATACCTTTGTCAGAAAATGATCTGCTACCCGACATAGAACGACGTAAGACTGGCGGATACGCAAGTAGTACCCGCACAGAAAACGACATTCCCGAAATCAGAAGTGGCATATACCGCGGTCACACCACCGGAGCCCCTATTATGATAGCCTTCCGCAACGAGAACTTCCGCGACGAAGACTACCAATTCGACGGATTCTTCCGTCCCGGACACGCCGACTACGCAGCCTACAGAAAGTACAACGGATTCAACAATCCTCTCGGCGGCGGACAATTCTCGGGAAGAATGACACTTCCGCTGGTCGCAGCAGGCTGCGTTGCAAAAAAAATTATTCCTACTATAGATTTTTCATCGCAAATTATGCCCGAATGTTTGGCAAACGTCGAAAAGGCAATCGCAAACAACGACTCGGCGGGAGGAATAGTAGAATGCAGAATCAAAAAACTTGATGCTGGAATCGGCGAACCATTCTTCAATAGCATGGAATCACTCATCTCACACGCAATATTCTCAATTCCAGGCGCAAAAGCCATCGAATTTGGCAACGGAATGGACTCGGCAACAATGTTCGGTTCGGAATACAACGACTGCATTGTGTCGTCGGACGGACACACCTCTACAAACAACTGCGGCGGAATAAACGGAGGCATTTCAAACGGAAACGAAATAGTTTTTCGCACCTACTTTCACCCCACACCAAGCATTTCTAAGGCGCAAAAGACATTCAACTTCAACACCATGCAGGTTGAAAATCTGGAAATCCACGGCCGCCACGACGCTTGCTTCGCCCTGCGCACTCCAGTAATAGTCGAGGCTCTTGCTGCAATCGTGATAGCCGACCTTGTACTAATCTCAAAAACGGTGAAATAATGACCAGCTTCATAGATTCGGTACAGAAATACATCACAAACAACTTCGAAGATCTGCAGGAAGTTGAAATTATCGTTCCAAACAACAGAACCAGGTCTGCCCTACTATCATCGCTAAAGAGAAACGCAACTAAAGTATGCTGGGCGCCAAAGATTACACCTATAAAGGATATATTTGCACGAAACGTCAATCTACACGAGGCAGAAAACGTAGTAATGACCTACCTGCTGTACAAAGTCTTCGTCAAACACATCAACGATGAAGGAAAAGATACGAGTTTCGACAATTTCTACAATTTTGGAGAGGTTCTGTTAAGCGATTTCGACGACATTGACAAGTACCTTGTAAATCCAGAGAAACTTTTCTGCAACATTGCCGATGTCAAGGAAATAGACATGAGGTTTGCCGACCTTGAAGACGAACTTATGGAAATACTCCAGTCGTTCTGGAAAAACATATCCAGCACATCTGTCCTCGACAAGAAAATGAAAAGCCTCGAACTATGGAGAAAAATGCCCGACATATACAATGAGTTCACTGCCGAACTTCATAAAAAAGGTATAGGTTACCAAGGAATGATTTACCGTGACTTTGTGGAGAACAAGATGGAACAAACATCTTTCGACTCCGAAAACTACGTCTTTGTCGGCTTCAGTGCACTCAACAAATGCGAAAAAAGCCTGTTCAGGCACATCCGCAAAATAACGAACGACAAAAACGGCAAATGTCTGTTCTTCTGGGATGCAGACAAGTACTACATCGACAACAAAAGTCAGGAAGCTGGACTATTCCTACGCAACGACCTCAAGGAATTCCCTATGCCGCAAGGCTTCGTGCTTTCGGACACAATTAAAGACATATACAAAAAAGACATACAGGTCATAGAAGTGCCATCGTCGGTGGCACAAACCAAATTAATTCCCGACATTCTTAAGGAATACGAAAACATAGATGGAAAATCTGCAATAATTCTTGGTGACGAAAAACTACTTGTGCCACTTGTATATTCGCTCCCCGAAAACATCGAAAACAAAAATGGAGAGGAACTTTCTCTGTCGTACAACATAACAATGGGCTACCCTCTTAGCTATACTGCATCGGCAAGTTTTGTGCAAATAATAATGAAACTGGCAATGCACAGATCGGCAAGCAAAACACAGGATAGCAAGACCTACCTCAACCGAAAAGACATTCTCTCGGCAATAAAGCATAGTTTCTCCAGAACATACGTCTCGTCCGAGCTTACAAACGGCATCATCGACATAATCATGAAAAGCAAAATAGACTATGTTGACGCAGAATCAATAAGCGAACAACTAGCTCAAAACGAATTGCTCAAAGTAATGTTCGATGTTGAGGAAATGAAAAAATCATTTCCGAAGTACATAATATCGGTATGCAATTTTGTATATGAGAATGTTCTTGGCAATGAAGGATTTGAAACCGAGTCCGACTTCATGCACAAAATAATAACGCTTTTCACATCTTTCCAGAATGCTTTGGGAGATGACATTGCCTTCGATGGAGACCACATGTACTACAAGCTTATGACAAGCATGATAAAGCAAAGCAACATGGCCTTCGAAGGAAAATCGGACGACAAGATGCAAATTCTCGGTTTCATGGAAACGCGAAGCCTCGACTTCGACAATATAATAATGCTGTCGATGAACGAGGACACCTTCCCAAAATCCAACTACAAGGACAGCATGATTCCATACAATCTTCGCAAAGCCTTCTCCATGCCTTCGATTGAATTTCAAAACAGCATATTCGCCTACTATTTTTACAGGCTTCTGCAAAGATGCCAGAGCGTACGCATGCTATACAGCACCGAAGGAAAGATTTCCCATGCAGAAAAGTCAAGGTTCATAACTCAGATGGAATACGAGCTCAATCCTATAGAGATACTCGAAAAAACATCGAAACACAATACCACAAAAAGCTACGAGGTTCGCCCTTCGCAGACTCCTGCAATAGAAATTGTAAAAACCGAAAACACAATAAATAGAATCTACGATTTACTTGGCTGCAACAACAATGGACTAGAAAAGGAAGTTAGAAACGGTGCCTACCCGAAACTGATAAACACATACCTCACCTGCCCTGTAGGATTCTACTTCGAATATATTGAAAAACTGATAAAAGAGCAAAGCATAGACGACGACACAACAGCACTCGATTTTGGAAACCTTCTACACGAATCATGTCACTATCTGTACAAAGATTATATAGGGGAAACTATTAACAAAGAAGATTTTGCCAAAATAAGAAAAAACTTTGAAGATGCAATCGACTATGCTGTATGCAAAGTGTTTAACGTAAACAAAAACGAAGAAACCCAATTTAACGAAGCAAAGTCGAACATAATGATAAAGCCTCTCAAAGCATATTTGAAGAAAATTGTGCAAAACGACGAGGCTTATGCTCCGTTCCAAATTGTGGATTTGGAAAACGAAAGAATTCATGCCGACAATAACAGCGACAAATACAATTACACCATAAAATATGAAGTTGACGGCAAAAATGTACTTCTTAAAGGTAAAATCGACCGCATCGACCTTAAAGATGGTATTATGCGTGTTATCGACTACAAGACAAGCAACATAGACGATACAAAAAAGACCTATACCGAAAATTTCTGGACAGCAAAGGATTTCAAATCCAAGGAAGCCGCACAGGTACTTATTTACTCGTTAATAATGTCGCAGCTAAAACCAGATTATAATGTTCAACCATGCATTATAAGTGTAACTAAACTTGACGACTACAAATTAAAATACAAGAATCAGGAAGGTAAAAAAAGTAATATAGAATCATTTCAGGACACAAAAGTTTTAATCAACGAAAGAGAAATTAATTTAAAAGATGACGTTGACGCCAACTTGCAAGGCATTTTGAATGAATTGCTGGATAAAGATAAAAATTTCAAGCAGACAGAAAATGTACAGAACTGCAAATACTGCCCATACAATAAAATATGTAATAAAAACAATTGACAATGATAATGGGCTAAGCCCAACTTAGAAACCCAGAAACCTAGAAACTTAGAAACAAGAAACTTTAAAACAACCTAATACAATGAAAAAAATCTTTACAATCGTAGTAATGGCTACAATGACATTAGCCTTAAGCGCACAACACGTAGCGCGTACAATGAACTTCGAAGGTACTTCGAGAAAGTATATGGAACACATTCCTACAAACTCACCTGACGGAAGCATGCCTGTTGTTTTCCTTCTTCACGGACTCGGCGACAATTGCGCCAACTTCTCGTCAAATATACATTTCGAGGACGTTGCCCCTAACTGGATAATTATCACACCCGAAGCAACCAACGCTAACGTATATGGCTTTAATCTAGGGTCAGCATGGGCTGCTGGAGTTGGCGACGAATCCCTAAGTGTAAATCTAAACTCTAACGTCAACGATGAAGGATTTATTCTTGCAATCCTAGACTCTCTACAAAACAACTACAACGTCGATACCGACAGCATATTTGTAGCAGGTTTCTCAATGGGCGGATTCATGAGCAACAAGATGGCAATCAAACATGCCGACAGAATCAAGGCAATAGCATCGGTAAGCGGAACAATAGGCCATTACCAAGCATTTGAACCTACAGGAAACATAAACACCATGCACATACACGGCACCGCCGACGAAACTATATCATACGCCGATGCCAGCTTTTCATTCAGCTACATGAATCAAGAAATAACACTACATGTAGGAACCGGTGCAGAAGAAACTGTTAATCTGTGGCGCAACTACAACGAATGCAGCGCAGAACCAATAGTTTATAATTTCGAAGACACCAAAAACGATGGTCTAACCTTCGAACAATACTCCTACAAGAATGAAAATACAGGAAAAAGGACTGTCTTCATTAAAGTTAACAACGGCACTCACGACTGGTACAACGGTTCTTCGAACGACATCGACTACAACACCGAGATTTACAAGTTCTTCACAGGAAAAATAAATGGCGAAACTGGCATTGAAACAAATACGGTCGATAATTTCAGCATCTACCCCAACCCTGCAGCTAACATCGTAAACGTAACAACCGAAGCTAACACAGAACTTGCAATATTCAATGCAACTGGCAAGGAAATCAAGCATATAAATGCAAATGAAACTATCACTTCCATCGACATTTCCGACATGCCAAACGGCTTGTATTTCGTCGTTGCAAATGGCATTGCACAAAAGTTGACAATCGCAAGATAAATAATCAGAAATACTAAAAAAACGGAGTCCAGATTCTGAAACAAGTTCAGAATGACAGACTCCGTTTTTTTATTACAACGCCACAAAATTTCCATGAAAATTTTTAAATTTCGAAGCATATTTTTCATTACCTTTGCAGACTTATAAAATAATACATAGGGAATGAATCAGACTCATCATTACGAAGGTCTTACAGACGCTCAGGTTCTTGAAAGTAGAGAACAAAACGGCACAAACATACTTACACCTCCTCAACGCGAATCGCTTTGGAGTAAATTTATAGATTGTTTTTCCGATCCGCTTATACGAATACTACTCATAGCACTTTTGCTATCAATAGGAATATCAGTGTACCAGTTCTTCTGGGGAGGAGCAGAGGCATCGGTATTTTTCGAGCCTGCAGGAATTCTCGTTGCAGTACTTCTGGCAACAATGGTCGGATTCTTCCTCGAACTTAGCAACGAAAAGACTTTCCAGAGCCTCAACGAAGTAAACGACGAAACTCTTGTCAAAGTTATACGTAACGGCAATGTATGCGAAGTACAGCGCAAGGAAATCGTTGTTGGCGATATTGTTCTCCTCGAAATCGGCGAGGAAGTGCCAGCCGACTGCGAACTGCTCGAATCGTTCAACCTTATCATGAACGAATCGTCGCTTACAGGTGAACCGCAATGCAACAAAACCACCGACTCAGCCCACTTCGACAAGGATGCCACCTACCCTTCGAATCATGTGCTTAAGGGTACGACAATAATCGAAGGCTACTGCACAGCCAAAGTCATCCGCGTAGGCGACAGCACCGAATGCGGAAAGGTATTCAAGGCCGCACAGGTCGAAGAAGGCGACCCCACTCCTCTTAGCAAGAAACTCGACTGGCTGAGCAAAATCATCACAACCGCCAGCTACATAATTGCAGGACTTATCATCGTGGGACGACTTGTTGTTTATTTTGCCCAAGGTGATGCTAATTTCGCCGAAACTGAAGGCATCATTACATTTATAAAATATGTCCTCGACACAATAATGATTGCTGTAACGCTGATTGTCGTTGCAGTCCCCGAAGGCTTACCTATGAGCGTAACTCTCAGCCTTGCTTTCAGCATGAAGCGACTGATGAAACAAAACACACTGCCCCGTACAATGCACTCATGCGAAACCATGGGAGCCACATCGGTAATTTGCACCGACAAGACAGGCACACTCACGCAGAACCAAATGAAAATATACGATACTTTCTTCGATTCGCTTACCGACCAAAAGTTAACCGACGACAATGCATCTCGTCTGCTCGAAGAATGTATTGCAATGGACACTAGCGCCAACCTAGACTATTCCAATCCACAGAAAGCCAAGACGATAGGCAGTCCAACCGAAGGTGCTGTACTCCTTTGGCTCAACGACTTTGGCATCGACTACCGCACAATTCGCGAAAACACTGAAATTGTCGATAGGATTCCATTCACAACCAAGAACAAATACATGGCAACCATAGTAAAGTCAAAGGTTGCCGATGGAAACATACTATACGTAATTGGCGCACCAGACATACTTATTGCCCATAGCAGCATTTCGGATAGCGACAAATCGAAATACGAAGCAAAACTTGCCGAGTACCAGAGCAAGGCAATGCGTACATTGGGATTTGCCAATTTGCCAGTAGCCGACGGACAGAAAGTTTTCGACGATGGAAAACTTTGCATCAACAACTTGCAGATGCTTGGCGTGGTTGCTATTTCAGACCCGATTCGTCCCGAAGTACCTGCCGCAATCCGCGACTGCCTCAACGCAGGAATTTCCGTTAAGATTGTAACAGGCGATGCACCAGGTACAGCAAAGGAAATCGGTCGTCAGCTTGGACTTTGGACAGAAAACGACACAGATGCCAACATACTTCTCGGTCAAGACATTACCGAAATGACCGACGAACAGCTAAAGGCCGTAATCGCTAATGTAAAAATCATTTCGCGTGCCCGTCCGAGCGACAAGGAACGCGTCGTGAAGATGCTCAAGGAACTCGACATGGTGGTAGCTGTTACTGGCGACGGTACCAACGACGCACCAGCCCTCAACGCCGCCGACGTAGGTCTTTCGATGGGCGACGGAACAGCCGTGGCAAAGGAAGCCAGCGACATGACCATCCTCGACAACTCGTTCAGCACCATAGCAAACGCCGTAATGTGGGGACGTTCGCTCTACAAGAACATACAGCGTTTCATAATGTTCCAGATGACAATAAACGTTGCCGCCTGCCTTATCGTATTGGTCGGTGCATTCCTCGGAACAGAATCGCCCCTAACAGTAACGCAGATGCTTTGGGTAAACCTCATTATGGACACCTTTGCTGCATTGGCTCTTGCTTCGCTTCCTCCATCAAAGTCGGTGATGAACGAAAAGCCACGCAAGGTAACCGACCCGATAATAAACAAGCCTATGGCTGGAAGAATTTTTGGTATTGGCGGACTTTTCTTTGCGATACTGCTCGGAATACTGTTGTGGTTCCAGCATACAGATATTAGTTCGCTTGCAAACATCAGTTTCGACTTCGGTTCATTCGCCGAACTATCAGCCAAGGAACTGAGTCTCTTCTTCACCATCTTCGTAATGCTCCAGTTCTGGAATATGTTCAATGCCAAGGCATTTATGACTGGCAAGTCGGCATTCTCGGGAATGCTGTCGTGCAAGTGGTTCCTTGTAATTGCCATTGTAATTTTCTTCGGTCAGATACTTATTGTTGAAGTTGGCGGACAGATGTTCAACGTTTGCCACCTGCAGATTCTTGACTGGCTCATTATCGTAGGCGCAACATCTGTTGTACTTTGGATTGGAGAAATTGCACGTGCTATAAAGAAATAACACACCATCACATACTCTGAAATGCAAAAAATAATACTGACAATTACTGCAATTGCAACAATTGCATTGAATGTTTATTCGCAGCGCAACGACACCATTACAGTCGTCGCCGTAGGCGATATAATGTACGGTTCGATCTTCCCCGACAGAAGCTACCTGCCGACAAACGAAAACTACAAGGGTTTCCTCGACGAAGTTAAACCATACTTCAACGGCGACATCGTCTTCTGCAACATGGAAGGCGTACTTGCCGACACGCTTGTTCCCGAATGCTGTCCATTTTGTTTTGGAATGCCGTCGGTTTTTGCCAACGGATACAAGGAAGCCGGATTCAACCTAATCAGCGTCGGCAACAACCACGCAAACGACTTCCGCCAATATGGACGAGAAAACACAGCGAAAGTCCTCGACAAGATGGGATTCAACTGGGCAGGCTACGCAACAAAACCATCATGTACATTCACAATAAATGGTATAAAGTACGGTTTCTGCGCATTCTCACCCAACACAGCCATCGCCTATCTGCACGACAAGCAATTGGTAGCCAACACAATACGTTCGCTACGAAAAACTTGCGACATCGTCATCGTCTCGATGCACTGCGGTGGCGAAGGGAAAAAATATAGACATCTTACTCGCCAAGACGACTACTACATCGAGCAGAACCGCGGCAACGCATACCAGTTTGCCCACGACGCCATCGACAATGGTGCCGATATCGTTCTAGGACATGGTCCGCACGTTACACGCGCAATCGAAATTTACAAAGGTAAATTCATTGCCTACAGCATGGGAAACTTTTTCACCTACAATACAATAAACATAAACGATGAAATGGGGCTCGCTCCTATTTTCCGCTTCAAGGTAAATGCAAGCACTGGAAATTTCATCAGTGGCGAAATAATCTCTACCTACCAGACCAAACCGAACAAAGGTCCGCACATTGACCCACAAAAGCGAGTTCTAAAAATAATACAGGAACTTACCGCTGCCGACCTCTACGACAATTTGCCGAGGATTTCAAACGACGGAAAAATTCTTCCTCCGAAATAGATAAGAAACAATACAGCACAAAAAAAGGGATTCCGCAGAATCCCTTTTTTATTTTATTGCGATAACATTATTCTTTAATGTTCGGTTGTTCAAGTCCATAACCTTTCTTCTTGTCGACAGCCTTAAGGTATACGGAAATGAGCAATGCAGCAATACCAAGTGCAGCAAGCATAATAAGAGCCCAGGTGTAGTCAAGCTCATGAGCAGCTGTACCTTCAGCGTTGGTACTATTAAGAACCAAACCGATAAGTGCTGGGAACAAACCAAGACCTATATTCTGAATCCAGAATATTGCAGCGTAAGCCGAACCGATAATCTTTTCGTCAACCAACTTTGGAACGCTTGGCCACAAAGCAGCTGGAACCAACGAGAACGAAGCTCCGAGTACGAGAATGGTTACGTATGCGATTATGGTACCACCAACAGCGCTACCCTTGAACATCGGGAGGATGAATGCGAAAGTGAGGTGGCAGATTACGAGCAATATCGAACCGAGCATAAGCATTGTTGCAGCCTTACCCTTATGGTCAACATAGTTACCAAGTATAGGAGTGATTGCTACAGCCAACAATGGGAATACTGCGAAAATAGTCTCGGCAGTACCTCTCATGTAACCCATGTAGCAGTAAACTACCAATGCAACAACAGCAAATCCCATCAAACCGTACTTCAATCCTTTCTTCTTTGAGAAGTTGCTTGCAAATGAGCAGATAGCCACAACCAACATTATAATATACTGGACGATTGTTACAGAAATCGGGAACGACTCTGTACTACCGCCCCAATATGTACTTGCGTCAGCAGGATTTAAGGTCAAGTTGCACTGAAGCATATTAACAGCATATTTCTGGAATGGGAAGATTGCCGAGTAGTAAAGTACGCAAAGCAAAGCTACAAGCCAGAAACCTAAGCTTGTGAAAATCTTGCCCAAATCTTTGAATTTAAATGGATCGTCCTTTTCTTCTGCTTCACCAGTCTGAGAATCAAGTTTCTTATCCATGAAGAAATATACAATGAACATCATCAAGGCAATGCAAAGCAGTACAACGCCAAACTTAACAGCGTTATCTACATGAATTTCGCCACCAAGTTTTGCAAAATACGGTGAGAAAATCATACAGGTTGCAACACCGAGACGAGCGAGAGCCATTTCCGAACCCATAGCCAAAGCTGTTTCGCGGCCCTTGAACCATTTAACAATACCACGGCTTACTGTAATACCAGCCATTTCACAACCACAACCGAAAAGCATGAAACCTATTGCTGCAAGTTTTGCAGATGCCGGCATACCTTCAGCAAACGGGAAGATAGTACCTATAATAGGAAATTCACCATCCCAGTTAAGATGATTAGTGAACCATTCTTCAAGACCGGTACCGATAAAGCTCTCACTAACAGCATAGTACTTTATGAAACCACCTATCAGCATTACAGCACCCGAAAGTACAGCAGTGAAACGGACTCCCATTTTGTCGAGGATGATACCAGCAAAAATGAGGAAAAAGACATAGACGTTGAGGAAAACTTCAGCGCCCTGCATTCTACCAAACGAAGCACTATCCCAACCACGGGTGTCCTGCATCAAGTCCTTAATTGGCGACAGAATGTCCATAAAGATGTATGAACAGAACATCGCCAGAGCCAACAACAGCAATGCAAGCCAGCGCATGGTCGCATTGTCTCTCAATGTAAGTTTTTCTGACATAACTATTATCTATTTAAAATTTATTTGACCGCAAATTTACTAAAAAATCCGCATGGCAATTATTTTTTTGAAAAATGTTGAACCTAACATTTATTAATCACAAATATATCAACAAGATACACTTACAAATTATTCTCATTTATATTCTGAACTGCAAAATTTTCTCAAAATTTATACTTCAAAATGTAAAAAATTAAAGATTTTTATAGTTGAAACTAAAAAACCAAATACAGTACAATTATAATATTCTATTTATCAATAATTTACAAACATTCATCACGCACATATATTTTA
>JAEEGL012920012.1_pt1 | contig 13918 bp, 14 predicted proteins | sample 9134231 | NCBI WGS metagenome assembly JAEEGL01 (sample SAMN16246548, study PRJNA631951) | gut metagenome | biome: gut microbiome; feature: rumen; material: fiber-attached | host: Bos | place: Iran: Karaj | collected 2018-10
TGAGATACTGATGTTTTCTGCCCATACATCGCAATTCTGCGGATCAAGTCCGGAAATCAGTTTCTCTTTTGCTGTTTTTTCATAGAGCCTTCGCACGATGTCCCCGTCATCCGCAAAAACAGCGGTTCCGTCTTCCGGCAGTGCATCAATCAGCTCATACTTTGTCTTTGCGACCCTTTCAACGGTTTTGAATGTATCAAGGTGCTGCGGTCCGACCGATGTCAGAATACCGATCTGCGGATGCACAAGGCGGCACATCTCTTTGATATCTCCGACATGGCGGGCCCCCATCTCAGCGACAAACACACGATGTCCGGGTTCCAGCCGTGAACGGATGATCTTCGTTACGCCCATCGGTGTATTGAAACTGGCCGGGGTGACAAGCGTATGATATTTTTCTTCCAGGAGCGTTCCGAGGATGAACTTTACACTTGTCTTCCCCCAGCTGCCTGTAATACCGATCCGGATCAGGTCCTTTCTATCTTTCAGGATCCGCTGTGCATCCCTGAAATACATTTCGCTGATCATTTTTTCGATCGGCCATGCCAGCAGGCCCGCCAACGCAATCCACAGCGGCAGGAAAAGCGGGAACAGCAGAATCAGAACGGAAGCTGTCCTTCCCCTCATACCGAGCCGGTCCGCCGGATTCTGTGCAGCGGATCCCAGAAGGACCAGAAGCAGGATAAACACAATCAGTGCGACTGCGTAAAGGCGTTTGATCCTCGGCGTAAAAACAAGGGCCTTTTTGGCTTTCTTTTCAGAGCAGGTCTTTCCGGTCACAAACCCGCCGCCGGTCATGACCGCAGCAAGGATCATGTAGTGAAACCATCTGAATTCCGTCGTAAAGACAGATAACAGCCCAAATGAAACTGTAAACAGGATCGTCATCAGAATACCCGGCATCAGTGCTTTCAGGAGATTGCGCCGCAGCGTACGGAAATACCCGGGAAACTGATAGCTTTCAAGCTGAAAATAGTGGATCAGGATACGGCCGGCCAGAAGGCATCCGGCGGCAATACCTGCGTAAAGAAGGACCGCCATCTTCATTCATCCTCCTTCAGGAAATGCCGTATAATCGCAACAAACCGGTCGATTTGCTCCAGATAAGCGAAATGGCTCCCGCCTTCAAGCGTGACAAGGCCTGCATCGGGAATCAGCTGTTCCATCTTTTGCCCCATCCACAACGGCGTTTCTGTATCAGCGTCACCCCAGATGAGCAGTGTGCTTGCCCGGAACTTCGGATAGAGTTCTGTCAGGTCCTGGTTTATGACTTTTACAAAGGTTTTCCGCATTTCTTCGTCCAGCGCATTGTAGTCCCGGCTGCCGTATTTTTTTCGCAGCTGTTCCTCCCACTTTTCGGCTACATTGCCCATCAACGGGATTTTCTTCGCTTTTTCGCAGAAACTTTTCAGTTTTTTATAGTGTGCGCTGCGTTTCAGGGCTTCAGCCGTAGGCTTTGGACGGATTCCTGCCGCACCGGTAAAAACCATCTTCCCGAACAGATCCGGATCATTCGCCGCGAGCCATGCAGCGACGCGGCACCCGAAGCTGTGTGCGATCACATTGCACGGTGTGAAACTTTCTTCTTTCAGCAGCTGCCGGAGGCAGTCCGCATATTCAGGCACTCCCCAGGGTTCCGGAGGCCGTCCGCTCTGTCCATGTCCCGGAAAATCGGGGATCAGGATCCGGAAGCTGTCCTGCAGTCTGTCGGCAACAGGCTTCATCAGTGAACTGTCGCAGCCCCACCCGTGAAGCAGCAGCAGCCGCTTTTCTCCCGCTCCGGATTCAGCCGAAGCGACCTGCACCCCATTGATCTCTTTCTTCATAAATCTTCCTGTTCTTCCGAAACATGCCAGACATACCGGCATTTTCTTGCGCTGATATCGTACTTTTTCCGCAGATCAGGCGGTACATCTGTATCGCCTTCCCACAGGCATCCGAGATGTATGCATGTTTTCCTGCTCGGCAAATTATCCGGATCACAGGTGATGACCACTGAATTCTTCCCCGCTGCCAGGATTTCCCTCTTCAGAAGCCGGCATGCCCTCCGGGCATAGTGATGCCCGCGGAACGGTTCATCTATGTGATACCCGATATGGCCGAAGTAATAGATGCACCGGCTTTCTCCGTCCCGGTAACTGATCTGCCCGATTTCTCCCCGCTGGTTATGCAGCGTGATTCGCCAGATCTGTTCCCGCCCGAATCCCATGGCCGGATCAGGCGGCGTAAAATGAACCGGCACCAGGTCAATCACGCCGTCTGTATACTCAGCCCTGTTTCTGTGAAAAATCATAGGATCATACTTCCTGGATCTTGACCATATCCAGCAGGCGGTTGAAATCCTCCCGGACGATCAGCTGTGTGCCTTCTGTCATGATACTTGCCGCTCCTGCAGCTATGCCGTAACGGAATGCCCTGGCCATATCCTTTTCCTTTTCATATCCGAGCAGCATACCGCCGATCATGGCATCTCCGGCGCCCACTGTTGATCTGATCTCCACGCGCAGAGCCGGCGCGTAGAGGGTTTTTTCGGAAGAAACATACATTGCACCCATTTCACCCATGGAAACAACCGCATGTTCCACACCCAGCCGTACAAACAGCAGCGCCGCGTCACGGATGGTACGCATGGTCCGCAGCTCGATCCCGAGCGTGGCTTCCATTTCCTTCAGGTTGGGCTTGATCAGATATGGACGTGCTCCCTTTGCGGCGAGCTCCAGTTCCTTTCCTTCAGTATCCAGAATGCACTTCTTTCCTTCCAGGATCTTCAGCAGGTCCCGGTAGGTACCTTCCGGGCATCCGGGCGGCAGGCTTCCGGTCAGTACGACAATATCGCTGTCGGCCGTCTTTTCCTTCGCCAGCTCAAAAAAATCCTCCAGGATCTTTGCATTCACCGTCGGTCCCGGTTCGTTCAGTTCGGTAACACTTTTCCCTTCTCCGCTTACGATTTTCGTGTTGGTCCGGACATGCCCCGGGATCAGCTGGAAAGAATGCTTCAGATGCTCCTTTTCAATGAGGTCTGTCAGCTCTTCAGAACCGTCTTTCCCCATGATCCCCAGGCACTGTACGTCAAGACCGAGGCGTTCCGCCACACGGGCAACGTTGATGCCCTTTCCTCCCAGATCAATCCGCGCGCTGCCGATGCGGTTCACCTGTCCGATCTTCAGTTCTCCGACTTCAACAGTTTTGTCAAAGCAGGGATTCATACAGATGGTCGTGATCATGACGTCTTCCTCCATACCTGTCATAACTGAATAATTATATCATTCATATACCTCCTTCGCAACCTTGGTCCTTTTCCATCCGGCATTGCGCCTGTCTCCGGATTGTGGTATATTTAATCAAACAAAAACGGAGGATCTCCAAATATGATTCAGTCTGGAAATGTGTTTCATCCGGACATTCTGATCGCCGGTTCCGGTATTACAGGTGTTTCCCTGGCCCGGGAACTGAGCCGGTGGGATGTATCCGTCACGGTAATCGACCGCGCAGACGATATCGCAGAAGGTGCCACAAAGGCCAACAGCGGGATCGTGCACGCCGGGTATGATGCTGTTCCCGGGACAAGAAAAGCGCTGTACAATGTCCGCGGCGCTGCCATGTTCCCTGCGCTTTGTGAATCCCTTTCTGTTCCATATAAGAAGTGCGGTGCCCTTGTCATCGGTTTTGACAGCCAGGACGCTGAAACGCTGAAGGCCCTTCATCAGCGCGGGATTCTGAACGGTGTGAAAGGTCTTCGCCTGCTTGACCGTACGGAAGCACTCCGTATGGAACCTTCGCTTAATCCTTCTGTCTCCTGTGCGCTGGACGTCCCTGAAAGCGCGATCGTAAGCCCTTATGAACTGGCGTATGCGATGGCGGATGACGCAGCCCTGAACGGTGTATCCTTCCTGTTCAGCAGGGAAATCAGCGCGGTTTCATATACCGATTCCCGCTGGCATATCTCCACCTCCTCCGGAGAAGTCTTTTCCTGCAGGGTCTTCATCAACTGTACCGGTGCTTCCGGCGCTGTTCTGCACAATATGATCTCCGATGTTCAGCTTCATATGGTCCATCGCCGCGGCCAGTATTATCTTCTGGACCGTTCCCTGGATCAGCCCTTCTCCCGGACAATATTTCAGTGTCCTTCCGCCATGGGCAAAGGGGTGCTCGTTTCCCCGACGGTACACGGCAATATGCTTCTGGGCCCGAATGCCGAGGATATTGATGATCCGCTTGATACCGCCACCACCCCGGAAGGTCTTTCTTTTGTCCTGGATCGTGCGGCCAGAACCTGGCCGGAAGTCTCCGTCCGTTCCAATATCACTAATTTCAGCGGTGTACGTGCCCACCTTGATACCGATGATTTCCTGGTTGGTCCTGTTTCCGGCGCCTCCGGTGCTTTTGAAGCCATCGGCATCGAAAGCCCGGGCCTTTCTTCCGCTCCCGCCATCGGTGCCGACCTTGCATCCATGGTAGCCGCATCGATGTCCCTTTCGAAAAAAGAAACGGTCGTCCCTCCCCGTAAACCACCAAAACCTTTTTGTGACATGAGTGATGATGAGCGGGCGGACGCGGTACGTTCCGATCCTCTGTACGGCAATATCGTCTGCCGGTGCGAGGTCGTTACTGAAGCTGAGATCCGTGAAGCTGTCCGCCGTCCGGTAGGCGCCCGTTCACTGGATGGCGTCAAGCGCCGCACAAGGGCAGGTATGGGAAGGTGTCAGGGCGGTTTCTGCAGCCCGCGGGTCGCCAGGATCATTTGCGAAGAAACAGGCCTCTCCATGTTGGAAATCACGAAGAACGGCGGGGAAAGCCGTCTCCTTGCGGACACGGTCGCAGCATTCCTGAAAGGAGGTTCTGTCCGTGACTGAACATCAGGTGGATATCCTTGTCATCGGCGGCGGGCCCGCAGGGATGGCAGCCGCAATCGCCGCACACGATGAAGGTGTGGAGTCCATCCTTATCATTGAACGTGAGAATGAACTTGGCGGTATCCTTCGCCAGTGCATACATAACGGTTTCGGCCTTCACCGTTTCAGGGAAGAGCTGACCGGCCCGGAATATGCAAAACGCGATATCGACCGGATCCGTGATCTCGGAATTTGTGTCTGCTGCGGGACGACGGTTCTCTCTGTTTCCGCGGACCGTACTGTTTCCTGTGTGTCTCCGGAACTCGGATTTTGCCGTATTCACGCAAAGGCAGTCATTCTGGCGATGGGCTGCAGGGAACGCCCCCGCGGCGCACTCTGCACTCCCGGAACCCGTTGTGCCGGTATATATTCCGCCGGAACAGCCCAGCGGTACGTAAACCTGGAAGGTTTTATGCCGGGACGCCGCGTCATAATCCTCGGCTCCGGCGATATCGGCCTGATCATGGCCCGCAGGATGACATTACAGGGTGCAAAAGTGCTTGCCTGCGTTGAAATCATGCCTTACTCGTCCGGACTGAACCGTAATATTGTCCAGTGTCTTGAAGATTACGGAATACCGCTGTATCTGAGCCATACTGTCATCGACATCCGGGGTCGCGAACGTCTTTCCGGCGTAACGGTTGCCCGTGTCGATGCATCCCGAAAGCCTGTCCCCGGAACAGAAATTGATTTTGACTGTGATACCCTGCTTCTTTCCTGTGGGCTGATCCCGGAGAACGAGCTGTCCCTCAGCGCCGGCATCGTACTTTCGCCGCAAACCTCCGGTCCTGTCGTCAGTGATTCCCTGGAAACAAGTGTGCCGGGGATCTTTGCCTGCGGAAACGTCCTTCATGTCCATGATCTGGTCGATCATGTCTCAGAAGAGAGTTTCAGGGCAGGCAGGGCAGCTGCCCGTTTTATCCGCGGCATTTCCGGGCCGTCTCCTTCCTTTATCATGGTGCAGGACGGCCCCGGCGTGCGCGGAACTGTCCCTCAAAAGATTGCGTCCTCTCCGGCGGAGGATGTCTCGCTGATGTTCAGGCCTTCAGATGTTTTCCGGAATGCATCGGCCATCGTCGAGTGCGGCGGAAGAGAGATCTTCCGGAAAAAAGCCGTGATCTTCACCCCCGGGGAAATGGCAGATCTCACCCTGAAAAAGGAGCTCTTCGGCACGCTTGAAGATTCCGTCATCACTGTCAGACTGGAGGGAGAAAAACAGCATGGATAAGTTGATTACCTGCATTAATTGTCCTGTTGGCTGCCGCATGACTGTCACCTTGTCAGAAGCCGGGGAATTCCTTTCCGTATCCGGCAACACATGCCCCCGCGGGGCAAAATACGCTGTCCGGGAATGTACCAGGCCGGAGCGGATCGTGACAGCCGTGATCCCCGTACCCGGCAGTTCCGTACCGCTGTCCGTAAAAACATCTTCTCCCGTCCCGAAGGAACTGATTCATGAGATTATGAAAATCCTTGGAGAAACCGAGGTTTCCCTGCCCGTGGAAACCGGTGATGTGATCATTTCCGATGTGCTGCATACAGGTACGGATATCATTGCGACCCGCGGATTGTTTTCCCGCTGATTTCCCCTTGTAACGTCCGGTTCCTTTTGATATAATGATCATATTGATTTTGAAAGGAGCGCACTCCATGGTTTTTGAAAAGATTCTCGGCCTGGGCACGGCGATCGCTGAGGAAACAGTTGCCGCAACCGGCGATGCTGCCGCAGAGGCTGCTGTTGAAGCCAACCCTATTGTATCCCTTCTTTTTACTTTTGCTCCCATGATCCTGATCTTCGTGATTTTCTGGTTCATGATGATCCGTCCCCAGCGGAAAAAGGATAAGCAGGTCAAAGAAATGCTGAACAATCTCAAAGCCGGCGACCGTATCTGCACCATCGGCGGCATTTATGGCACCATCACCGGGATCCAGGATGATACTGTGAAGCTTGCTGTCGGCCGTGAGAATACTTCCATGGTGGTTGCCCGCTGGGCTATCCGCAGTGTCGAGGAAGTTCAGATCGAAAATGACGCGCAGGAACTGAACTGATTGCTTCAGTTATTCCCTGCGAAGAGAAAAGCAGCCTTAAAGGCTGCTTTTTTAGTCTTCTGTCATTCCTGACAAATTTACAGATGATCTACGATATCGACCGGTTCCTTTCCGAACGTCTCATATAGACTGTTGATATATGCTGATTCCTTGTTTGACTGAGCGGCCTGGTTTTCTGTACGGGCAGATGCGGTAAAGCTGTATTCTTTTCCCGTGATTTCCCGCAGAACCTGGAGGATCTCCTGCTTCTTGTCCTCCCGGGTCAACGGGGCAACAAAGTATTCAGAACCTTCTGCTTTCAGTGGTGACCATCGGATCTCTGTTCCCTCACATGAGATGCTTCCCTGTGTCAGGATCCCCCAGATCCTCGGATCTGATTTTGACAGCCGGCTCATCGCTTCCTTCCATACAGACTGTACATCCGCCGGTACAGGTTTGGCAGCTGATACGGGTTCCTTCCTTGCAGCAGCCGGCGCTTTTTTCCCTGTCTGTACTGTCTTATCCGCGGCAGGGCCCGAAGCCGCCTGAAGCGAACCGTTCGCAATCTGTTCGCTGATCCTTTCCAGCTTCTTTTCCAGTTCATCGATCCGGTCGCTGAGCGCCTGCGTGTCAGTTTCTCCGGTACGGATACAGCACTTCAGGCATACATTCTCCAGTGTAAGCCTCGGCAGGGAGGAAAAACGCATTTCAGTCTCAGCATTCATGCACAGATCCAGAATAGTCATCAGCCGTGTGATCGTAAAGGATTCTGCCTGCCGTCTGAATTCATCGGCGTCTTCATCTGTCAGGTCAAGAATCCCGGCGATCTCTTCCGGGCAGCATTTTGCAAGGAGCAGCGTGCGGACATGATTGCTGATGTCCTTGATAAACACAGACGGGTCCCGGCCGTTCCGCATGACCTGATCAATCATGCGGAACAGCTCCCCTGTATTTTCCTCTGCCAGCGCCTGCGCAAACCGGAACAGGAATTCCTGATCACAGGTCCCGAGAATATTGCGGACCATTTCTTCCGTAATATTATCACCGTATCCCAGACACATATCCAGGATGCTCAGCGCATCACGCATCCCGCCTTCTGCTGCGCGGGCTATAACCATCAGTGCTCCGTTGCTTACTGTTGCTCCGCTTCCCTCAGCCGCTTCCCGCAGCCTCTGCTGAATATCCGTAACGGAGATCCGGCCGAAGTCGAACCGTTGGCACCGGCTCAGGATCGTTTCCGGGAGCTTTTGCGGCTCTGTCGTTGCCAGGATGAATACGATATGTGCCGGCGGCTCTTCAAGTGTCTTTAGCAGCGCGTTGAATGCTGATGTGGAGAGCATATGGACTTCGTCGATGATATAGACTTTATATCTGCCGAACTGAGGCGGATACTTCACCGTATCCCGGAGATCCCGCATCTCGTCCACGCCGTTATTGCTTGCAGCGTCGATCTCGATGATATCCAGGCTTTCATCATTTTCCATCCGGATACAGTTCATGCATTTTCCGCACGGATCTCCGTTTTCAGGATGTTCGCAGTTTATCGCCCTCGCAAGGATCTTCGCAGTGGAAGTCTTGCCGGTCCCCCTGGATCCGCAGAAAAGATACGCGTGCGCGATCCTGTCATTCATGACCTGGTTCCGCAGGGTCTCGATGACAGCCTTCTGACCGACCATGTGGGAAAAATCCTTGGGCCTCCACTGTCTGTACAAGGCGCGGTACGGCATATTATTCCTCGCTTTCACCTGTGTCTGCGATCAGCAGTTCGCGGATTTGTGCCATCTTTGTTTCTCCGATCCCGTGTACGGATACCAGTTCCTCCGGGAAGATAAAAGGACCGTTCTCTTCTCTTTCCTTCAGGATTTTTTCGGCAGTAACAGGCCCTATACCCGGCAGGTTTCCGAGCAATCCGGCATCTCCGGTATTGATGAGACTGTCCGGTGCAATCCCTTTCAGATCCGGGATTACGGTCTCCGTGATTCCCCGCCCTCTGAAAACCGCCGTTTCACGCCGCCCGTCCGGTAAAGAACCGGATATCAGCATCATAGCAGCGATAATAAGCAGCGTGATTCCGCAGGTTTTTCTGGTTTTATCAGACATTTTTCCGGACTTTCTGGCCGTTTTTCGTGTCTTCCACGATATATCCGGCATCCTTCAGTGCGTCACGCAGCTCATCGCTGCGTTTCCAGTCCCTGTTCTTTCGGGCTTCTTCGCGTTCCTTCAGCATTCCGGTGATCTCTGCGGGGATCTCATCATCGTTTTTTGTGAGGAATCCGAGTACGCCGCAGACAGCCATAAGGCTTTTCAGTGCGGACTTTGCAGCTTCTTTTGAGCTCTTCTCGGTAATGGAGATGTTTGCGTCCTTCACGATCTCAAATACCGCACCCAGCGCATCTGCTGTGTTCAGGTCATCGTCCATCGCATCGTCAAAGCGTTTTTCGTATCCGGCCAGACGTCCGATGAATTCATTTTCCTCCTCACTGAGCGGCCTCTCCTCGCCGTTTTCCGCAATAAACCGCAGGTGGTTCCTGGCCGTATACAGCCGGTTCAGGCTTGCATTCGCCGCTTCGATCAGGTCGCGGCTGAAGTTGATGGGACTGCGGTAATGGGCGCTCAGCATGAACAGCCGGACTGCTTCCAGGTCATATTCCTTTGAGATATCGCGCACCGTAAAGAAGTTGTTCAGGCTCTTGCTCATTTTCTGATTGTCGACATTGATGAATCCGTTATGCATCCAGTAATGCACATAAGGTTTTCCGGTGGCTCCTTCACTCTGGGCAATCTCATTCTCATGATGCGGAAACAGAAGGTCTTTACCGCCGCAGTGGATGTCAAACGTTTCTCCGAGATACTTCATGCTCATTGCCGAGCATTCGATATGCCATCCGGGACGTCCTGCACCCCACGGGCTTTCCCAGGCAGGTTCACCGGGTTTCTGCGCCTTCCAGAGGGCAAAATCCTCCGGGGACTCCTTCTCCGTTTCCACGTTCAGACGTTCGCTCGCGCCCATCTCACGGTCTTCCATGCGTTGTCCTGAAAGCTTTCCGTATCCGGGGAAAGCGGATACCCGGTAATATACGTCTCCCGAAGGCGTTGCATACGCATGGCCGTTTTCAATCAGCCTGGAAACCAGATTGATGATCTCCGGAATATGATCCGTCGCTTTCGGATGTACCGTCGCAGGCCGTATCCCCAGCGCCTCAGCGTCCTTGTAGTATTCCGCGATAAACCGGTCGGCCAGTTCCTTTACAGTGATGCCTTCCTCATTGGCACGCCGGATCATCTTGTCATCGATATCTGTGAAGTTCTGGACAAAGGTCACATCATAACCTTCCCGCTCCAGCTGCCTCCTCAGCACATCAAAGGTAATGAAAGGACGCGCGTTTCCGATATGGAAATAGTTGTACACAGTCGGACCGCAGGCATAAATCCCCGCCTTCCCTTCTTGTACAGGCTTGAATTCTTCCTTTTTCCGGGACAGGCTGTTGTATATATACATGTTATTATCTCTCCTTCTTTCTTGAGATCCTGTTCAGGATGATCCGGACAATGGCCAGTATCCATATGACGCCGGACGCTATCATGATCCGGATGATCCATGCAGAAACATCGATCTTCAGGCGGATTTTCCCATCATCCTTTTCCGCCATTTCGTATGCGTTCCGGCTGACCGTCAGTCTGTTCCGGTCCAGTACGCTGCTTCCGTCCTCGCTGCAAATCTGGAAATCGATATCGATCCTTGTGAAGAACACATCGTCCGGCGTCTTCCAGATTCCGGTAAACTCCAGGGTGTCCTGTCCCTTTGGATCAAGCATATACTCAGCCTTCTGTTTCCGCAGGGTCAGCTTTTTCCCGTTTACTGTATGGAACACGACTTCCCCGGGATCCGTCGCTTTCGGTTCTGTGCTGAACGTCATCTTCAGCAGCAGTTTCCCTTCAGGCATTCCTTCCAGGGATGCTTTTCCTTCAAAGAACGCGATACTGTTTTCTTCCCATGTCCATTCTGTTTCAGCGATCTGTACGGAAGTGTCTCCGTCTGCCATGGAAAGAACAGGATATGCGAGCAATACCGTTACCAGCAGCAAACAGTAAAGTCTGAGGTTTTTCATCCGGTTTCCTCCTGCTGATTCATGCGGATCCGGTGCGCATGATTTCAGTTTTTCTGGTCAGGGTCCTTTCCCATCATCTGATCCGCAAAGTCGCTCAGCTGTTTGTCAAACTCGCCGGAAAACTTGCGCAGATTATCGTTCAGTTCGTCCAGGGAACTGTTGACTTTGTCCACCATCTTGTCGACGGGCGGCATTTTTTCAAACAGATCATTGATCGCGGAGCTCAGGGGACAGTCAGGCATTGATTCGTCTTCCTTTTCCGGCTCTTCCACTTCGATCACGGGTATATCCCCGTCATCCTTCGCTGTATATTCTGCGGCAGCCGGCGTTTCGGGAGCCGCAGCATCTGACGCAGCTTCCGCATACGAAGGAATATCGGTGCAATCCGTATCTGTTTCTTTTTCTGCGCGGATCCCTTTCAGTTTTTCCTCAATCTCCGCAGCTTTCTTCAGTTCTTCCGCCAGTTCACCCGGCAGATCCGCCCCCTGTTTGAACAATTCATACACTTTGCTGCCGATGTTGCTGAAAAGATCCTTCTGTTCATTCTCAAGATTGAACTCTCCGACCTTCTGTTTTGCACTTGAAGCGATATCATTCGCTTTTGTTCCGATCACTTCTATGCCTTTCAGCACAAGATTCTTCAGGTTTTCACCGATTTCAGACATCTTTATCCCCTTCTTTTAAAAACCCTTCCCGTCCTTGAAAAACGGGAAGGGGCAATCCTTTTCTGCGGTTTACAGGCTGCTGAGGATGTTTTCAGCGATCTGCGGACCGGTCAGTCCGTACTCAACCAGCAGGTCAGCGGGTTTTCCGCTCTGACCGAACTCATCGTTGATACCGATCTTTTTGAAGGTTTCAACACCTTTTCCGATCATGAGCGGGGCTACAGTATCGCCAAGGCCGCCGATAATGGAATGCTCTTCCACCGTGAAAACCTTTTTACACTTCGCAGCATATTCAATCGCCAGCTGATCGTCAAACGGTTTCAGGGTGTGGAAGGAGACCAGGGCGGCGTTGACGCCTCTCTGTGCCAGCACTTCCAACGCGTTCAGCGTATGCTCCAGCATAATGCCGCAGGTGAAAATAACGAGATCCGTACCGTCTTTGATCACGGTTCCCTTTCCGACCGTGAAGGGCCGGGGATCATATACAGGAGTAGCCAGCCGTGAAGTCCGGATATAGACAGGTCCATTGATTTTCGCAGCGGCATCCACGCACTGATAGCACTCGTTTGCGTCCGAAGGAACAAACACAGTCATGTTCGGCAGGACCCGCATCAGCGCGATATCCTCGATCGCCATGTGACTTCCGCCATCCTCACCCAGGGTGATACCGGCATGGCTGAATCCGAACTTCACGTTGAATTTCGGATAGCATACACCGTTGCGGATCTGGTCATAATTCCGTCCGGCAAAAACGGCGAACGTGGAACAGAACGGGATCAGGCCCATCGTGCTGATTCCGGCAGCCATATCCACCATATTTGCTTCTGCGATTCCGCAGTCATAAAACCGGTTCGGAAATGCTTTTTTGAATGCGTTGGTCATAGTCGCGGAAGCGAGGTCAGCGTCCAGCACGACAACTTTGTCGTTCGTTTCGCCAAGCTTAACAAGGGCTTCACCATAGGCAACACGTACAGCTTTCTTTTCCATTCTCTCAGCCCTCCAGTTCTTTCAGCGCTTCTGCGGCCTGTTCCGCGTTCGGGGCTTTGCCGTGCCAGCCAACCTGGCCTTCCATAAAGCTGACGCCTTTGCCCTTCAGCGTGTTCAGGATAATGTAACGGGGTTTTCCGGGGCATGCGGGAGTACGCAGTGCATCGAGGACCTGCTGCATATCGTTCCCGTCCGCCACTTCGATCACATCGTAGCCGAAGGCAACAGCCTTGGCCTTGATATCGCCCAGGCTCATCACTTCATCGTTGCTGCCGTCAATCTGCAGCCCGTTGTGGTCCAGGATCACCGTCAGATTGTCCAGTTTGTAGTGTGCGGCGGCCATGCTGGCTTCCCATACAAGACCCTCCTGGCTTTCGCCATCGCCGATCACGGTATAAACATGGCAGGGGTTGCCGGTATGCTTGGCACCCAGCGCCATACCAGCGGCAATGGAGATGCCCTGTCCCAGGGAACCCGTGGACGCATCGACGCCGGGGCACTTTTTGGTATCCGGATGTCCCTGCAGGATCCCGTGCAGCTGGCGGAATCTGTCAAATTCTTCCGGTCCGAAATACCCGCGTTCACACAGCGTACCGTACAGTGCAGGAGCAGCGTGACCCTTTGACAGTACAAACCGGTCCCGGTTGGGATCCTTATCGTTTTTGGGATCCACATTCATAATTTCAAAATAAAGTGCGACCAGTGCGTCCGTACAGGAAAGGGATCCGCCGGGATGACCCGCTCCTGCTTTGGAAGTCATCGTGATGATGTCCCGGCGCACCGCCCGGGCTTTGGATTGCAACGTCTGAAGATCCATTCCATTCCCTCCTGACCATATTTGTCCGTACCTTAAATTATAAGATTTCCATTATGGATTGTCAATATTCAGGCAGTTTCCGGCCGCCATCCGGTCCAGCACTTCCGCAAGCGCGATCTTCCCGTGTGTAAAGGTCAGCCCGCCCTGCATATATGCTGTGTATGGATACCGCATCGGACCGTCCGCGCTCAGTTCAATGCTTGCACCTGCCACAAACGTTCCGGCTGCCATGACCACGGGGTCGTCGTAACCGGGCATGTCCCACGGCTCCGGCACCGCCATGCTGTCCACCGGGCTTGCTGCCTGCAGGCCCTGACAGAACGCCACCAGCCGTTCCGGCAAAAGCATCTTGACCGCCTGGATGATATCCGCCCTCCGCTGCAGGCCCGGAGGCGTTGTCTCGTACCCGAGGTTTTCGAA
>JAEEGL014960402.1_pt1 | contig 13918 bp, 11 predicted proteins | sample 9134231 | NCBI WGS metagenome assembly JAEEGL01 (sample SAMN16246548, study PRJNA631951) | gut metagenome | biome: gut microbiome; feature: rumen; material: fiber-attached | host: Bos | place: Iran: Karaj | collected 2018-10
CATTAGGATATAAATATTATTTTTGAATAATTTTTCATCGTTTTTCATTGTAAATTTGCCAGTTCTTTGATAAAGAGACTCCCTAGAAACTAATTAAAATTAACTTTACAGTTCCAAGAGGTACTTTTTATGAAAAAAATTCTACTAAAGAATATAATCGGACTGGTTTGTTTATTGTTATGTATTTCTTCTCAAATAGCACTTGCTGAACAAGAAGATTTGAGTGTTAACCCTGATAAAGAAAAGTTAACTTCTTCATCATGTAACTCGATGTTTTCTACGAAGATAAAAAGGATAAAAAGAGTTGTAGAAAATGCGGATAGTGGGGAACTCCTTGTCTTTAAAAATGATAATACATTTATTCGTATTAATAGTAGAACATTTCCTAACCGCATTTTTGATTCAGACGTTGTTGATGTTGTAGCTAATGCTGACAACTCTGCTTTCATACTTTGGACTACTGCAGATGAGATTGTTGTCTGGACTAACGACGACGAAACTAGTGGTACAGAGTTCACAATTTTGGAGCCAAAACGACGAACTTCTGTTGATAGTCGCCGTTTTGTTGGTATTGATGATGATATAAGTGATCTACTAAATGAAAAAAATGAAAAACCTGTAATTTTCAACATAAAAGACATCATCCCAATCCCACTTAAGAATGGATTTGGAGTTTTGGGAGATAACGATACATTTATGTATATCGATCCATATAAAATAAAATATGTAAAAAAATCTCGCTATAAAAATGAATATATGAAAGTTGAGCCTAGTTTCTTTGATGATAAGATCGACAACGTTAAAAAGATTGTATCAAACTCAGATGGAATTTTAATACTAACAAAAGATGGTAAATTAAACCGAAGATTTATTACTTTGGAAAGCAATTATGGAAATATTTTCGATGGTAATTGTTTCGATGGTCTCTCAGATGTTACTAATATTTTGGCATCCGAAGGAGCTTTCCTTGTACAACAAAAAGATTCAGACTTTCGTATTGTTAGTGCTTTCGCAAAACTGATTACAGACCCATCTCCTGATGTTGGTTGGGGAATAAGAGGCAAAATAACTGATTTTGTTTATGCTGGCAATCTACATGATGATCTTTATAGTAGGGTATTTTCTGTACTAACAAGTGATGGTATGGGCTTGGTCAGTGGATATAATGGACATGTAGACGCGGATTATGTTTATCCATCATCACAGCTTTTAGATGCAAAAAAAGTAGTAATGACAAATAAAACTTTTGCTATATTAAACGAAGACTCCTCAATGACAACAATTGGCTCTTTAGGCGACAGTTACGTCAACCCTCTAAACAAAGCCCAGAAGAGCATAGACGAGAGGAAATATTGGAAAAGGATTAGTAATAAAAAATTCACCGATATTGTTGCATGTAAAACTCATATTGCAGCATTAGTAAAAGAAGATGATGGTAGTACATCGGTTGTGATTATGTCTGATATAGGAAGTGAAGAAGTAATAGAAAAAGTTGCACAAGTTATCTCAAACGATAGAGGTATCGCAATAAGAACAACAGAAGGAGCTGTTAAACTGTACGATGGTGGTTACAGTTCGCAACTAGTTACAAAAGTGTTAAACACAGGAGTAATTGAACTATATTCTACTAAAGAAGGAGCCTTCATAGCTGTAAAAGAAGGTTACGACTCTAGAATTCGTGGTATCTTCCCAGATGAAGAATATAATGATAAATATATATTCTTCTAGAAAAGGAATACTAGAGATAAGTAGGGGTAACAGAAAACACAGGAAACCTGTCGTATTGAGAGATAGTCGTAACGAAGAGTATATACGAAGGAGTTAGAGTATATTGGTTTTACAGATAAAATAATAATGTTAAAGAAAATTATATGTTTGTATTCTTTTATCTTAATAGATCTTTCTCTCTGGTTACCCCTACTGTTACATTGGGATGTACAGCCACCGTTGTTTCTTAAAATACTGTAATTACTGCTGCTCATTGTATACAGGATATTATACAGAGTGGCGGAAAGATTACGGCTAACGTAGAGGGATTACTTACAAGTGGTGCTTTGGCTTACTACAGTAATCCAAAGTATGTGAGAGACAATGATACATCTGAATATGATATAGCGATTGTTAGATTTCCAGATGATACTTTTAAGGATGTGGTACAATCTAAAGTTAATATACATGGGAACCATGATTCTGGAACTATGGTGGGGACTCAAAGTCAATCAGCACTTAGAAAAATATTCATCTTGGATAAAAAAATAACGACAATGATCCTTGGTTTTTTTTTATAAGTATAAATCCTATAAATTAGCTCGCCCAAGAGATTCAGGATCGCCTATATTTAATGTTGATGATGATATAGTTACTGTTCTTAGTGGTTCTTCTAATTCCTGTGCACCTCTGGAAAAAAATATGGATTTTATAGAACTAGTAATTAGAATAGATCCTAAGGTAAAAACAAGAGGTGTAAATATAAAATAAACTGTATATATATCTAATACGTGAAAAAAACAAAGATATTTAAACAGTTTTGTTTGAACTTATACTAAAAAGTAAATGCCTAAACTATAGCTCCTATCATCAAATATAACATAGAAAAAATTTTAAAAATTTATACTGACGAAAGTGGTATTTATAGATACTTAGTGTCTACTCAACAAATCAAGAGTAGACACTATTTATTATTTCTAGGATTTTTAGTTTTAAAACTATATTTTTAAGATCCTTATTTTCACTATTTTAATTTATGATACCATATCTTGGTTAAAGGATGGTTCCTTTCATTCTCTTGGAGTATATTTATGAAAGTTCTTTATTTTACAGGTACTGGAAACTCTTTATCGGTAGCAAAACATTTTGGAAAAGAATTAATATCTATTCCTCAAATGATAAAAAACAATACCTATTTAATAGAAGATGATATCGTAGGACTGATACTTCCTACATATTTTCTTGGAGTTCCTCCGATAGTAAAAAACTACTTAAAAAAATCTAAGATAAAAGCTAACTATACTTTTGTTATTACAACATATGGATGTTACGCTGGAGGATCTTTGAATGAAATAAAAAGAGTTTTAAAGTCAAACGGTAATAAAGCTGACTATTATGCAAAGTTATTAATGGTTGATAACTTTCTACCTTTTTTTGATATGAACTCTCAACTAGCATTAGTTAAGAAAAAAAATACCCAATATAACCTGGATAAAATTATCTTTGATATAAACAGTAAAAAAATACAAGACGCTGGTACTAATGTATTTAATAAAATCCTTTCTTTACTTAGTTGTATTTTTATTAGTGGTTTTGAAAAACATATTTCAAAGCTGTTTTATATCAATATAGCTTGTATAGGATGTGGGGTTTGTAGAGCTGTTTGTCCTACAAACAATATCGAATTAGTTACTAATGAACTACCTACATATGGAAATAATTGTTCAGCTTGCTTGTCATGCATTCATAATTGTCCTCAAAATGCTATACAGATGAGACTTCAAAGAAGTAAAGCTAGATTTCGTAATCCAGAGGTTTTATTGGATGAAATCGAACAATCAAATGACTAAATAATCCCAAAATAAATACATAATTCTAAATTGAAATAACGATTAAAATATACGTCCGTTATTTCAATTTAGGCGTCTAATTTGAAATAATTTTTTATAACCACCTATAATATTTAGCTTTTTAACATTAGAAAACTCTGATATTGTAACTGATATTTCATCTGAAACATTAAATATTAGAACTACGATTTATAATCGCTTTTACCTGCATTTACTGTATAATTACCCAGAAACTCTCTGAGGAGTAATCTCACATTGAAAGGAATCCCGTATGTACAGTAATTTTGAGTTTTATGCACCTACACAGATTGTCTTTGGTAAAGGAACAGAGAAAAATGCAGGAAAGATGGTGAAGTTATATGGTGGAACAAAAGTTTTGATCCACTATGGTAGCCAGTCTGCAGAACGCTCCGGGTTACTAAATCAAGTACAAAAAAGCCTGCAAGCTGAAGGAATCTCTTACGTATCACTCGGAGGAGTCGTACCAAATCCTCATTTAAGCAAAGTATACGAGGGTATTGATCTAGGTAAAGCAGAGGGTGTCGATTTTATCCTTGCAGTAGGAGGGGGTAGTGTAATTGATTCTGCTAAAACTATTGCACTTGGTCTTGCTAACCCAGAAGATGATGTGTGGGATTATTATATTAGAAAGAAAAAAACAAACAAATCTTTTCCTGTAGGATGTATCCTAACAATTGCTGCAGCTGGAAGTGAAATGAGTGACGGGGCTGTTATTACTAATGAAAAAAATGGTCTAAAACGCGACTATGCTTCTGAGTGTATGCGTCCGAAGTTTTCACTTTTAAATCCAGAGTTAACAATGACACTTCCTGCGTATCAAACATTTAGTGGAATTACTGATATTTTGATGCATACCATGGAACGTTTCTTTAACCGATGTGACAACATGGAAATGACCGATCGAATCAGTGTAACTTTGTTACGTAATGTTATGAAATACGCAAGGATACTTGTAAATGAGCCTACAAATTATAAGGCAAGAGCAGAAATAATGTGGGCAGGAAGCCTTTCTCACAATGATCTAACTGGTTGTGGATGCGAAGGAGGGGATTGGGCAACACATAACATGGAACATGAGATGGGAGGAATGTTTGACGTTGATCATGGTGCAGGAATGGCTGCAATTTGGGGAAGCTGGGCACGATATGTATATAAGGCAGCACCAGAACGTTTTGTAAAATTTGCCTTAGAAGTGATTGGAGTTAAGCAAGGATCAAATGACGAGGAAACGATAGAGAACGGTATTTCTGGCATGGAAACTTTTTATCATGAGATCGGAATACCTACTAATATGCGAGAACTTGGCATTAATCCTACAGAGGAACAAATTAGATTTATGGCTGCAAGTTGTGAAGAAAAATCTGGGGGAGCTAATGGACAAGTCGTTCCACTAAAAAAAGAAGACATGGAAAAAATTTATCGTATGGCACTGTAACGGATTTATAGTCCTATTGAGTTAATATAAAACACTGATGTATTTTAACAGTTTGTGATTGTTTCAAAGAATTTTTAAAAACATAAGATAGATTAACGTATGAGTAGAGTTAGAAATTCTTAGGATAATGTTCCTATTGAGGTTTTTTATACCTTTAAAGTAGGGTTTGTATATCAGCAAGATTTTGGAACTATAAAAGAAGCTAGGATTAAGTACTTTGAATAGATAGAAAATTATTATGATCGATATCGACCCTATATTCTTCTTTAGTTATAGAACGTCAGTTGACGTAGAGGAGGAGTATATGCTAGAAAAGTTGCTCAAGTACTCTCAGATTCGGCATCACTTTTACGGGGAATATCAAATAAAAGAGAGAATCAATCAATGAATATTATTTTTTTTATTGCACTTATATTATATGTTATAGTTTTTTTTGCCATAGGAATATTTGATATCAAAAAGATCAAATCTTTTACCGATTATTCTGTAGCTGGTAAAAATCAAAACTTGTTTACCGTTGTAATGACACTTCTTGCAACGGTTGTAGGTGCATCAACCACAATAGGAATAAGCGATACTGTATACAGAATCGGTTTTCCTGGCATATGGTGGCTTGTATTTGGAGCAGTCGGGCTGATATTACAGTCTGTATTTTTATCAGAAAGAGTCAGAAAAATAAATGCCGATACATTACCTGATCTTGCAGGTAAGACAGTTAGTAGGACAGCCGAGTTTATTATAGGACTTATCATCGTTGTCTCATGGGTAGGCGTCATTGCAGGGCAACTTGTTGCTATGAACAGCCTCATTACATTTGCCTTGGGAAAAAGTGACAAAATTATATTTGTCATTGTATCTCTTATAATTATTGCATATACCACAATTGGAGGTCAGATGTCGGTGGTTAAGACTGATAAACTCCAGCTGATGATAATACTCTTTGGCGTTATTGCTACTCTTGTTTATCTCTACGGATTCGCAGGTGGTAATACATCAGACGTGGTAAACAATATAGAACTTCTTAATAATGATTATAAACCTGTAAATCTTTTCACACAGTTTTTTGTTATAGGTGGTGTCTATTTTATCGGACCTGATATAATGTCGAGAAATTTTATTTCAAAGGATGCAAAGATTGCAAAATCATCTGCAAGAGTTGCAGGTATTGTATTGCTCGTATTTTCGCTTATCATCACCCTTATTGGTATGTGGATCAAGTTCAACGTTAGTCAAGAGGAACTAGGCGAAAGCGGGGTTCTTATGTACGCCATATCATTACTTCCAAAGGCTATTGGAATACTCCTTATATTTGGTCTACTATCAGCAATATTATCATCGACAGATACATGTATTATCAACGCCTCAACTATATTTGTTAAAGACATTCTGAAAAAAGAGAGTGTGTCACTTGTAAGAATTACAGTCCTTTTTATCGGCGGTCTTGCCCTGTTACTGGCAATACTCGGTCGTCGCGATATCCTGACTCTTCTTACAGGAGCATATTCGATATATACACCGGGAGTTATTTTCCCTCTCATGGTTGCAATATTTGCAAACGGTAAATATGGTGTCAGAAAAGAAGTATGGCTAGCAGCCGTTATCGCAGGTGGACTCTGTGGTATCGCAGGTTCATATTTTTCAGAAGTACTCTTAAAGTCTGGTGTACCAGAAGTGATAATGAATTATCTTACACTTATTGGAATGGGAATATCACTTGTATTATCAATAGTTGCTGTTAATTTTAGAAATTCCAAAAATAAATAAAAACGAGGATGTCTAGATAAATATATTAAAACTTACAAAGAAAATCATAGAGGTAAACATCTAAAGAGAAATAAAGATGTCTCATATTTTAAAACTTGTGACCTAAACGATCTTAAAGAAGAATCCAATATTTTCTTTTTAAAATTCTAAGCATTATGCCTTCATTTTAATCAATTTTTACAATAACACCATAACTCGTGTATCATATTAATAATATTATGATTTTAACATAAAAACAGATTATGTGCAGGTGTATACTCCCTAAAAAATGAGATTATGCGCAGGTGTATATCATCTAAAAAATGAGATTATGCACAGGTGTGATGTTTTGATCTTTACTTCATGATTTAAAATGGACTCAAAAAATTTTTAATTGGATTTTATAATGGGTCAGGTAATATAGAGTTTAATTTTTAACATTAGATATACCAAACTTTTAATAAGAAATAATATTATGAAGCATAAAACAGCATTAGTACTAGAAGGCGGAGCAATGAGAGGCTTGTATAGTGCAGGTGTTCTTGATGTTTTTATGAGAAATAATATTAATGTTGATGTAATTTATGGTGTTTCTGCAGGAGCTCTTTTTGGTTTAAACTATAAATCCCGTCAGATAGGGCGAGCGATAAGGTATAATTTAAAATATGCTCACGAAAAAAATTATATGGGGTTATATTCGTTTATTACTACAGGTAATATTATGAACAAAGATTTTTGTTTTAACAAACTTGTGTATGAGCTGGATAAACTTGATTTTGAAACATATAAGAATAACCCTGTAGAATTCTATGCAGTTGTAACTAATTTAAAAACAGGTAACCCGGAATATATAAAAGTTGATGATGCCGAAAAAGATTTAGAATATTTTAGAGCATCGGGTTCTATGCCTTTTGTATCAAGACCTGTTGAGATAAATGGGAATTTATACTTAGACGGAGCAATAGGAGATGCTGTACCTATTAAAAAGGCTCTTGAAGAAAATTACAAAAAAATTATTGTCGTATTAACACGACCACTTGGAGCTAATAGAAAGAAAAAATCCCTTCTTCCATACAAATTCTTTTATAGAAATTTTCCAAATTTTGTTAAAAAGGCGAATAATACTTATATAAAATATAATGAAACAATGGATTTGATAGAAAAATATGAATCAGAAAATAAAATTTTTGTTCTTCGTCCATCTGAATTAATTAAAGTGAAAAGGGTAGAGAAAGATACAAACAAATTACAATCTATCTATAATTTGGGAGTTTCTGACTGTATAAAAAAACTTGATGGAATAAAAGAATATCTAGATACAAAATCCTAAAATTTTTAAATTCAAGCTAACCATCTAAGTATTTATTATTAAAAGTATTAGACACCTTTTTTTTAAATTATTAAAATACGATTCCGTAGTTTGAGGCGTTTTCGTTCGGCAGTTTGAGGATCTCTTAGTTTTTTTGTTGATTATTTAATCATATATATCCAAACTTACCCCTCCAATAGCCAATCTATTATATTGATGACTTTAATTCCTTCTTCATCAGTATCCGTAAATAAGGTATCCGTAGTTAGAATAATCTTCTCATAATTATCTTGGATAGATTTTAAAGGAGCAAACTCTCTTAGTCTTGTTTCTTCCGAAAGAAGGGTCTCAGTTACTTGAATATACTTCTTGTCTTTTACAGAGGTTGCAATAAAATCTACTTCTTTATTATTGATCTTTCCGATAGAAACATCATACCCACGGTTTTTAAGTTCTAAAAATACAATATTTTCTAGGGTGAACCCCCTATTTCTATTACGTAGACCAAGTAAATTATTTCTTAATCCAATATCTACAATATAATACTTTCCTTGAGTTCTTAAAAATTCTTTTCCTTTGATGTCGTATCTTTTAACTCCATAGAAGATAAAAGCGTTTTCAAGATATTTAATGTAGTTATCTATAATTGCGGTTGTAGTTCCTTTAGTGATAGCCTGTTCTTCAACAAGAACATTTTTAATTTTATTAACGGAAACCTGACAACCGATACTATCAGTTAAAAACAGAATAATCTTCTGTAGTAAAGCTGTGTTAGTAATATTAGATTGATTAATTACATCCTTCATTATGACCGTAGATAAAATACCATCCAAAGTTTGATTTATTACTTGTTCATTTAAATCAGAGTCTTTCAGTCCCGGCATCCCTCCAATTCGTAAATAAAGTTCAAACTTTTCTTCTCGAGTTTTTCCGTCAAGATTATAGAATGTCAGAAATTCTTTGAAGGATAGGGGTTGCATCTTTATCTGAACATACCTACCGGATAGGTGTGTTGATAGCTGAGAAGATAGAAAGTATGCATTTGAACCAGTAATATAAATATCTACATCAAAATCGACTCTAAAAGCATTTACTGCAAGTTCCCAACTTTTAATTTTTTGAATCTCATCAAATAATAGATATACTTTGCCAGTTGTAGATTCAACTATGCTTTTTACCTTTTCATATAATTCCTTGTAGTTCATCCCCTCATATGCAAAAGATTCGAAATTGGCAGTAAATATATTCTTCTCTTGTACTCCTTGAGATTTCAAATAGTCCTCAAACAACACTAGCAAGGAGGATTTACCGCATCTTCTTATTCCCGTTATAACTTTAATAGGTTCTTTATCTTTAAGATTTATAAGCTGGTTTAAATATATAGGTCTATTAATCATCATGGAATACCTCCAATGTTTTTACGTATCATACAAAAAAACTTTCTATTTTACAAAGGTTTTTTCGTCTGAAACCAAAAAACTTTTAATTTTTAGTAAGTTTTTTCGTCTTAGACGTAAAAACTTTAAATTATCAAAAACAAGATAATTATCTGATATTTTTACTTTTTTTAAATAGATATATCATTCCCCTACCCTTTTATATTTTTGTCGGTATTCTATAACTGTTTGATATAGAAATACAATATTGTGATTTTTGCAGATTCTACAAACAAAGTCCTTCGATCGTAACGATTTTAGGATTTTTTCTGGCTATTTTTTAATCGTATTGTCTCATTTTGATTATTTTTGGTTATTTTTACCAGAACACAACAACATTTTTATCGTTGTTATTATATTAATAAAGCAACAACAATAATCTCAGTACTCGTTGCTTTATTTTAAAATACACCGTAAATATCACGTAACATATTGATTTTATTATATAAAAATTATAATTCAGTGATATAAGGTTAAAATACATTGTTCAATAAACAGATGATAAATGAACATAGGTTGGATTAGGGATTTTGGTAATAATATCAGTATGTTACAGGATTTTATCGGGTTTAATGAACAAATAAGGGGTAAAATATGGGGGTTGATTAAAAAATAACCTAAAAAACTTAGAAAAAAAGTAGGGATATTTAGATATAGATATGGGGATATGAATTTTGGGCGTAAAAAGCCTAGAGATATAGGATTTAGGTGGAAATTATTGGAAGTTTTTAAGGGTTAGGGGTATTAAAAGTTGGGTTAAAAAATGGATACAGATTGAAATACGTAAAATTAGCTAAAATTTAGTTAAAAAACTAGAAAAGAATTGAAACAAATAATATGTATCCATTAGAGCTCAAAATATAGGCGAGTTGAATTGAAGAGTAGGGGAGAAAATATATTAATAACTAAAAACTGTAAAAATCATGTAAAACTCTATATACTTGATTTTTTTCACTAAGAATGCCACCATCTTCTCGCTATATTTTTATTCATGGAATATATAATATTCACAAATTTTAACCTTGTGAGGATTGGGTATGGTAAAAAAAATTTAAATTCTGTTAATAGTAATAGTATTTAAGGCATGTATTTATAAAAGGCAGAACTCTATATGGATTTTAAGAGGATTATTAAGTACTTGTTTATACATTACTTTAAAAAGCCCCTTTCAAAGGCATGTAGTATATATGCATTTGCTGGTACAATAATCACTATATCAGGAATAGTAATCCCTGGAACTTGGTATTGTAAATTATTTGGACTCTTATTTGTATTTCTTGTACTTACAGTTTCGACACAATTACTTGGACAATGTAAAAAAAGTTTCAAGTATATAATTAAAGGTAATACTGTGGCATTAAATCCGGGGATATGTTTAATGGCGAAGGTTATAAAGTAATTCCTTGTAATGAATTTTTTGATACAAAAGTGGATAACACAATTATTTCTGATCAAACATTAAATGGTAAATTCATCTTGCATCATGTAGATGATATAACAGATCTCAGAAAAGTTATTGAACAGGAAAATCCGAATTTTAGAGGAAAAAATAAAAACAACAAGATAATGTACCGGTTAGGACATATTATTAAATTCAAGGAATTTTTACTTTTAGCTTTTACCCATTTTAATAAGCATAATGTTGCACACCTCTCCAATATTGACTATGTAATTTGCTTAATTAATATGTGGAAAGAACTTAGAATAAAATATTCTGGTAAACCAATATCTTTACCATTACTCGGTAGTGGAATAACAAAATTCGATAACCTATCGGAAAAGAATAACTTTGAACTATTACAATATATGATATGGAGTTTGAAAATCAGCGGCGAACAATTTACTGAACAAATAACAATCGTTGTAACTCCAAAAGTATGGAAAGACTTAAATCTTTTAAATAATGATTCACTAATACAATAGAAAGAGCTTAATTTATGACTTATAGAAACAGAACCTATACGGCTTTTTATGTAACAGAACCTCTAGATATGTCTAATCTTAATCTAAATGCAGCAAAAGATTTTTGTTACTACAATATGATAAGAGCCTGGACAAAAAAAGATCCTACGTTTCCCTTTTATGATGCTCATGATAGAAATTACAATGTAAGAGATGATAGCAAATGGGAAGAAACCTTAAAACCTAGACTACATGAACGATTGAATTATTCAAAAAATATTCTCTTAATATTAAGTCGTTACACAAAGAATAGTAAGGCACTGGCAGAGGAAATTGAGTATGGAATAAAAGAGTGCGAATTACCAATTATTGTTACATATCCCGATTACTCTGATCTATCCGAGATTATAATCGACGATAAAATTATTCCAGAAATCAAAAAATTATGGAACAGTATCCCTGTTTTTAGTAAAAACAAAGATACAGTGCCAGTTCTACACATTCCATATAAAAAGGAACTCATAAAAGAAGCACTAGTAAATAAACATTTTATGGTAAATTCAAAATGTAGCCCTGGAGATTTTTATTATTCTGATGTTTAGATAGGATCTTAAAACATATTCATATCTCCTACCATATCAAACTTTAAAGGAGTTATCTTACAAGATTTGGTGTAACTATATATTTCGATTGGATACGGATAATCTATTTAAAAATATTGATACACTTATCGTTCTTACATACTGTACTTTAATATAACAGAACACACATCAACCTAGAAAGAACTATGTTCTATAACCTCTATTTCTCTTTTTGTAATTTTATACAAATTATAGACAAGATGGTCGATTTCATTATCTACATTTTCTATTGTTTGATTCAATGGAACTATACAGTTAATAAATTCGTTAAAATACTCTTCTAATTCATCCTTTTGTTTCATTGATAGCTTAATTTTTTGTTTTGCAAGTTCATGAACAAAAACTGAAAAAGACTGCTTATAAAAAATTTCGATATTCCGCGTCACTTTTTTCAAATTAAAAGTTTCCTTAATTCGAGAGACAAAACAATTTACAGTATTTTGCAATTCATCATACAAAGATAATATCTTTTCAACAAGTTCTATAAAAGGTCTTTGTTCGTATAACGAAATATCTTTTATGGGGAATAAGCTTAAATCATTTAATATTATTTTGGGGAAAAGTTTTCTTTTGGCTTTTGCCGTATTATGTTTAAAATAAAAAGACATCAACGTACTATTCAATATCGCTAAAATATATTTTAAAGAAAAATTAGCATCTTTCCGTAGAATAGTTATATTACTCCTATTATACAGATAAATATCCTTTGAATACGTAGCATTTATGCATTTAGGAAATTTACCCGTTATTTCCCTTACAATTATTCTTTCAACAGAAAACAAATCAAAAGTACGTGGAGCTGCTAAATTATCTCCATACTTTAACCACATACCAGACCAATTCAAACTATATCTTAAAACATTATCACCATCTAAATACTTATATGTAGTATCATCATACTTATAATTAAAGTCGTATGGCCTGTTTTTTACATCATCCGATGTCTGCCTAGGATTTCCTTTTCCTTTTTCATAGGCTTGTAATCCTGCTTTTATTATCGAAATATTATCCAAATCGAAGCATTTTTCTCTTATTTTTTCTATAATTTTACTAGTAATATTATTTTTAAAAATATTAAAAGCATATTTATCATTTTTTATAAATTGCTTTTGGTTTAAAGAATGCAAATAATTAAATTTTCTCTCATTATCATCACTAATTAAAACATCAAAGTTTGATTTTCCATCCGATTTTACTTTTTCATCTATCAAAATAACCGTCTCTACATTCGCATCTTGAAATGGTTTCCCAAATAAACTAACTATTTTTTTTATAGACACATTATCTAATAAATATTTTCTTAAATCTTCACCTGAATAAACCATTAACCAACTATTAGGAACAATTAATCCACACATTCCTTTCTCTTTTAGCAGTTTCTGACATTTTTCAATAAAAAGAATATATGTATTTATCTGATATTTTGAAGAAATATAGTTTTCTAAATAATATTTTTTTTCACTTTCACTTATTTTTCCCCTTGCAAACACATAAGGAGGATTTCCAATGACAACATCAAAACCACCTTTTTCAAAAACCTCTGGAAATTCTTTTTCCCAGTTAAAAGCCTTATCACCCACAATCAAAGTATCGTCTATCAAAGAATTACCACATTTAATCTTATCATTTAGAGTCGTTAACTTCCGATTTTGTGTCGCGGTGTGAAGCCACAACGACAATTTAGTTATTTCAACGCTATCACTATTTATATCTACTCCATACAAATTATTTTCTAAAATAGTGTTGTCAATATAATTAAATTTTAATTCATTTCTATGAATCTTAGACCACAGATTATCAATTAAGGCGTGTTCTCTTCTTAATCTCCTCAACGCCGAATTTAAAAAAGCACCTGAACCACAAGCACAGTCTAG
>JAEEGL016101309.1_pt1 | contig 13918 bp, 13 predicted proteins | sample 9134231 | NCBI WGS metagenome assembly JAEEGL01 (sample SAMN16246548, study PRJNA631951) | gut metagenome | biome: gut microbiome; feature: rumen; material: fiber-attached | host: Bos | place: Iran: Karaj | collected 2018-10
GATCTCACCCTGTCCGTGCCTACAGAGGAGATCGCGGAGCACATCTGCGACATCTGGCAGGAGAAGAGCGAGGAAGTGTACCAATATTTGAGTAGTGAGCTGTTTTAAGGGGCGACGGCCCCCGAAAGTTGCCAAAACCTGAAAACAGGGTGTTTTGGCAACAGAATTGGAGATTTTATGAGAGTTGGAATCGGTTATGACGTCCACCGTCTTGTGGAGGGGCGTGACCTGATCGTCGGAGGAGTGAAGATCCCTTATGAGAAGGGTCTCCTCGGACATTCCGATGCGGACGTGCTGCTGCACGCCATTTCCGACGCGCTGCTGGGAGCGGCCGCGCTGGGAGACATCGGCAAGTTCTACCCGGACAACGATCCGGCGTTCGAGGGAGCGGACTCCCTGAAACTGCTGGCGGATGTGGGCAACAAGCTCTTTGCGGAGGGCTATGTCATCGAGAACATCGACGCCACCATCATCGCCCAGGCACCGAAGATGCGCCCCCATATCGACCAGATGCGGGAGAATATCGCGAAGGCGCTGGCCCTGGATGTGCGCCAGGTGAGTGTCAAGGCCACCACCGAGGAGGGCCTCGGCTTTACCGGAACCGGCGAAGGCATCTCCAGCCAGGCCATCTGCAGCCTCTCCAGCCCCTTTGACTTAGTGGCAGTAGAGCCCGCCGCAGCAAGGGCCTGTACCAGCTGCCCCGGATGCGCGAAGGTGCAGTAAGGGCGGATTAGTGGTCGATTGGCGGCCGAGAGGCGGCCAGGTAGTGCCCACGAGTTGCCAAAACGAGCTTGAATTCAAAAATGGCAACTAAAACAAGAGAAATCAGGCGATTATTGCCGGGCAATGCCGGCTGAGAGTTGCCAAAACAAGCTTGATTTAAAAAATGGCAACCGGTTACAAAACGAAACCAGTTGCCAATCCGGAAAAACAAGGGATTTTGGCAACAAAACAATAGAAAACAAGGGATTTTGGGCGCTAGAGTGGAAAAAGAGTTGCCAAACTTGAAAAACAAGCAATTTTGGCAACAAAATTTCTGGAACTCACGTATTTATGGCAACAAGATCCTGCGTAAATACCATTGAGAAGGAAACCAGGCAATGAAGATTTTTAATACCTTAACCCGCAAGAAAGAAGAATTTGTGCCCATCGAGCCCGGCAAGGTCCGGTTCTATGTCTGCGGGCCCACCGTGTACAACCTCATCCACATCGGCAACGCACGCCCCATGATCGTCTTCGACACCGTGCGCCGCTACATGGAATACAAAGGCTACGAAGTCAACTATGTCAGCAACTTCACGGACGTGGATGACAAGATCATCAGGAAAGCAAACGAAGAGGGAGTTGACAGCTCTGTCATTTCTGAGCGCTACATCGAGGAGTGCAAGAAGGATATGGCGGCCATGAATGTGAAGCCCGCCACCGTACACCCTCAGGCAACTCAGGAAATTCCCGGCATGCTGGACATGATCAGTACCCTCATCCGGAAGGGCCACGCATACCCTGTGCAGGACGGCACCGTGTACTTCCGCACCCGCTCCTTCGCGCAGTACGGTAAGCTCAGCCACAAGAACCTTGACGACCTCCGCGGCGGCAACCGCGAACTGAAAGTCACCGGCGAGGACCAGAAGGAAGATGCTCTGGACTTCGTCCTCTGGAAGCCCAAGAAAGAAGGTGAGCCCTACTGGGAGAGCCCCTGGTGCAACGGCCGTCCCGGTTGGCACATCGAGTGCTCCGTCATGAGCAAGCGCTATCTCGGCGAGCAGATCGACATTCACGCCGGCGGCGAGGACCTCATCTTCCCTCACCACGAGAACGAGATCGCGCAGTCCGAGGGCACTTCCGGTAAGGAATTCGCAAGATACTGGATGCACAACGGCTTCCTTAATATCAATAACGAAAAGATGTCCAAGAGCAAGGGCAACTTCTTCACCGTCCGCGACATCGCACAGCACTACGACCTCCAGGTGCTCCGCTTCTTCATGCTGGGCGCGCACTACCGCAGTCCCCTGAACTTCAGCGACGAGCTCATGGAGTCCGCAAAGGCCAGCCTCGACCGCATCGTCAACTGCGTGGACAACCTCAAGTTCCTCCTGCAGAATGCGCAGGGCGAGCTGACCGCAGAGGAGTCCGCAAAGCTGGAGGAGGCCAAGAAGTTCACGGCCCAGTTCGAGGCTGCCATGGACGATGACTTCAACACCGCCGATGCCGTGACCGCCATCTTCGAACTCGTGAAGTTCGCCAACAGCAATGCCAGCGGCGCAAGCAGCAAGGCGTTCCTCGAGGGACTGAAGGACCAGATCAAGATGCTGGCTGATGTGTGCGGCCTTATCGTGGACAAGCAGGCAGAGATGCTGGATGCTGACATCGAGGCCATGATCCGGGCAAGACAGGATGCCCGCAAGGCCAAGGATTTCGCCGAGGCTGACCGCATCCGCGGGGAATTGCTGGAGAAGGGCATCGTGCTCGAGGATACCAGAGAAGGCGTGAAGTGGCACAGATCATGATCATGCTCTGCATGATCATGACCTATACTGCAGGTGAGGTATTGTTATGCCTGAATTAGATCAGATCAGAGAACAATTTGGATGCGGGGAGCGGGATATTCGGACCTACTCCCCGCTTACTTTGGCTTATATCGGGGACGGCGTCTTCGAGATGATCATCCGCACCGTTGTGGTCTGCCGGGCGGACCGCTCCGCCAAGCAGCTCCACCGGACTACTATCAAGTATGTCAGCGCTGTATCGCAGAGCAAGATTTATGACGTGCTGGCAGCCGGGGAGACCACAGACGGCGATTCCGCCGAAGATCAAGCCGAAGGCACTCGCACCGGCACCCCGATCCTCACGGATGAGGAACTTGCTGTCATGAAGCGCGGCCGCAACGCAGGTCCCGCCGCCACCAGCCGCAACGCCACCGCCGCCGAGTACCGCAAGGCCACCGGCCTCGAAGCCCTCATGGGGTACCTCTACCTCACCGGGCAGACCGACCGCGCCGTGGAACTTGCCCGGATCGGACTGGAACGGGCGGGATTGGAACTGTAAAGTTCATTTCCGTGCAAAGAGGCGATTATTTATAATATTTCATCCGGTATATATCGTGACATAAAGCAGGTGATCATTTTGATTACCTGCTTTTTATCTACCAATTTATCTGCCACCTGTGTTATAATGTGGTAGATAAACTGGTAGATAAAAGGGTTGAATAACATGCAAAATGATAATTTAATTATTCTTGATTTAATCTCAAGGGAAGATGAAGAAGAGTGGTTTGAGTTCAAAGAGAATTGGTTTGAAGCGCATGAAATAGGAGAATATATCTCAGCTATGTCCAATGCGGCGGCGATGCATGGTGAAGATATGGCGTATTTTGTCTGGGGAGTTAATAACGATACACATGAGGTGGTCGGAACAACAATTAATTACCAGAAGGATTATAAAAAAGAACCTTTTCAGCACTATCTGGCCCGGCAAATCACGCCGGATATAGGCTTTTCTTTTCATGAGTTGGAAATCAATGAAAAGAGAGTTGTTTTATTAAAAATACCGGCGGCTGTAAAGGTGCCGACAGCTTTTGATGGAACAAGATATATTCGTATTGGGTCCAGTAAAGAGAATGTTGTTAAGTATCCTGAGCGCGAAGCGCAGTTGTTTGATGTCCTTAAAAATGGATTTCCTACGATAGAAAAAATAGAATCTGAGTACCAAGAATTAACATTTGAGAAACTGTTTACATATTATGCGGGCCGCGGAATAGAGCTAAAACAAAAGACTTTTAAGAAAAATCTAGGTTTACTTACGAAAAAAGGAAGATATAACATTATGGCACAGCTTCTGTCGGACGATTGCCATATGCCAATCAGAGTATCTATTTTTCGAGGAGAAACCAAAGGCACTCCCTTATTCTCAGTAAAAGAATTTGGAAATACATGTATTCTTCTTTCACTGGAAAAAATATTGGAATACGGAGATGTTATAAATCTCATACAGGCAGACGAACGTAATCGTATTATGGAACGTAAAGAAGTCAGTTTGTTTGACCACAATTCTTTCAGGGAGGCTCTTATTAACGCATTTGTACATAATAAGTGGGTTGATGGAAATGCGCCAATGATTACCATTTATAGTAACAGAATTGAAATTCTTTCACGGGGAAGTCTTGCACTGGGACAGACAAAAGAAGGTTTCTTCGCAGGTGAGTCTGTTCCTGTAAATCAAAAACTATCGGATATTTTTCTGCAGTTACATATAAGTGAACGTTCAGGGAGAGGTGTGCCTAAAATTACTGAGATCTATGGAGAACAGGCTTTTGAATTCCGAGAGAATTCTATTGTCGTGACATTGCCATTCAACTATATCAATGCAGATGTGGCAGATAAAGTGGTATATAAACCGGTAGATAACCCTTCGCTGAATGCGACCCAGGAGCGTTTGCTTCAGGAACTTAGAAATAATCCTAATCTTACACAACCACAATTGGCTTCCGTTATGGGGCTTGGGAAATCCGCCATTCAAAACAACATTTCGTTCCTAAAGAAAAATGGTTATATAGAACGTGTTGGAGCCAACAAGAGAGGATACTGGAGAATCATAGAATAATAAGAGTAGGGGGACGGTTATATGTCAGAAACGAAAACAGTACGTAGAAGAAAACGTCGTGTGGTTAAGAAACGTTCTGTAGTAGATAGCGCAGCAAGAAATGCGGCTTCTTTGACAGATGGTTGTAATCCGGAATTTGTTATCGGGGCTGAGTTTGATGGCGTTTTTGAAATGCCTATCATTAAAAGGCCAAAGAAGATGATCGTCCCGAACAATCTTGTCCCCTTTAGTAAAATGGACAAAGCGGATCCTAAATCATTTGCTGTGTGCGAATATGAGAATGATGCAGAGTTCAAAGACATACTGGTTCATCCGGATGATTATATTGAGATTTTAAAGAAGTATCAGGGCTTTATTGCGCCGGATTGCTCGGTTTACAGAGATATGCCACTTGCTGTCCAAATTACGAATATTTATCGTAGTCGCGCAATCGGCTACTGTTTTCAGAAGCATGGAGTATATGTAATTCCTTGTGTACGTTGGGGAGATGAGCGGACTTATACCAGAAAGTTCCTTCCGGAGAAGGTCGCTTTCAGCGGAGTTGAGAAGCATTCTATTGTTTCGGTTGGTAGTTATGGACAGCTTAAGGATAAAGTGAACCGATATTACTTTGAAGCTGGAATGGACTCTATGATGGAAGAACTGGAGCCGGAAATTGTGCTTGTATATAGTAAGATGCCGGATCATATTGAGGAAAAGTATCCGAATACAAGATTTGTAGAATATCCCGATTGGACCAGCACCGTGAGGAATGATTGATGGGAGCAGGGCAGAGCGATTTATACAAGGGAACATATGGCGATAATATCCAGAATATCCCTGATGCGCTAAAAGGAAGGAATGTTTTACCCAAGGACGATTCCCAATTGAAACATATTTTCCGAAAAGCGAAAGGCCATTTGGAGGACTCGCCACAGAATAGACAAAACTTATTAGACTTGGCGAATAATATTAAGCATTATGGCGGAAAAGACAGACGAGGCCTTGATTGGTACTACAATGATTTAGGGGATGGAAGTCAATTGTGGGTAACAACAAGGAACGGAGTTATACAAGATGGTGGGTTAAATGTTCCGCCACATCAGTGGGATGAACGTACTGGATTGAGTCATAACATATTTGGAGCAAAATGATGAACGAATTTGAATTATTTACGATAATGTATTTTTGGATTGATGATTATTATGCCGAGTCTTCGGATGATAAAATCAATAATTTAATCGGTGAAATGAATCCTTTTCTATGGCAGGAGAACTGTTCAGCAGATCCTGCGCTGTTTGATGACTTTTGTCATTACATGGAAGGAAAAACCGCAACCATTGATAATAGTTTAGAACTTGCCAAAAACTATGTAGAAGCGATAGATTATGTTGATGTAACGGAAGCTTTTGAAAACCCTGATTATGAGAAGTGGAAAGATGGCTGTAGAAGGTACATAGCCGATGAACATAAGGGTGGCGAAGCAAGGGTAATCTAAATAACTAAAGACAAGGAATAATACAATATGGGATACACAGAATTTACCATCGAAGGACGGAATGCCGTCATTGAAGCACTGCGGGCGGGAAAGCCCATCGACAAGATCTTCATACTGGACGGGTGCCAGGACGGCCCCATCCTGACCATCAAGCGGGAGGCGAAGAAGAGCTCCGCACTCATTAAATATGTGGCGAAGGAGCGACTGGATCAGATGTCCGAGACCGGCAAGCACCAGGGCGTTATCGCCATCGCGGCGGCATACGAGTACGCCGAGGTGGAGGACATTCTGCAGAAGGCGAGAGAGAAGGGTGAGCCTCCCTTCATCTTCCTGCTGGACGGCATCGAGGATCCCCACAATCTGGGCGCCATCATCCGTACTGCAAACCTTGCGGGGGCGCACGGCGTCATCATCCCCAAGGACCGCGCGGTGGGACTGACCGCAGTTGTGGCCCGGACCAGTGCCGGTGCACTGAACTACACCCCCGTGGCGAAGGTCACCAACCTGTCCCGGACCATCGAGGAACTGAAGAAAGAGGGCATGTGGTTCGCCTGCGCGGATATGGACGGCACCCGCATGTACGACCTGAACCTCACCGGAGCCATCGGCCTTGTCATCGGCAATGAGGGCGAGGGCGTCAGCCGCCTCGTCCGGGAGAAGTGCGATATGGTCGCTTCCATCCCCATGAAGGGCGACATCGACTCCCTGAACGCCAGCGTGGCAGCAGGCGTGCTGGCATTTGAAGTGGTGCGGCAGAGACTGGTGAAAGCATAAAACGGGATGCCATCGGCAACCCTGACCAGAGGCGAACACTCGCGGGCCGAAAAGACGCCCGCAGAAACCGGACAAACTATGGAAACCTCCAAGTACGAAGCATTCTCCGATGAGGAGCTCATCGGCCTCCTGCGGGAGGGCGACGGCGCCGTCATGGACTATCTCATGGACAAGTACAAAAATATGGTGCGGGCGAAGGCCCAGAGTATGTTCCTCCTGGGGGGTGACACGGAAGACCTCATTCAGGAGGGCATGATCGGCCTGTTCCGCGCTGTGCAGGAGTATGATTTCGGCCGGGATGCCAGCTTTCGGACCTTTGCGGAGCTGTGCGTAAGCCGGAAGATGTACAATGCCATCGAGCGCTTCAAGGGGCAGAAGCACATGCCCCTGAATAACTATGTCTCTACCTCCGAGGAGGAGGGAGCGGACGCCGGGGAGGCCCTGGCCGGCCAGCTGGCCCGGGGGGACTTCGACCCGGAGGAACTCCTGATCAAGCGGGAGAACCTTGAGCAGCTTCGCCAGGCCATGGCGGAGACCCTCAGCGATTTCGAACTCCGGGCGTTCGAGCTGCATCTCACGGGAGCCGGCAGCGGCGAGGTGGCAAAAATCCTCGGAAAAAGTCCGAAAGCAACCGACAATGCCATCCAGAGAGCCCGGCATAAACTCCAAAATATGAATCCGGAAAAAATCTTTTCAAAAAAGAGTTGACAGTTTGGATTCGATTTGGTATAGTACAAAAGTCGCCGCGGTGAGCGGATGATCAAGCTGATGTGGCTCAGTCGGTAGAGCGTCGCCTTGGTAAGGCGGAGGTCACGGGTCCGATTCCCGTCATCAGCTTTTTTCTATGCCTGTAAGTATCAGGCTTAACTAAATATCTACTTGGTAGACCTCCGTAGACCCGAAGACTTTTTCCCATTTCTCGGCATCTACGGAGATCTTTTTTTCTGACCGGTTGTAGTGCCTTGTAGTAAGCACGTTCTTCTGACCGGCAATCCTCTGAATGTCTGTCTCAACGATTCCAGCTTTGTAAAGCGCTGTAACCCCGTAGAAACGGATTTTATGCGAAGATAGGTATCTGATTCCAATTGCTTCACAATACGTCCTCAGATGGGCGTTAAAGTGGTCTCCTGAGATAGCAAACTTTGCTCCCTGACTTCCGTGGATGATGAACACTTTGTCTCCGTTGATCTTCCGAAGTTCATCCAAGACTTCTCTTGCTTCTTTGGAGACGGGTACATACCTCTCTCCCTCGGAAAGATAAGACTTGGTATGGTCTACCAAAGTATCAACCCGTTTCTTTCCATTCTTGGCTTCACGGACAATCTCTCTCCAAACATGGATCATCTGCGATTCTTCATCGTAATCATCCCAGGTAAGCGCCCTCAATTCTCCAATACGGACACAAAGACAAAATGCAAGCCGTACAGCAAGCGTATAAACCGTCTGAGGCTGTGTCTTCAGATAAGCAAGAAGCTTTGCTCTTTCTTGGGGAGTGTAGACCGCTTCGGAATTGTCTTTAGGAAGAGCAAACCGTAGACCTCTCGGAATATACACTCTGGACGGATTGAACGTCAGCAGGTCTTTGCTGACCGCTTCATCGAAGATCATATTCAGAAGCGTCTTAGCCTTGGTGTACGTTTTCCTTGTTACCAGACCCCTTCCAACAAGCTTCTTGCTGTAGGCTTCTATGTCGGATGCTTTTACATCTTTCACCTTCATATCAGCCAGCTCTGAACCTTCCAAGAACCGATTCCAATAACCTACATCTTCCAGCAGAGTAAGAGAGGAACGGATTCCTTCTTCCTCACGCTTTGCATGAACCTTCTGGAATAGCTCCCGAACCGTGATGTTCGTATTCTCGGAGATGGATAGAGAAGCATACAGCTTGTCTACCAGATCCTTCTTTGTCTTTGCTATCTTGGGAAGACGTTTCCCATCTACCTTCACTTCACATTTCCAATATTCAATTAGCTGACCGTCTTTCTTTTTGAGATACGGGGTTAACTTCCCAAACCTCTCTTCAACGATCTTTTCTTTGTCTTGCTGTCTCATCATTTCATTTAGGACAGCACTCGCATCTTCTACACTAATCTTCGTGAGAAGATCTTGCAATAACTTTTCGGTTGAATCCATAGGCAATTACCTCCTATGGAGATATGCGAAAAGGGATTTTTGAACGGCAGTTGAAAAATGACGTGCAAACAAAAATGCGAGGTTTTCGAAATTTTTGCAAGTCTGGGAAGACTGATAAAATCGAGAAAATCGAGAATCATTTTCACCCTATAGGTGGAAAAAACGGATTTTTTTTACAACATATAGGTGGAAAATGAATCCGCCAAACTCAGGAAAATAAAACATTCTGAGGATGGCGGAAATTCTTTGCCTTTGACTTTGACCTTGTTCTTTGGGGGTCAAGGGGGCGGTTTTTGCCCCCTGCGAGGTTACCAATTTAAGAGCGCATTTTGCTCTTAAATTGGTATAACGAGCTATACCTAAATAAAAGCAATAGGTACTTCGACCAACTCTTTTTCATATGAGATTAGAAAGGAGTGATCGATATGCACCTAAGTAAAATCAAGACCACTGATCTGAACGTCCTTGCCGAGGCGGCAAGAGAACATCGAAGCAAGGTAGGAAAGATTGATCCGGAGCGGACTCATCTGAACTACAACCTAGCTCCACAGGATAATCGCATCCATAACGCCGAGGAGATCCATCAGCGCATTCATGACCTCGGAGTGACCCGTAAGATTAAGAGCGACGCTGTAGTCGCTCTCAGCACCATCATAGACGTACCACAGGACTATGAAGGAGATACCCGTCTCTTCTTTGAAGCAGCCTACAGAGCCCTTGTAACGACCCTCTGTGGCGGAGAAGAATCTAGAGTCCTACAAGCCTATGTCCATCTGGATGAGAAGACCCCCCACATGCATTTTGCTTCTATCCCTATCGTAGAGAAGGAAGGCAAACGGAAACTCTCTGCTAAGGAACTGGTAGATAAGTCCTTCCTTAAATCTTTCCATGCAACTATCGGGGGGCATATGACCAACTATCTGAAGAATCTGGATAAGACAGCAGAGCCGGTCAGACTTTATTCAAGAGATCTGACCCGTAAGCGTACAGAAGCAAGACACAAGGGCGACCACAGTTATGACTATGTTGACATAGAAGAACTGAAAGCCCGTGGAGAAGCAGAAGCACACCTCCAAGGATTGGCAGAGCAGACCAAACAGACACAGGAGAAGCTTGAACAGACACAGAAGAAGCTTGGTCATGAAGAGCGTAAGATGGCGCAGGTTTCGGCAAACTTGGAAGACGCCAAGGAGGAACTCGATGAAAAAATCACAGAAGGTCAAGCCCAGATAGATGCCCTTAACGCAGCCATACGGAGCAAAAAGGAAGAGGAGCGTCTTATAGAACAATCCGTCGCCGAAAAACAAAAGCAGGTGGCAGAACTCGATCAATCGATCTCCCGGAAACAGAGCATTCTGGGGAAGTTAGAAGACGCTCTCATGAATCTTGTTCCCAGGTGGTACAGAGCCTATGAGCGGATAAAGGCGATTATGGATTCTCAAATGGATCTGTTTACTTTCAACGTCTTGAAGAAACGTGTTACGCCTCATGTTCAGCACGGCATGTTAGCACAGAAAATCCTCATAGAGGAAGCCCAGAAGGAGGAGAAAGACGAGGAACTGATCGATCAGGCAACCGCAGACCTGCAGACCTCTATAGAAGATTTGGAGGAGGATGAGGAATATGGACGCTGATTCCCAGACCAGAGGGGGTCTTGACCCCCTCCACCCCCGCTTCTTGGCAGGAAAAGTTGATCCGACATCAAAACCAAAAACGAATTCAAAAACGAAATTTTTCATATGGTTTTAGAAAAACCTCAAAATGGGTGTCCCAGGTGTCCCAAGTGTCCCAAACGTCTTTCAAACCCTTATAAACACGGCACTTTCACCGACTACCAGGGCTTGTGGTAGTCGGTGTCCCGGGGTGTCCCAGGTGTCCCAATTTTGGCAAAGAAAAGGAGTATTTGATATGATTATCCAAGAAAACATCAAAATTCTAATGATCAACGATGACCCATATTACAAAGAAACCACTTACCAGAACCGAAACGGTAAGAATATCATAATTCCGGCAAGGAGTGTAATGTTCAACGATTATGACGATATGGACGGTTATCCGGTCTATGAATTCGCGTCATTGGATTACATCACCCCTGAAGTAGTAGACCAAGATCGCCAAGTTTACAATCTTATCGCAAACCCGAACCTCGAAGAGAAGATCCAAAACAGAAAAGAAACATGTTCGGAAACACAATCACGGGTAGCACATATTTCTATCAAATATCGAGATTCCGTAACCGGAGAAATATTTCCGTATGCATACGATGAAGTAATACTCCAAGAACGATTATCTTCAAGTAAGATGCGATATGAGTGGGGTATAGCCGAGCATACATGTGATCTTTATCAGCCAAAAGACGAGGCTGATGAAATAGAAAAACTACGTAAGGAATATCGAAAAACTCATTCAAGCGACGATAGTGGACTTGATGATTACATCAAGCTCTATCAGAAGATATTTGCGGGAAATAACAAACCAAGACATATACACGCCCTTGTTCGCAAAGAGGAAAAAGGAGCTGATGGAAAGAGAAAGAAGATGCGACTGTCTTCCTTAGCAAGAGAATTGGGTATTCCAGAGTTTTGCATCATGAAGGTATACGATAACTCGGACAAAAGCAGGGGGACAGATGGGTTTTTGGATGGAATTGCCTATTTGACCCACAACACCTCGGCAGCTATCAATGATGGTAAATATATCTATCCCGATAGTATCGTGACTGCATCGTTTGACTGGATTGAAGCTCTTGAAGCTAAACAAAAGCAGGTTGAAAAATACGGTCATGAGTTAAATCACAAAGAAGAGATCCGTGCGAGAGTATTGTATGAGGGGTTAACTCTGTCAGAACTTCAGAAAGAAGATCCAATCGCATATATGCGTGATATCGATAAGCTGAAGAAATTAAGATCCGAGTATATCAACAATACAGCCCCGATGCCCCCTTTCCGCTTGAACATTTATGTGGACGGAAAAGGCGGTATTGGAAAAAATACATGTTCTAAAGCGATCGCTCATGCTCTCTATCCTGATCTGGACAGCGAAGATTGTTACTTCGAAGTCGGTGGCGATAATGTAAACTTCGATGGATATGATGGTCAGCCGGTAATCATTTGGAACGATTACCGCGCGATCGATTTGGTGCTCAAATTTGGACGTGGAGAGGTCTTTGATATCTTTGATATACATCCGACCAGTTCCAAACACAATATAAAATATGGCTCTATCAAGATGATAAATGCGGTGAATATCGTAAACGGTATCGAGCCCTTTCGTGAATTCCTCGACTCATTAGCCGGAGAATATCGAGATCGCCGGACAGGCGAACAGCGACATTCCGAGGATAAAACTCAATCTTATCGAAGATTCCCACTCATTCTCCCGATTAGGGAAGATGACTATGATATCTACCTCAATAAGGGATTTATGGAAGGTACTCGTGAGTATCTGGAATTTATCACGTACCAACATATAAGAGGATCATTTGCAAAAATAGCAAGAAACTTGGAAGGTAAATGCAAAGAAGTAGCGACAATCAGAATCACGGCTCCTATTCTAGAAGCGACAAAGATGATCGGCGAAGTAGAGACAAAAAAGGTAAATGAAATACTTCCGAGCGAATTCGAGGAATACGGAACGGGATCAATCCTTGGTCAGACACATCATAAGGAAGAATATATCCAAACCATCATCGACCAAGAATGGGAGGATTACGAGAAAAAATATACATTGATGGAAAAGGCAATGTTCCCAGAAAGGCCTCCGAAAAAGTTAAGTTTTGAGGAATTTGCAGAAGAAATGAAAGCAGCTTTGGAAAGCGCATGGGAACCAGAGCTGGTATAAAAAGACCAAGAGCGCAGTTAAAGGAACGCTCTGCATTCCTCTATCCAAGGGCTATTTTAGGGCAAAAAAATAAGGTCTTCCGTAGACCAATACGTAGACCAACAATTGCGAGTGCTGTCTGTTCCTTTCATTTACTGGGTTTCTTTATAGATGTATGGATCCGATTCCCGTCATCAGCTTTTTTCATGCAAATGAATAGCCCAACCCAATGGAAGCCACCTTTCTGATGAAGGTGGTTTTTTCATGCCCAAAAGAATTGGGGGATACAAGAGACTCTACGTACCCTTGATCTGCAAGACTACATAATATCAGCCAGGAGCCATCGGTCAACCCCGTGCCGCTGCGCGGTGCGCTTCGCGCAGGGTTGACCGGTGGCTCCTGGCTGATATGTAGTCATTAAGCAGATCAAGGTTTTTTGCGCGCATATGCGCGCTTTTTTGATGCTTGGGGATATCTTCTTTGTGGGAAAAGCATGTGAAAATGCAGAATCGAGAATTGGCATGCCTGGGATTCAATGGGTGAGCATGCGGAAATGAAGAAATGGGAAATGACATGTTCGGAATTCGATGAATGAGCATGTGAAAATCGGAAATCGGAAAATGACATGTCTGAAAATCATCTAACGAGCATGTGAAAACGAAGAATTGGGAAATCGCATGCCTGGAAAACGTCGAGTGAGCATGTGGAAAGGGAAAATAGGGATTTCACATGCCTGGATTTGATTTTTCGAGCATGCAGAATCAGAAAATCTCAGAATGACATGTCGCAATCTCAATTTTCGAGCATGTGGAACTTGAAAACTGGGATTTGGCATGCCGGAAGGGTTGAAGGCGGACATGCGGAAATGAAGAAATGAGATTTTGACATGTCTGGAGTGTCTGGGGCGAGCATGTGAAAAGCTAGAAACCGCGGTGCGGCGTGTCGGTCGGGAGGTAAAGAAACTTCAAAAGACACGCTGGGGAGCGGAGAGGAGTTGTCCGCGTGCCGTTCGCGAGGCCAACAAGCTTATAGCGACACGGATCGGCGGAGTGGGGCGGGGGGAAAGAGTGGAGATGACGACGGAGGCGGTAGCATTGACACGCTGGGGAGCGGAGA
>JAEEGL010974431.1_pt1 | contig 13917 bp, 9 predicted proteins | sample 9134231 | NCBI WGS metagenome assembly JAEEGL01 (sample SAMN16246548, study PRJNA631951) | gut metagenome | biome: gut microbiome; feature: rumen; material: fiber-attached | host: Bos | place: Iran: Karaj | collected 2018-10
AAGATTTCTTTCCCAAATTTTATGATTAAGAAGTTAAAAAATCATAAAAGTAGGGAAATAAATCCAAATAAAATTATATGAAAATAAGTAAAAAAAAAAGTATGTTTTTAAATAAAAAGAAAAATAAATATGTATTAAAAGAAATGTAATATCCAAGGGGGTTGTTGGTGTATAAATCCTTAACACCAATTCAAATATTTGGTTAAAGATTTATGCTAAAGTAAGATCTATTGAAAATAAAGATGTTATACGGGGATTTTTGTTTTAATAGTCAATATTTATGAATTAGTATACCATATTTTATAAAAAATAGAAATGTTTTAAAACTAAAATTTGATATCCTTCTCAAGAAAGTCATTTTTACTTGTTTTCAATTTTATTTTTAAAATAAATTTACCCATAAAAATTACATACAATGTTAAAATTTTTATATTTTATAAAGAAAATATAAATATTTTTTTGTTCTATTATTATATTTCTTTCGGAAAAATTCAAGATTTTAATATAGTTAAATTCAAAGGAGGCAAAAAGAACAATAAAAAGAAAGTCAAAAAATGATAATGAATTTGAGTATCTTAATATATATTATACATTAACAAACATAATTATTTTTACATTGTATTTCAAATTGAAGAATTAAATAATATTTAATTTAATAAAAAAATAAATACAATGAAATTAATTAATTATTTGAACAATAAAACTTCACTGGGAAAAAAATAAACTCAAATCATAATATCAAATGAAAATATTTTTAAAATCTAGAATATAAGAAGATAAAAAATGATATATATTTCTAAAAAATAACACTTACAATTTTGCAACATAAATTGTAATTGATAAATTGAATGTAATAAAAATAATCAAAATAAAGAACAAATGACATTTAGAAAGATTAAAGAAGAATATCTTGTTTTTAAGAGTTATTTTTCTTATAAATTTTAAAAAAGTTTCAATAAAATCATTTTTTTCAAAATGATTTCTTGAATCATTTGTATATTCAAATTTAGATCAAATCATAAGAAAAATATATGAAACAATTGAATAATATGTATAAGGAAAAAAATTTCACTTGAATTTTTTCAACATGAATAATGATATAAATAATCAAAAAAGATATTGGGTTATCCATTAAAAAAAAGAAAAATACATAAATAGAATAATTATTAAATCTAACTACCTTTTTTTTAAACATAAAAACTAAGAAATAATATTTCAATATAGTTTTTATTAATATTTACTATTCGAACTCATTTACAATAAAACAAATAAATAATATTTTAATTTCTCTTTCATATAAACTCTGAAAAACTTATAAATTAATTTTCAAAAAACTAAATAACTGTATAATTAAAAAATAGAAAACATAAAAAAAAGTTCCATACATCATTATATAAATGAGTTTAAATAAAACTTTTTTTAAAAATGGAAAAAATTTGTTTAAATTTCTTTGGAGAAAAAGCTGAAATAAATGTTCCAACAAGTCTACAATCATTAAGAAATGCTATATCAAAACAATTCTTTTTCACTCCTCAAGATTCTGCAGATATTATAATAGAATATATTAAAAATTTGAAAACAAAAGTAATTAAAACAGAAGAAGATTTTAGAACTTTTATTGTGGAAAAAATAAATCAAATTGATCTTAATATAAATGAAGAAAGTAGAATTTATAAAGAAAATTTGAAAGAAGTTGAAAATAAAGAAATGAATTTAAAAAAACAATTAGATCTTTTAACAAAGGAAAAAAAAACAATTATCAAAAAACATAATAAAAAAATTGTTGAAGGAAAAGAAAAATTAGATAATTTAAAAAAAAAAATTCTTCTACTTAAAAATGAATATAAAAATATTTTAAATGGATTAATGTCTGAATATAATAAAAATAAGAAAGAAGTAAAAGAAATAGATAAAAAAATAAATGAAATAAGAAAACAATTAAATTTACCTAAGATAAAAGAAAAAAAATTAATAAAAATTTGTCAAAAAAAAACCGAAGAAAAATCAACTGATAAGTATTCAAAAAACAAATCAGAAGAAAAAAATATTGAACCAGATATTTTAAATAAAGAAACAAACCAAAAAATTCAGTTTTTCTCTAAAAAAGTATTGAATTAATAGAAGAGAAAATGAAAAATATTAACTTTGAAAAAAAGAATTTAAGAGAAGCTTGTCAAAATATAATTAAAGAATTAGATAATTTGAAAAATATTGATATTGAAATTCAAAAAACTAAAAATGATTTTGGACAATTTATTGAAAATATTAAAAATTGTAATTTTGACAAAAATGAACAAGTTGTTCATAGAAATTATACTTGTAATCGTTGTAAAATGAATCCTATTTTTGGAGTAAGATATGAATGTGCTGTTTGTCATTGTTTTAATTATTGTGAAAAATGTGAAAATGAAATGGGAGAAATACATAATCATCCTTTTATTAAATTTATTAAACCTATTTAGTAAATTTGATTTAAAATATTTTTTTGTTTAAAGTTAACTATTTTTATTGAACTTTTTATTAACTCTTTCTGGTTTGGGAAGATGAATTATTTATATTTTATTTTTTATCTTTAATTAACTATTTTCTGTAATTTCTTTATTGACTATAAAATCAATCAAAAATTAAATACATTTTTGGAACAAAAATATTTTTTCATATTTTATAAAAAAAAATGAACTTTAATTTTAATTATTCATTAACCTCTAAATCAATTCATAAATTTTGACTCCATTAACTGATTATCTCCTATTAAAATAAAAAATAAAAATTTAATCATATAAAGTTATTCCTTATCTTAAATTGAAAAAAGTATGTTAAATTAATTTTAAAAATTCACAAATACATTAATCTAAAAAATTTTTTTAAATTTTTTTCAATTTAAATTTCTTATTCTCAGCAAAAAAATGACTTTTTTTAATTAATTTGAATAATATATATCATTTTTTCTTGAAAAATTTTGATAAAAAAATATTTTTTAGAAAGAATCTTGGTTAAATATAAATGATAATGGAAAAAATTTGGGATTCAATTTATTTTCTTTTAGAAGAATATCAAAGAAATATTTAATCAAAAAAATCAAAATAATTATCTACAGAAGATTATAAGGACATTAGATTCTTGTAAAGAAACATGGTAAAAGAAAAAAAGTAAATATTTTTGAAAATTTGAAAAAGGGAAAGTTCCTAATATTAAAAATATTTTGGGAGTTCATAAGTTGTTAGGAAACAAAGATGCCCATGAAAATTTGTGATAATTAGTAAATATAGTTTTCTTTTGAATTTTTGATGGAAATATTTTAATCTCATAGTTATTGTGAATGAAAATTTATTTTTTTAAATAAACATATCTCTATTATAACAACAGAAATATATGAGTATGAAAAATACTATATTTACCAAATCATTAAAAAAGACTTTAATTTTTTTTTTAAGTTTTTTGTAATAAACTTCATTTCTTAACTTTATTTTTATTTTTTAGAGGTTAATTAATGATTTTATTTTTGGATTTTAAATTATAAAAATTCTGAATCTTCGATAATAATTAAAATTTAATATAAATTTTAAATTAATAAAATAAAATAAAATATTTATTCATCAATTTCGAGTGTATAATCACATATAAGCTCAATTTCTCTTGTTATTTCACTAATTCTATTTTTTAATTTATTTCTATCTAAATTTTTATTAGCATATATTTTAATATATATTTTAATATTATTTTGAGAATTCATCCAAAATTTAATTTCTTTGACTCCTTGACATCCTTCAAAATAAGAAATTTCTTGAATTAATTTAGAATATAAACTTTCATAAATTGTACATTTACCTTGCATTAAAATTTTCATTATTGAATAAAAACTGTCTTTAACTAATAAAATAACAATAATAAAATTAATCCAACTTATAATCATATAACCTTTACTATAATAATTTTCATTAAAAGAATAGAAAAAAACAATAAAACATATTGAACAAACTAAATCAGAAATTAAGCTCGAAGTTAATGCATTCATATTTTCAAAATGATTATTCCATTTTTTAAGTAAATTATTACATTTTTTTAATTTGTCAAGAGAAACTTCTTTTAAAGGTTTCCATTCTTTCGAAAATTTCCATAAATATAATTTAATTTGTAATTCAGGGTGTAAAATATAATCACTAAAAATAAATAAGGCAATCATATCAAAAATAACTTTTATAATATATAACCATTCTAAAAATGTGATTGGAGGAATCATAACATGATCCTCAGTTAAAAAATGAAGACCTTGTAATAACATATAAACACTAACAATAACTAAGAAAATGATACTTGATAAGGCTGCAATTAATTCAATTCTAATTATTATAAAATTATTATTAGTTGAATAAATATATGTAAATAATATTGATAAACATGTAATTAAAAAAGAAATAGTTTTAAATGTATTAAAAAATGAATCACTTATTAATATTGAATCTCCTAATATTAATGCTGTTAAAAATTCTATTGTAGTTATTATTATCCATGATATAAATAAAAATACTATTATTTGGAATTCTAAATTTTTAGGAAATAATTGTTTTGAAAATTGAAGTAAAGCATTTACTGATATTTTTGTAAAAAAATTTTGAGTGTTATAATTTTTATTTAATGGTTTTTCAATATCTTTTGCATTTATTTCATTTGATTCTGAATTAGTTAAATTTTTATCTTTGCTTAATGTAATTTCAACATTTTTCTGTATTGTGTCATCTATCATATAAAAATTATATATTTTTTTTAAAATTCAAAAAATTAAAAAAAAATTGATAAATAAATTTTTATAAATTTAAATTCAAAAGCCTTTTATTATGAATTCATTCATATTTGGTTCATTATCCATTGTAAAATAATCAGAACTTGACTTCTCTATTCTAAATTTAAAATAAATTCCAAGTAAAACTAAACAAACAACAATTAAAAAAGTAAATATAGAATAAGCATAACTTAAAGAATCTTCTTCTTTAAATTTTTTTTTAGAAAAATTACTTGATTTATCATTTGTACCAATATATATTAAATTATTTAAATATGTTTCATTTAAAATATCAATATTATATATTTGTTGAACTTCTGATTCATTATTTGAATCTGCTATTAATATTTTACTCTGTCTTTTTTTTAATTCTTTTGCTCTTTTTTTAGCTGCTTTTTTAATTGCTTTTTTTCTAGCCTTTTCAGCTTTTTTATCTTTTAAATATTTGAAATTATCTTCAGTTAAAAGGCTTTCCATTTCTGATAAAGTTTTATTTGTTTTTATTATATATGTATTACTTTCTTCTTCATTTGTTTTTAATTCTTCTTCTTTTAATGTATAATTATTCGATATTTCTATTATTTTTCCACATGTTTTTTCTTTAGTTTTACTTTTAATATTATTTAATGAAAGGAATAAAATGAAAATTTGAAAAATAAGAGAAAAAAAATTCATTTTTATTTTTATTTCTATAAAAAATATTAATTTTGAGAATGAATTCAGATAATGATAATAATATTTATAATGTAAATGTTTCAGAAAATCAAAATAGACTTTTAAATCAAAGAAAAGAAAAGAAAAAAAGGAAAAATGAATTAGATATAATAATATATCCAACATTCACTTTCTTCTTAATTATAAATTTAGGGTTTTATTTTTATAGAAAATATTATTCTATTAGATTATCTAAATTTTCAATAAGTTTATGGCCTATTTTATTTAAATATCAATTTTATAGATTAATAACACATCATTTTATTCATTATGGAATTTGTCATTTATTTATAGAACTTTATTTTTCATTTTATATATGTAAATATTTAGAAAAAAATATGGGCACATTATATTCTTTTTCTTTAATCTTTATAATGATTATAATGACTTCAATCACTTATTTTACATTGATTTTTTTATTTAAATTTTTTGGGAAATTCATTAATTTTCATTATAATTGTGATTTTATATATGAATGTGGAATGACTTCGTTATTATTTTCTTTATATTCATATATAATTGATTTCCAAAAAAACAAAAATAAAAATATAAGATTGATAAACATTGCAATTGTTAAAATGAGATATTCTTCTTTTTATATTTTAATTGCTCTTTCTCTTTTTACTCCAAATACAACATTTTTAGGTAATTTATGTGGAATTATTTCTGCAAAAATAATTAAAAATAAATTAAAAAATTCAATTTTACCTAAATTTAGAGGTGTTTATAATTTTGAAAAAAAATTTAATTTAAATAATTATAAGAAATTCTATTTTAGTATTATTGAAAAGAACGAAGAAATGAAAGAAACACTTAAAGAATTATTCAAAAATATAAATTTCAATTCATTCGAACAAAAAGACCAATTAGGAATTCAAATGAAAGATATAGAAGATAATATATTAGAACAATCCTAAATATAAATAATAATTAATATTTATATTATTAAATTAAGAAAAAATTGACCATAATCAATTATAATTAAATAAAATAAATTAATTTAAAAAAAGTCATAAGAAAAACAATTGGAAAACACGATGAGAGAAACTGAAAATATTTTAGAAACTAATTAATACATATCAACCAGAATTAAGATTAGATATATTATAGAATTTTTTGCAGATTTAAACTTATTAAAAAGATATTATATACTATTTATAGATAGTGCTTTAATTTATAGATAGGAAAATATTTACTCTTAAGAGATAAATTAATAAATACTGAAGAAAATTCTAAAACTGAGCCAATGTTTATTTATTTAATGATGATTTAGAAAAACTAAGTAGTTTAAATAAATCAAGAGATTATTTTTTAACATTAAACAAATTTAAAAATAATTTTTAATTATAATTTAACAAAAATAAATTTTAATTCTTATAGAATATAAACCAAAAAGAAGAGTAATATCAATAGAACTAAAAAACACATATCATTCAGCAAGATGTTAATTAAATAAAGAGAATGATAATAATATTAATCATCAAAATATTAAAAAAAAATGATATTAAGAAATGAATAATAGTAATAATGAGATTTAAGAATAATGATGAAAAAAATGAAAAAATAGAAGAAATAAAAGAAAAAGAAAGTAATATTGAAATTAATCATAATGAAGAAAAAGTTAATAATAAATTTATTAAAGAAAATATTATTTTTTAAAAGTATAAAAAGTTTATTTTTAATCATTTTAATTAGAGTAATTTAAGAAAGAATAATTAAAATACTTAAAAAATAATAAAAATATAAATGGAAAAGAATTCATGTTTAAAATTTATGTCATTGTTTGATCAATATGCAACATCTTTTCAAATAAATTTTCAATTTAAAACACAATATCAATCAACTTTTGGTGGAATAATATCATTAATAATATATATAATTCTAATTTTCGTTGTTGTAGCTTTATTTGTATATTTACTAACAAAATCAGAACAAAAATTATCAACATATAACAGCAGTTATGATTCTTACCCAGAAATAAATATAACAACAAATTATAAAGACATTAAATTTGCTCCAACATTAGATAACTCAGGATATTTTATAATTGGACTATTAATAAAAGAAAATAATACATATGTTTCAGTTGATAGTGTTTCAGATAAGCTTTCAATATTTATTAGGTCATCATCAAATAAAGATCATAAAATAGAATTTGAAAACTGTTTAAAAATTGATTCTACATTAAAAGATTATTTAAAATCAGATTTATTAAACCAAGCAAATTGCCCAAAAATTAATAATTATAAAATTAAAGGGGAATATCGAGATAATGATTTTATATATGAATCAATTATAATAGAATTAACAAATGAAACTAAAAGAAACAGTACGAAAGATATTAAAATTTCAATATTATATTCAGGTTATTCAATTAATAATGATATTACTGCTAAGAAAAAGTCTCCAATAATATATTCTGTAAAAACATATGATTTAGATATTATTACAAATATGAAAATTTCAGTAGATATGTTTTTAAAAATAAATATATTTGAATCTAGACAAACTATTTGGTCAAATTGGGGAAAAAAATATAAACAAAAATGTATTGAATTAAGTTATTTAGAAAAACAATTAAAAAAAAAAACAGATAAGTCCCTTATTGATATTAATTTAAGAGTAGATGATAAATATTTAATTCATTATAGAAGTTTCTTTAATTTTTTAACTTATTTATCATATATTGGAGGAATATGGAAAGTTCTTATTTTTTTAGGAGCTTTAATAGCAGTTCCAATGAATTCTAAATTAATGAATGTTGCTCTTTCAAATAGAATGTATAATATGATTAATCCAGAAAATAAAGAAATTTATAAAGGATATAAATATTATAAAGATTTGGAATTTTCTCGAGGACAAACACCTGATGTATTTAAATCATTGAATCCTGTTTTATATAAAATTTGTATCGATTATTATAAATATGAAAGAAATAGAGGTTTAAATTTTACTGTTAAAGAAGCTTTAAGTAAAATGTTTTGTTGTTGTTGTAAAATTGAATCTGTTGATAAAAAAGATAAAATATTTAAATTAAGTTCTAAAGAACTTCAAAAAATAATTTCTACTAATTCAATTGGACAATTCGCTCAACAAGATAATAGATTAACTTCTTTAAAATTAAAAGATGAACAAGTTTTCTTTAATTATATTAGTACAAATACTATTTTATATAAAAATTTAGATAAAATTTTTGATAAATATAATAAACAACAAATAAATAATTCAGCAAGTCCTTTATTATTAACTTATAATAAACAATGCAATTTAGTTGATGGATTTAATACAATGAGAAATAAAGGTGATTTAACAAAAGAAGATATTTTGACATTAGGTTTATTTAATATTAATTATGATTGGTTAAAAGAATTCTTTTTAATGTATAGTGATAGACTTGAATTAATTCATAATAAAAATAATGAAACGCCACAATAAAAATAGAAAATAATCATAAATAAAAAAATGTGTCTTTAAAAAATAAATAATTAATTCATTTTTTAAAACAATAAAAAATAACATAAATAAATATTATATTTTAATAAAATGATAGAAAAGATGACAATTTAGATTTTACGTATATTAAAAATAAATTTATAGAACAATAAAGATTGATTTTATTTTGGAAATAAAATGATAAATAAAGAATAAACTTCAGGAAATCAAAATAGAAAAAAAGTATCAACTATAAAATTGATTGTAAAAGAAAATTATATAAAATATATTGTATTTTTAAATAATATTGATTTGAAAGGAATTATTAAATTTTTTATACTGAAAAATTAATTTAATAAGAAGCTACTAAGATTCTTTTGCATAATGATGTTTTTTAAATCTTTATACTTAATAATTCATTTAAATTAACTCCATTCTCTTATTTAAAATCAATTTTCATTTATTGATATATTTTCTTTCAATTTTGTTTTACTTAAAAATAATCTTCTAATTCATTATTCTTCATTTAATAATGTTAATACAATTTAGTAAAGATGATTGGATTATTTTTCTATATTCTATGTACTGAAAACTCCTTCTTTTAAATTTATATCAAATTTATGAACAATTCTGAAATAAATAATAATATGATTTTTCTATTAAATATTTGATTGTTATATTCTAAGAGTAATATATTAAAAATCAAATCCTTTAAATATTTCTTCATGCTTTTTTTAATCTATTAATTTTGTTATATCCAATGATTTCTTGGGAAATTTTATATCTAAATTTTTAGATTTATTGAAGAAAAAATAAAACATATTTTAAATATGCTTAAATAAAAAATAATATTATATATCATTTAAATATATAAAATATAAATCTTCAGTTATTTCTAAATTTATTTATTAATTTATAATTAAAAATAGGGTTTTTAAATCTTTTATTAAATTTTTATCTCTAAGATTTAAAATTTTTTGGGTAAATTTTTTTTACTTGTTTTTTTTGATTTTCTTATTTGAATCTATCTTAAATTTGTCATCAATTATAACATTTAAAAATATTCAAAATTTATTTTCAATTTTATAATTTAAAAAAATAATATTTTTGAATTCAAAAAAATAAAAGATTTATAATTTTTGTTGTGTTACTATTTAAATAAATCTTAATTCTGAATGTAGATAAGAGTGTAATTTTTATTTTCCTTTAAATGATATCATCTAATTAATTAAATATTTATAAATTGTTTTTATAAAACTTGTATTATAATTAATGGAATTTTAATTAATTCAATTTTCAAAAAATAAAATAATTTAAAAAATGGGAAATGCTTGTTGTCAAGGAAATCAAGAGTAAAAATTTATATAAAAATAATACAAAAATAGTATAAATCCAAATTCAGAAAAATTATTAAGATTAATATCAAAAAATCAATTATCAGAAACTACTTCTTCTTTCACAGATGAAATTCCATCTTCGTCATCAGCAAGGCCTAATTTAACCCTTCAAATATATGATGTAGAATCTGATTATTTATTTGAAGAATCTTTAAAATTTCATCAAATAAATTTAGAAGGAATGTCTCAAATATCTTTTGATAACAAATTATATTTATGTGGATGTAAATTAAACAATATAAATAATGAAAAAGAAAATTTAGATACAAATACAAATTCAGATTCATTTTCATCATCATTTATGTATTGTATAGATATATTGAAAGTACCATTAAATATAACGTTTGAAGTTAATTCATGTTATACCCATTATTATCCTTCATTATGTATATTAAGGAGTGAATATATTGTAGTAATTGCAGGATTAAAAAGTATGAAATGTGAATATTATAGTATAACAAATAAAAGATGGAAAGATTTACCTGATCTTCCTGAAGAAAGATATGGATGTTGTTCTATTTGTGATAATACTTATAATTGTATTTATTGTTTTGGTGGATATAATTCTCAAAATAAAAAATGCTGTATGAGTGTTCTTAAATTAAATATTAATATTTGTACTAAATGGGATACTTTAATAGTTATGGAGAATTCTGAATATTTAGCTAGGAAATTTTCATGTATTGTTAAAAAGAATGAAGCTCATTATATTATTTTAGGAGGAAGAAATAATTTTAATTATCCCACAGATGATATTGTTGAAATTGAAGTTAAAGGAAAGAAAATTAATGTCACTCAAGATAATGATAAAAAAATTTCAAATAAAGCTGAATTTGTTAATTTAAGAGAAGGAATTGTTTTATCTAATGGAAATGCATTTTTTTTTGATGGTGAAATTAAAGATATTGTTCATAAAATTGAAAATGATTATATATCTCTTATTAAATTAAACCAAAAATAAAATTAAAATAAACAAAAATTGTAATTTAAAATACAATAATTTCAATAATATAATATAACATTAAAACAATACCTTCAGAGCTTTTCATTACTATTTATCTTTTTAACAAATTATCCATATTCCAATTACCAATTAAAATTTCTCTTTACCAATTAATTTTCCATTTCATGTTTTTTCCCATTTTAAATATATCATTCTGTTTTTCTCTTTTATTATTCTTTAACTTCCTTTTCCATTAATTAACCATTTATAAATCCCAATATAAACATTCACTATTATTCATAATGAATTCCCTTTACCAATAATATATTATCTTTAAATTCTTCTTCATTGTCATTTGATTTTTTAAAAATTAATTTACCTAATTGAAAGATTTTTTATATTTTGAAATTTTTTCTATTGATTTTATTATAATTGGTTTTTTTTTATCTAATTCTAATAATATTGGAATTAAATCTTTTTTTTCCTATAATAATCTATTATCGTTTTGAGAAAAATTTTCATTATTATACTATTCTCTATTCATTTAATAATATAAAAAATAATTAATTAAATGAGTAATAATGGAAATGAAGATGTGAAAGAAAAAGAAAAGAACAATTTTAAAGATATAGAAAAAAATATTTTTGGAATTTTTTCAAATTTAGAAGATGATTATAAAAATATATTAAAAGATATTCGCACTAATAAAAAAGACATTAGAAGAAGATCTTTTAATTTTTCAGAACCTAAAATATATAATATTTCTAATGATATTATTACAAGTAAAGAAACAAAAAATAATTCAGCATCAAATCAATTTATTAACAAAAAACCTGCTTTTATCTATTCATCTAATAATAAAAAAAAGGGATATCCTAAAATTAAAGAATATCCTTTTAAAAGTAATATTAGAATACAAAAAAAGAATGAAAATAAAGAATTTTTTGAAGAAAATAATAATCCAAAATTAGAAGAAAATTATAATCAAAAGAGAGATTCTAAATTAGAAGAAAAGGATAAAAATGAATTGAATGAAATAAATGAATTAAAAAGAAATTTAATAGAAAAAATAGAAAATAATGAAGAAGAAAATTCACAGGAACAAATTGAAAATAAAAATGAAGAAGAAAATAATTTAGAAAAAAAAGAAAATAGAGAAGAAGAAACTTATTTGAAAGAAAATAAAGAAGAAGAGAAAAAAGAAGAATTAGATAAAAACGAAGAAAAAATAATAAAAGAAAACGAAAAAAATCTAAAACCACTTCCTTTAAATGAATTATATACAATGACTAAAAGTAATAAAAAAAATGATGAAAGTAATACCCAACAAAATAATTTATTAACAACAACAGGTAATTCAAAAAATTTTAATATTTCAAAAATATCAAATTCAAAAGATGTTAATAGATATAAAACAGATTATATTAAAAGTGTAAAAAATGAACATTGTTCTTCTATCAAAAAATTAGAGTCTGAAATAACAAAAGCACCAATTTATTTTAAAGATAATATGAAAAATTTAGAAAATTGGATTCAAGAAATTAAAGAAAATTCAAATAAAGAAAAAATAATTGAAAATAAAAAAAAAGAAACTAAAAAATTAAATAAATCTGTGAATCAATATAAAGATAAAATTATAAATTCATATAAAATAAATGATAAATTAATTTCTAATAGAGAAAAATATAATGAAGAAATTAATAAAAATAAAAAGAGATTAAATAGAAATAAGAATGAATTTAAAAATCAAAAAACTTCAATTAGTGAAATCAAAAATGATAATCAAAATATTATAAATGAAAAAGAAAAAATTAAAGAAGAAACAAGAATTTTAAAAGAACAAATTATAATAGAAAATAATAATGTAAATCAATTAATTAAACAAGTTCAAAATTTAAATAATTCAATTTCAAAATTAAAAAAAGAAAAAGAGAAAATAATTAAGAATTTAAATTTTATGAAAAACCAAAAAAAAATGACAAGAGATAAAATTAATAAACAATTTGAAAAAAGTTCTAATTTTATGTTAAATGTAAATGAACTTTTGAATCAATCAAGACCTCAAAAGGTAAAAACAAGACCAACCTCATTTTATAAATAAATTGATTTTATTTAATAACGTTTTTTATTTATTTATTTAATTTCATTTATTTAGAAATATAAAATGATATTTTGTGAATAATTATAAAAAATTTAAAATTGAAAATTTTTAAACTTTAAATTTATTTTCTTTTCAATTTAAGTAAAATATCTAAAAATTTTAAATATTTTTCTTTTTCATTTATAATGACTATAAATTATAAAAACAATTATTTTTAATAAGAATAATTATATATCTATAATTTTTTATATTAACTTTAATTCAATAGCATGTAAACTCTAAATAAAAATATTTCTTTTTCAAATTAAATATAATGTTCTTTGTCATTGTTCTTAATATGGAGTTTCTGATTATAGTTAATAAAAATCCTAAAAATTAATCATTCAATATTTTGTTTAAAGAAAAATCATTTTAATATAGATTCGACTAAAAAGATCAATTTTTTTGATAGTAAGAGATAAATATAAAATAGCTTTTCATTAACACCTCCATACATAAGATAATTGTTCTTTTAATAAATGTTTTAAATAAATATAAATCTTTTTATTAG
>JAEEGL011016928.1_pt1 | contig 13917 bp, 11 predicted proteins | sample 9134231 | NCBI WGS metagenome assembly JAEEGL01 (sample SAMN16246548, study PRJNA631951) | gut metagenome | biome: gut microbiome; feature: rumen; material: fiber-attached | host: Bos | place: Iran: Karaj | collected 2018-10
CCGGGACACCAGCAGGTTGAGGATGATGGTCACGATGCCCACGATGGTCAGCGTTACGCTGTAGCGCAGCATGACGATCAGATAGAAGAACATCATGATGGTGTTCAGCAGCAGCGGGGCGAAGGTGTTCACCAGGGTGGAGGCGATGCTGGCGTTGGTGCCCTGCCGCTGGAGGATGTCGCCGGACAGCCTCTGGGAAAAGAACTCCATGGGCATCCGCAGGAGCTTCCACATAAAGGTGCTGCTTCCCAGCAGGGCCATTTTGCCGTTGATCTTCAGCGAGTAGACCGCCTGTATCCAGGACACCACCACCTGGGCGCAGCCCAGCAGGGCCATCAGCCCCAGGAAGGGCATCAGCAGCTCCCGGTTCTCGCCGGTCAGGAGCCGGTCCATGAAGAAGCGGGAGAACACGGGGTTGATGATGCCGAAGAGGTAGCCGATCACCGTCGAGAGCATCACGAACACCACCGCCGTGCCGGCGCCCTCCAGCCGCTTCCGGGCGAAGGCGAGGGTGCTCTTGCGCTTGCCGCCGGGCTGGAAGCCCTCGCCGGGGACGATCTGGAGGCACACGCCCGTGAAGGAGCGGTCGAACTCCTCCATGGTGACCTTCACCTCGCCCCGGGCGGGGTCGTTGAGATAGGCGTAATTCCCCTTGAATCCGTCCAGGACCACGAAGTGGTTGAAGTTCCAGTGGATGATGCAGGGGTAGATCATGTCCGTTTTGACGGCTTCCACCTCGCAGCGGAAGCCCTGGGCGTCAAAGCCGTAATTCCGGGCGGCCACCAGGACGTTTCTGGCGTTGGAGCCGTCACGGGAGACGCCGCAGTCCAGGCGCACCTGTTCCAGGGGCACCCATTTCCCGTAATAAGCCATCACCATGGCCAGCGAGGCGGCGCCGCATTCCAGCGCCTCCATCTGCATGACCACGGGCACCTTTACCCTTTTGCCGGGCACAGGCTTTTTGATCTTCTCTCCCATAAACGGCGCCCTCAGTTGAACAGGAGCTTCATCACCTGGGTCTGCCGGTAGACGACCTTGGCGGGATAGAACCCGTCCGCCAGATCCGTATCCGCCGTGGCGAACACGCCGCCGGCGTCCGTATAGCCGACGCTCTCGATGACGGAGGAAGTGTCGCCCACCGTCACCGACATGCCGGCTTCTACGTTCGCGGCCATCTGCGCGTCGTCAAACATCACGATCATGGCGCCGTTTTTCACCTGGGCGCTGCCGGAGGCATAGCTCTCCAGAGAGGCCGTGGAGCCCCACACAAGCATACCAGCCAGAAGGATGATCACCGCGGCCAGGACCACCCACACCGAGGGGTTGGTAACGTGTATATAATCGTTCAGCTGCTCCGGAGACCGGATGCGCTCCATGCTCTCCTTCCGATACAGAGACGATTCTTCCATGCCGTTTTCTCCTCTCATCCTCAGCAAGCGACAGGGGCTGCCCGCCGCCCCGGACCGGGCCGTTTTCCCGCCGGGGAAGGCCGCGCGCTGCCTGTCCTTTCCGATTTACATAAAACCGCATTCTCATTGTAGCGGAAAGCCCTCCACAAATCAACGGTTGGGAACAGATTGAAGCCTTCTTTCGATAAAAAGGGCCGTCTGCCGCCGAAAAAGGCGGCTTTTCCGCTTTTTCCCCGGCAGATCGCCGTCTCCCGGCGCCGTTTTCCGACAAAATGGACCCGGCCGCGCCCGAAAATGCGGGGCCGGTCTGCTTGACAAGCGTCTGGCTTGTGCCATACAATATAATAAGCTTTTTGTCGGCCCTCTCAAGCCCGTCCGGGGCCGGCAGGCGGCTCCCCATACAGAGAGAACGGAGGATTTCCCATGCTTGCCTTGGAGGCGTTCGGCCAGCGCATCCGCGCCCTGCGGACGGAAAAGGGCCTCTCCCAGCAGCAGCTGGCGGATCTGATATACGTCACCCGCAAAACGGTGAGCAACTGGGAATCCGGGAACCGGATGCCGGACATCACCATGCTCTCCCGTCTGGCGGAATGCCTGGACGTGGAGACCTATGAGCTCATCGACGAGTTCAACGGTCAGAACGAGCCTCCCAGCGTGGTGGTGGTGGAGGACGAGCCGGTGATCCTCCGGGGCTTCGTCCATCTTCTCAGCGACACCCTGCCGGAGGCCCAGATCTTCGGCTTTCAGACCGGAGCGGACACGCTGCGTTTCGCCGCGGGCACCCGGATCGCCGTGGCCTTTCTGGATGTGGAGCTGGTGGGAGAGAGCGGCGTGGAGCTGGCCAAAAAGCTCCAGCTCATCAACCCCCGCATCAACATCATCTTCCTCACCGGCCACTCCGAATACGCCGGCGAGGCGCTGGATCTCCACTGCAGCGGGTATCTTTTGAAGCCCCTCACGCCGGAAAAGATCCTCCGGGAGGTCATCCATCTGCGTCACCCGGTGAGAGGGCTGCTCTGACGGGAGGGCCGCCATGGATACCTATTTGCTGCTGAATCTGGCCATCGAATGCGCGGGGCTCGTCCTGTGCGTCGTCGGTCTGCTGCAGGTGAGCGTCACCCGCTGGGCGGACCGGCATATGTCCCGGTTCTTCCTGCTGTATTTTTCCAGTTTGATGCTGCTGACGCTGTCCAACATCGCCGGGCAGCTGATGCGCGGGCGCCCCGGCCCCGGCTGGCGCGCCGCGCTGTACGCCTCCAATTTCATCGAATTTTTGTCTTATACCTGGCTTGCCGTGATCGCCAGCCTGTATCTGATCTCCCTCGTCGCCCCCGAGAGAAAGCGGCGCGGTCTTCGCCTTTTTGTGGCGGCGGCCTTCGGCGTCCACGTCGCCCTTCTGATCGTTTCCCAGTTTACCGGGCTGCTTTACGTGATCGACGCGGAAAACGTCTATCACCGGAGCCGGTGGTACCCGCTGTGCTGCGTCGCGTCCACCGTGATGCTTCTGACGGATATCGGACTGCTGATCCGGTACCGCGGGCGGCTTGACCGGAGAGAGTGCCTGGCCATGGGAGTCTATTTCACGGTGCCTCTGGCGGCCATGATCCTCCAGCTGTTCGTCTACGGGATCTATTTTGTCATCTTCGCCACCATCTTCGTGGCTCTCGTCCTGTATGTGTTCCTCATCACGGGGCAGGCCGAGCGCTCTCTCCGCCGGGAAAGGGAGCTGTCCGACATGCGGGTGCGGATGCTGTTCAACCAGATCCGGCCTCACCTCATTTTCAACGTCCTCACCTCCATTTACGTCCTCTGCCGGGATGATCCCGCCCGCGCCATGGACGTCATCCAGGATTTTTCCGAGTATCTCCACGCCAACTTCACCGCCATGGCCGCCGAGGATCTTATCAGCTTCTCCGACGAGCTGCACCACACCCGGGCGTATCTTGCCGTGGAGTCCATCCGCTACGGGGATAAGCTGACCGTGGATTATGACATACGGCACACCGCCTTCCGTCTCCCGGCGCTGACGCTCCAGCCCCTGGTGGAAAACGCGGTGAAATACGGCGTGGGCAGCGGGCGCGGGCCCGGAACGATCGTCATCCGCACCGCCGCGGAAGCGGACGGCGCGGTGATCACCGTGGAGGACAACGGGCCCGGATTCGATCCGGCCGAGGCCGAGACCGGCGATCATGTGGGCATCCGGAACGTCCGCGAGCGGCTGGACCGGATGTGCTCCGGCACGCTGGAGATCGTCAGCTCCCCGGGCTTCGGCGCCACAGTCACCGTCCGCATCCCCTCCCGGCGGAAGGGGCCGGAGCGAAACGGTCCGGCGCGGCCGGTTTTCAAGCGTTTCCAAGCGTCTGTCCATAAATAAAAAAGATTATCAAGGATAAGGAGAAACCGCCATGCTCAACATTACAAAGACTGCCGAGGGCTCCGCCCTCAACATCGCCCTGGAGGGCCGCCTGGACACGACCACCTCCCCCCAGCTTGAGGAGGAGATGAAGGCCTCCCTGGACGGCGTGACGGCGCTGGTCCTGGATCTGGAGGGGCTGGAGTACATTTCCTCCGCCGGGCTCCGGGTGCTGCTCTCCGCCCAGAAGGTCATGAACAAGCAGGGCGAGATGAAGCTCATCCACGTCAACGACGTCATTTCCGAGATCTTTGAAGTCACCGGATTCACTGATATCCTGACCATCGAATAACACCTGCCCGGAAAGGCGTTTCCGTCTTCGCGCAGGCGGGAGAGAGTTTGCTATGCCCGAAAAAACGGTAAGAGAAATGTCCCGGCTCGAGCGGGCCCGCCACTCGCTGGCCAACCGGGTCTTCCATTCCACCATCTTCGGCTCGATCATCCTGGGCCTGACGGCCATGGCCATCGGTCTGGGGCTGTATACCTATGCCCTGGCGGGCCAGTATGTCCGGGAGGCGACCATCCTCTCCCGCACCGCGGCCATGACGGTGGATCGGATGTCCATCGCCCCGGTCATGATCGAACGGGTCATGGACGTCTACCGCGGCCTGTCCGAGGAGGAGCGGGCGCAGACGGGGACGGAGGAGTACCGGCTCCGCTTCAGCCGCGTAAGCGCCGCCAACGCCTACCATAAGCTCCGGGCCGCCCTGCTGGCCTTCCAGAGCGAGAGCGGCTCGAACGCCGTGTATCTGGGCGTTTATGATCGGGAGACCTCCGCCCTGGTGTATGTCTGCGATCCCAACTGCAGCGAGGAGACCGGCTTCGCGCCTGGCGAGTGGGAGCCCCTGGAGAAGCGGGAGCTGGACAAGTTCCTGAACTGGGACGGGCAGGGCAGGCTCTACGACATCAGCCGCACGCGGCAATACGGCTGGATGTGCACCGCCGGCGAGCCGCTGAAGGACGACGCGGGCGAGACCATCGGCTTCCTCCTGGTGGACGTGACGCTCCGGGACGTGGTCACGGGCATGCGCTCGTTCACGCTCCAGTACGTGATCACCATAGCCGCTCTCATCATCCTCTTCGCCGCTCTGCTGACCCGTCGGATGAAAAAGACGGTGGTGACGCCCATCAACGACATGGCGGAAGCGGCCCGCTGCTACGTCCGGGACCGGCGTTCCGGCCGGACCGGCGCCGATCACTTTTCCAGACTCGACATCCACACCGGCGACGAGGTGGAAAACCTCAGCCTTATCATGGCGGACATGGAACGGGGCCTGACCGAATACGAGGACGATCTCATGAAGGCCACCGCCGAGCGCGAGCGGATCGGCACGGAGCTGGCTCTGGCCAGCCGGATCCAGTCGGAGATGCTGCCCAGCGTCTTCCCCCCCTTCCCGGACCGGACGGATTTCGATATCTACGCCTCCATGAAGCCCGCCAAGGAGGTGGGCGGCGATTTCTACGACTTCTTCCTCCTGGACCGCGACCGTCTGGGGCTGGTCATGGCGGACGTGTCCGGCAAGGGCGTGCCGGCCGCGCTGTTCATGATGGTCTCCAAGATCCTGACGAAAAACTTCGCCGCGATGGGCGAGAGCCCCGGCCGGGTGCTGGAGATGCTCAACGACCAGATCTGCTCCAACAACCGGGAGGAGATGTTCATCACCGTGTGGCTGGGGGTCCTGGACCTGAAAACCGGCCGCCTCCTCGCCGCCAACGCCGGCCACGAATACCCGGCGCTGAAAAAGCCGGACGGGAGCTTTGAGCTGGTGAAGGACCGGCACGGTTTCGTCGTCGGCGGCATGGAGGACATGCATTATAAAGAATACGAGCTGCAGATGGACCCCGGCTCAAAGCTGTTCGTTTATACGGACGGCGTGCCCGAGGCCGCCGACGAGAACAACGGGCTTTTCGGCACGGACCGGATGCTGACGGCCCTGCGCCGGGCGGAGAACGCCTCCCCCGGGGAGATCCTCCGTTCCGTGGACGAGGCGGTGAGCGCCTTTGTGGGCCGGGCGCCCCAGTTCGACGACCAGACCATGATGTGCGTGTATTACGCGGGACAGACCGCGGAGGAAGGGCGACCGATGAAAGAGCTGACGCTGGAAGCGAAAACGGAAAACATCGAGACCGTTACGGATTTTGTCAACGCCGAGCTGGAGGCCGTCGACTGTCCTCTGAAGACCCGGATGCAGATCGACACGGCCATCGACGAGGTCTTTGCCAACATCGCCTCCTACGCATACGGCGGCGGGAGCGGCGAAGCGGTCGTGCGCCTGGAGCTGGAGGAGGACCCCCGGGCCGTTGTGCTCAGCTTCGCGGACCGCGGCGTTCCCTTCGACCCGCTGGCCAAGGAGGACCCGGACGTGTCCCTCTCCGCGGAGGAACGGCCCATCGGCGGGCTGGGGATTTTCCTGGTCAAGAACATCATGGACGACGTGTCCTACGAATACCGGGACGGCCAGAACATCCTCCGGATAAAAAAACGCATTTGAGCCGGAAGGGCCGCGCTCCGACAGGGCGCCGCGATCCGGCAGACGCGTTTTTTCTTTTTCATTCAAAGGAGTATGAAAGCAATGGAAAATGTGAGTTACAGCATGACGGACGACGCCCTGGTCCTGAAGCTGCACGGACACATCGACTCCGGCAACGCCTCCGCCGCGGAGGAGGAGATCAACGCTGTCCGCGCCGCGAACCCGGCGTCCTCCGTGATGGTGGACTGCGATGACCTGGAATACATATCCAGCGCCGGTTTGCGCATCCTGCTCCGGCTGAAGCGGGCCGTGCCCGACACCCGGCTGGAAAACGTGTCCGCGCCCGTCTACGAGATCTTTGAGATGACGGGCTTCACCGAGATGATGGAGATCTCCAAGGCCTATCGGCGCATTTCCGTGGCCGGGTGCGAGATCATCGGCCAGGGAGCCAACGGCAGGATCTACCGCATCGACCAGGACACCATCGTCAAGGTCTTCCTCAACCCGGACTCCCTGCCGGAGATCCGCCGCGAGCGGGAGCTGGCCCGGACGGCCTTCGTCCTGGGTATCCCCACCGCCATCCCCTACGACGTGGTCCGGGTGGAGGACGGTTACGGCTCGGTGTTCGAGCTGCTCAACGCCGACAGCCTGGCCAAGCTTATGAGCGAGGGCAAAAAAAGCGTGGACGAGGTGGCCCGGATGAGCATCGACCTGCTCCGGCAGATCCACTCCACCGAGGTGAAGCCCGACGCCATGCCGGACATGAAGGCCGTGGCCCTGGACTGGGTGGATTTCCTCAAGGACTATCTGCCCGCCGAGCAGAGCAAAAAGCTCCGCGGCCTGGTGGAGGCCGTGCCCGCCGACAACCACATGCTCCACGGCGATTACCACATGAAAAACGTCATGCTCCAGAACGGGGAGTGCCTGCTCATCGACATGGACACCCTCTGCCACGGCCATCCCATTTTTGAGCTGGCCAGCATGTTCAACGCCTATCAGGGCTACGCCGAGCTGGATCACAACGTCATCCGGGAGTTCCAGGGCATCGACTTTGACACGGCCACGGAGTTCTGGAACAAGTCCCTGCGGCTGTATCTGGACGGAGCCGACGAGGCCAGGGTGAAGGACGTGGAGAAGAAGGCGAAGGTCATCGGCTACACCCGGATCATGCGCCGCCGGATCCGCCGGAACGGCTTTGACTCCGAGGCGGGACGACGAGAGATCGAAAACTGCGCCCGTCATCTGGCGGAGCTTCTGCCGGAGGTGGACACCCTGCTCTTCTGACAGGCTCCCGCGCGGCGTTCACGGAGAGTTCGATCCTCATGAAAACTGTCTCCTCTGACCGGCGGATGGTCGTGAGACGGCCGTTCCGGCTGTGAGGCCGGGCGGGCGCGGACGCTCCCGTGATTTTTTGTCTGTCACTGTCAAGAAAGGAGATCCGGGAATGGATTATAGGGAGGTCTTCACTGACCCCGGTATCAATCTCTTCAGCTGGGCTTTGTATTTGCTGTCTTGGTTCCTGCTCTCCCTGGGACTGTACCTTCTCTCCAAAAAGCTCAAAGGGAAAAAGCGCTGGCGGGCCTGGATCCCCGGGCTGCGCTTCGCGGCGCTGGGCGACTCCCTGGACATGGACGGAGAGGGCGTCGTTTACGGGCTCCTGGAGGTGGTGGTGCTTGTGGCAAGTTTCCTCAACCTCAACGCCATGACCGAGCGGGTGTCCGATGCAATGGTCCTGGTGATTCTGGTTCTGAAGGTCACCATGCTGGTGTTCGGCATCCGGCTCTTCCTGAGGCTGACCCTGGTCTTCGGGCTCCGGCGGCGCTGGCTGTGGCTGTGGCTGCTGGCCAAATGGCTGCCCGTGATGATCATCGCCTCGGGAAAGAAATACCAGCCCCGGGAGGACCTGAAGCTGGGGGACGACTGGAAGGCCGGTCTGGCCCCCGCGGATCTGAGCGCCGCCGGTCACCGGCAGGAGCTGTCCGATTCCGGGCTGAGCGTGGACCTGAACGAACGGACCGTCCGGGATTTCGGCCGGAAACGGTATCTGCTCAAGGACATTTCCCTGGACATCCCCAACGGCTCCCTGGTGCTGCTGCTGGGGGGCTCCGGCTCCGGCAAGACCACCTTCATCAACGCCGTCATCGGCTATGAAAAGGCGGACGCCCGGGTCATGCTCAACGGCGCCGACATCTACAAAGATTACGACCGGGTGAAATACCGCATCGGCCTGGTGCCCCAGCAAAACCTGATCCGGGGCAGCGACACCGTCATCCGCACCGTCACCGACGCGGCGGAGCTCCGCCTCCCGAAGGACCTGCCCAACCGGGAGCGGAACAAAAAGGTGGCGGAGGTGCTGGACCTGCTGGGCCTTGCCGCCGGCTGCAACGGGCTGGTGTCCAAAAAATCCGGCGGCCAGCTCCGGCGGATCTCCATCGCCATGGAGCTGGTGACCGATCCCGAGCTTTTCGTTCTGGACGAGCCGGACTCCGGCCTGGACGGCGTCATCGCCCGGGAGCTGTTCACCAAGCTCCGGGCCATCGCCGACGAGGGAAAGATCGTCATCGCCATCACCCACACCCCCGACCGGGTCATCGACCTGTTCGACAAGGTGATCGTCCTGGCCCGGGATTCCGGCCGGGTGGGCCGGCTGGCCTTTTACGGCAGTCCCCAGGAGGCCCGGGAGTTCTTCGGAAAGGATACCATGGAGGGCGTTGTCATGAGCATCAACCGCCGGGAAGAGGGCGGCGACGGTATGGCGGACGAGTTCATCCGCCGCTACGCCGAACGTACGGCGCAAAAGGAGGCGGAGGCGGCGTCATGAATCCGGTCCGTTACGACGGCAGGATCGCCCAGACCGGGATCTATCTGGGCAAATTCCTGCGTTTGTTTGTCTTTCAGAACGACTGGAAGGTCCTGCCCATGGGGGCGTTCATCGCGGCGGTGGTGACCTTCGTGGTCGGGAACAACCTGTTCCGCACCCAGGAGGGGACGCTGACCGGCGCCTTCGCGCTGGTGTGCGTGTGCATCTGGAACGGCTTTTTCAACTCCATCCAGTCCGTCTGCCGGGAACGGGACATCGTCAAGCGGGAGCATCGGGCGGGACTGCACATGTCCTCCTATATCGCCGCCCACATGATCTATCAGCTGCTGCTGTGTCTGGCACAGACGGCCATCACGCTCCTCATCTGCCGTCTCACCGGCGTAATGATCCCCTCCCGGGGAGTGGTCACTTCCTGGGGCATGGCGGATCTGGGCATCACCATCTTCCTGGTCACCTTTGCCGCCGATATGATGGCGCTCATGGTCTCCTGCATCGTGCGCACCACCACCACGGCCATGACCGTGATGCCCTTCCTGCTGATCTTCCAGCTGGTGTTCTCCGGGGCGTTTTTCAACCTGGAGGGCTTTGCCAAAAAGCTCACCAACCTGACCATCTCCCGCTGGGGGCTGGACGGCATCTGCGCCATCGGCCGATACAACGAGCTGCCCATGGTGATGCTGTGGAACACGCTCTTCAAGTTCAAGGACGTGGAGATCATGGGAAAGAAGCCGCTGCTGGATCTCATCATACGGGCCGAGCAGACGGGCTATCGGGACGATTTTCTCCTCTGGTCCGGCACCTACAACCAGAACGCCGCCTACGCCTCCGCCGCGGAGAACGTGCTGCTGCACTGGGGCGTTCTGGTGCTGATGATCGCGGTGTTCGCGCTGGCGGCCGTGGTCGCGCTGCGGTTCATCGACCGGGACAAGCGCTGACCGCCCTCCGCCGGGGGGACCGGGCCCGGCCCGGTCCCGTGATAAAAATAAAAAGCGAGAAGTTATACGATTAAGATCCAGCCCTTTTCGGGTATTCCCGGAGAGCCCGCCGGACAGGAGAGACAGACGATGGACGACGAGAAAAAAGTATTTATCAGCTACTCGCATCAGAACGCCGACGCGTGCCGGTGGATCGATTCCGTGCTGGAAAAACAGGTCGGCTTCCGCGTCTGGTACGACCGGGGGCTGGTCCCCGGGGAGGTCTACCGGAAAAAGATCGCGGAGGTCATCCGGGACTCCGGGTATTTCATCATCTTGCTGTCGGAGTCCTCCGTCCATTCCGACTGGGTGCTGGACGAGGTGGAGTACGCCAAAAAGCTCCACAAGAAGATCCTTCCCATCTGGATCGAAAGCGTGGATCTGCCCGACGACCTGGACATGATCCTCCAGCGCTACCACAGCCTGTTCTGGCATCTGCGCTCTTCCGACATCCAGTTTGAGAACAGCCTCCTGTCCATGTTCGACAGCCGGGAGAAAAAGACCCAGGGCCCGGCTCTGGTGGGCTTCGGCAACCAGTTCTCCGAACAGGTCAACCAGCGGATGAAGGACCTGCTCCAGAGCGAGCGGATGGGCCGGTTTTCCGAGGTCTACGCCCCGGAGAACGCCTGTATCCTGGGAAAGGCGTACCTGTATGGCGGCCCCTGTCCCGTGGACCGGGAAAAGGCTCGGCACTATTTCCGCTCGGCGGTGTATTTCGGCGACCGGGACGCGCGCTTCCATCTGCTGAAGATGCAGCTGGCCGACCAGGTCCGGGAGACCTGGGACGAACCCGACGAGACCTTTTACCGGCCCATCATGGACCAGATCCGCTGTCTGGCGGACGACGGCTCCGTTCCCGCCAAGCTCTACCTGGGCGATCTGTACTGGTACGGGCGGCTGGGCTGCCCGAAGGACCACCGGCTCAGCGCGGAGCTGTACGAGGAGTGCGCCCGGCTGGGCAACGCCCGGGCCCAGTTCATGATGTCGTCCAACTACTACTCCGGCGACGGCGTGGAGCGGGACTACGATCTGGCGAAGATGTACGCCAATCTGGCCCTGGAACAGAAATACATATACGCCTGGCGCCGCTGGGGCAAGTTTTACCGGGACGGACTGGCCGTGGAGCGGGACTACGGCAAAGCCCGCTACTGGTACGAAAAAGGCGCCCAGATGGGCGACTACAACTGCTACAACAAGATCGGCGACATGCTCTACCACGGCTGGGGCTGCGAGGCCGACCCGGCGGCGGCGGTGGAATACTTCCGCAAGGGCGAGGACGCCCCGGTCTTCAGCCAGCGGTACAGCCTCCAGCGATCCAAGACGGCTCTGGGCCGGGCCTATGAGCTGGGCCGGGGCGTGGAGCGGGATCTGGCCGCCGCGGCGGAAAAATACCTGGAGGGCTACCAGGCCGGCTCCCTGGAGTGCCGGGACCTCTATCTGCGCTGCAGCCGGCAGCTCAAGGAGGAGCAGGGCTCCGCTCCGGAGAAGGCGCCGGGGCCCTGAGCGCTTCCGCCCGATCCGCGCAAAAAGGACCGCTGCCGAGGGCAGCGGTCCTTTTTGTCCGGGCGATTGAATCCCGGCGGCGGGCGTGGTATAATCAAGCCGCAAAAGCGCTTATGACGCCGGATCTATGGCGCTTCACGCGCATGGTATAAAAAACCGCTGACGCGGATCGCTCCTTTTCAGGGAGCCGGAGGGAAGATCCCATGGATATTCGCATCCCCGCCGGAGTCGGGCGGGTGCTGGAGGCGCTGGAAGCCGCAGGCTGGGAGAGCTATGTGGTTGGCGGCTGCGTCCGGGACAGCCTGCTGGGCCGGACGCCCCACGACTGGGACGTCTGCACCGCCGCGCCGCCGGAGGCGGTGGAGGCGGTGTTCGCCGCCGAGCGGGTGCTGGAGACCGGCCTGAAGCACGGCACCGTCACCCTGCTCACGGAGGAGGGGCCGCTGGAGATCACCACGTTCCGCACCGAGGGGCGCTATTCCGACGGCCGCCACCCGGACGCGGTGACGTTTGTGGACGACGTTCACGAGGACCTGCTCCGCCGGGATTTCACGGTCAACGCCATGGCCTGGAGCCCCCGGCGGGGGCTGCGGGATGATTTCGGCGGCCGGGAGGATCTGGACCGGGGGCTCATCCGCTGCGTGGGCAGCGCCGACGACCGTCTCCGGGAGGACGCCCTGCGCATCCTCCGGGCCCTCCGGTTTGCCGCCCGGTACGGCTTCGCCATCGAGCCGGCCACCGCCGACGCCCTCCGCCGGAACCGGACGCTGCTGGACAACGTCTCCCGGGAGCGGATCTTCTCGGAGCTGAAGGGGATCCTCTGCGGCGCCGGGGCGGGGGACATGCTCCTGGCCTTCCCGGAGGTGATCTTCGCCGCGGTGCCGGAGCTCTCGCCCATGGAGGGCTTCGACCAGCACATGCCCCAGCACCATCCCTGGGACGTGTGGGGCCACACCGCCCGGGCCGTGGCCGCCGCGCCGGCGGACGAGCTCCTGCGCCTGACCATGCTTTTTCACGACTGCGGCAAGCCGGAGACCTTCACCCTGGACCCGGAAACGGGGCGGGGCCGGTTTTACGGCCATCCCGAGGCGGGGGCGCGGATCGCCGACGCCGCTCTTCGCCGCCTGCGCTGCGACAACGCCGCCCGGGAGACCGTGACCGCCCTGGTGCTGGACCACGATTTCCGCTCCAACGGCAGCCGCCGCGCCGTCAAGCGGCTCCTGGCCCGGCTGGGGGAGGAAAACTGCCGCCGGCTGTATTTCGTCACCCTGGCCGACGCGGCGGCCCACACCCCGGAGACGGGAAAGCGGATGATCGCCCGGGCGGAGGAAACCCGCGCCATGGTGGAGGAGCTGCTCCGGGAGGAAAGCTGCGTGTCGCTGGACCGGCTGGCTGTCGGCGGCCGGGACGTGGTGGCGCTGGGCGTCGCCCCGGGTCCGGCGGTGGGCCGGATCCTCTCGGCGCTGCTGGAGGAGGTCATGGACGAGCGGATACCCAACGAACGCCCCGCCCTGCTCCGTCGGGCGGAGGAGATAAAGGAGGAAACCACATGAAGGAAAACGTCACCGTCACCTGGCTGGGCCACGCCTGCTTCAAAATGGAATACAAAAAGTGGTCGCTCATCATCGACCCCTACGCCGACGGCTCCGTGCCCGGTCTGGGCCCCGTCCGGGAGTCGGCGGGAGCCGTTTACTGCTCCCACGGCCACGGCGACCACGCCGCCGCGGGCAACGTGAAGATCAAGATCGGCCGCCCCCCCATCGACTTCGCCCTGATCACCGCCAACTGTCCTCACGACGACCAGGGCGGCAAGCTCCGGGGCGACAACCGCATCCACGTGTTCTCCTTCGGCGGGAAAAAGATCGTCCACATGGGCGACGCGGGCTGCATGCCCTCCCCGGCGGCGCTGAAGCTGGCCAAAGGCTGCGATCTGCTGCTGATCCCCGTGGGCGGCTACTATACCGTGGACGCCGCGGAGGCCTTCGCCATCACGGAGGCCGTCGGACCCAGGGCCGTGGTGCCCATGCACTACCGGAGCGACGCTCCCGCCTTCGGCTTTGACGTGCTCTCCACCGTGGAGGATTTCGCAGCCCGCTTCCCCGCCGGGTCCGTTGTCCGGAAGGCGGAAAGCTCTCTGACCGTTTCGGAGGACGCCCCCCGGGGGCTGGTGATCCTCACTCCGGCCCTGGCCGGAAAATGATCTCCGGCAGGGGCTTGCCGGGCGTCCGCTGTTCTGCTACAATCATAACGCAACCAGATGAAAGGGAGGATCCCTGTGAGCTATTGTTCGAAATGCGGGGCTTATATCCCCGTGGGAGATACCGCC
>JAEEGL011088559.1_pt1 | contig 13917 bp, 7 predicted proteins | sample 9134231 | NCBI WGS metagenome assembly JAEEGL01 (sample SAMN16246548, study PRJNA631951) | gut metagenome | biome: gut microbiome; feature: rumen; material: fiber-attached | host: Bos | place: Iran: Karaj | collected 2018-10
AACCCAGTGAGTACTTCGGCAAGAAGGTTTTCAATCGCCAGAAGATGTACAAGTACCTGCCCAAAAGTGTTTATGACCAAATGATTGACGTCATCGAAAACGGCACCCGTCTGGACCGCACCGTGGCTGATGCTGTTGCTGCCGGCATGATGCAATGGGCGCAGGAGAACGGCGTCACACACTATACACACTGGTTCCAGCCCCTTACAGAGGGAACAGCCGAGAAGCACGACTCGTTCATCGAGCACGATGGAAAGGGCGGCATGATAGAGGAGTTCAGTGGCAAGCTGCTGGTTCAGCAGGAGCCTGATGCTTCAAGCTTCCCCAGCGGCGGTATCCGCAGTACCTTCGAGGCTCGCGGTTATTCGGCTTGGGACCCGACAAGCCCCGTCTTCATTATGGATGACACCCTTATCATCCCTACCGTATTTATATCTTACAGCGGTGAGGCACTCGACTATAAGGCTCCCTTGCTACGCGCCCTGAAGGCTGTGAATGTGGCTGCTACAGATGTTTGCCATTATTTCGACCCCGAGGTAAAGAAGGTAGTCAGCAACCTGGGCTGGGAGCAGGAGTACTTCCTGGTTGACGAGGGTCTTTATGCAGCCCGTCCCGACTTGCTGCTGACAGGACGCACGCTGATGGGGCATGACTCGGCCAAGAACCAGCAGATGGACGACCACTACTTCGGTGCTATCCCCGAGCGTGTTCAGGCCTTTATGAAGGATTTGGAAATTCATGCACTGGAACTGGGTATTCCCGTCAAGACTCGTCACAACGAGGTGGCTCCCAACCAGTTCGAACTGGCTCCCATCTTCGAGGAGACTAACTTGGCCGTTGACCACAACATGCTGCTGATGTCTGTTATGAAGAAGGTTGCCCGCAAGCACGGCTTCCGCGTATTGCTGCACGAGAAACCCTTCGCCGGCATCAACGGTAGCGGTAAGCACAACAACTGGAGCCTGAGTACGGATACCGGCGTGTTGCTGCATGCTCCCGGTAAGACTGCCGAGCAGAACCTGCGTTTCGCCACATTTATCGTAGAGACACTGATGGGTGTTTACCGTCATAACGGTCTGCTGAAGGCCAGCATCATGTCTGCCACCAATGCCCATCGTCTTGGTGCCAACGAAGCTCCCCCTGCCATTATCTCATCCTTCCTGGGCAAGCAGGTAAGTGAATTGCTTGACCATATCGAGAAAGCCGATAAAGATGACATCCTTGCCTTTGCCGGCAAGCAGGGTATGAAGATGGATATTCCTGAAATTCCTGAGTTACTCATCGATAATACCGACCGCAACCGTACTTCACCCTTCGCCTTCACCGGCAACCGCTTCGAATTCCGTGCCGTAGGTTCCGAGGCCAACTGCGCCAGTGCCATGATAGCCCTGAACAGTGCCGTTGCCGAGGCGTTGGAAGACTTCAAGAAGCGTGTTGACGCTAAAGTTGACAAGTTGACAAGTAAACAAGTTGACGAGTTGAAGGCGAATGGACATAATCCTGTGTTCCATGCCATCATCGATGTGCTGCGTGAGGATATCAAGACCTGCAAGCCCATCCGATTCGACGGCAACGGCTACAGCGACGAGTGGAAGGCAGAAGCTGCTAAGCGCGGTTTGGATACCGAGACCAGCTGTCCCAAGATCTTCGAGCGCTATCTGGACGAGGCCAGCATAAAGATGTTCGAAAGCCTGGGCGTAATGACAGAGAAGGAACTAGAAGCTCGCAACGAAGTGAAGTGGGAAACTTACACCAAGAAGATTCAGATAGAGGCCCGCGTCCTGGGTGATCTTTCCATGAACCACATCATCCCTGTTGCCACCAGCTATCAGAGCCAGTTGCTACGTAATGTTGAGCGTATGTGTACCGCATTCCCTGCCGACAAGGCCAAGGAGCTGAATGCCCGCAACCTGAAACTTATCGAGGAAATTGCACAGCGTACCGCAACTATAGAGACAAAGGTAGAGGAACTGGTTGAAGCCCGCAAGGTTGCCAATAAGATAGGGGACGAGCACCAGAAGGCCATCGCCTATCACGATACCATCGCTCCGATGTTTGATACCATCCGCTACCAGATAGACAAGCTGGAACTCATCGTTGACGATGCCCTCTGGCCATTGCCTAAATACAGGGAACTGCTGTTCATCAGATAAATCCCCAACGACTAATCTCTATATATAACGCAATCAGGAACCTCTTGTGGGGCTCCTGATTGTTTTTATTGATAGTAGCTTGTAAAAACCTTAATATCCTTATCTTGTAAGTGAGAACTTCATACTGAAACCAAAGTCCTGGGTAATGGTGGGGTAGCTGCTGCTGGAGAGCAGGGGCTGAGAACGCTGGCGGTCGTAGAATATGCTGAGGGTAGTCAGTCGGCTTACAGCATAGTCCAACTGGGCGCTGGTCTTGAACGCTTTTTGTCCGCTTGTCGCCTCGCAAAGGCCTGTCTGGATATCACGCTTAATGGCATCTTGGTTACGGATGCTGAAATCGAATCGCATAGAAAGGCTATGTGCAAAATTACTCTTGTTACTCCTGTTGTTATTGCTGTTATTGTTGTTTTGGTTGGCAGCAGCGTTTTTATTATTGGTATTTTTGCTGTTCTTGTTTCGGAGATTGTTCCTGGTCTCCTGGCGTGCACTGGCCCTCTTGGAACGGAAGAGGTCTGCAATCTTGAAATCGTTAATCTTATAGCCCCAACCGATGACAAAGTCTTTAGATCCGGTCTCGTTCAGCTGGGCGCTGGTAAGGCTGAGGTTCAGCACGCGTGTGGAGCGGTATTCTACCTTTAGGGTCATGTTGTTATTGAACGTCATATTCAAACCCATAAGAGGGGCAAAGCTCTCGTTGATGCTGACGGTGCTGATGTCGTACATAGATGATGGTTGGAACTCGCCTGTTGTGGTATTCTGGACAAATCCCATTCCATTACCTGCTCCCATGCTTTCCAACCAAGAGCTATACGAGTTGTAAGAGCCAACGGCATAAATACTCTTATAGGCATGAGTCAGGGTAACGCTCTTCAGGTGGTCGCGAACCCAGGGAAGGTTGCTCAGGCCCTTATATGTAAATGTCCAGTTGGGGAGCATGCGGGTCAGGGATGGGAAGATATCCATAGAGCTGGATCCTGTATAGGCATTCAGGAAGGCTGGTATCATCACGTCCGGACCAAATTTGTTTACGGGAGCATCTGTCTCGGGGTTATAAGTGCCTGTCTTGCCTGTTCTGGCAGGATATGGAACACCGGAATATCGTTCGGCAACGCGTTGCTGATAGTATTCCAGATTCTCACAGAACTTCTGGAAGGGTGCGCTGTAATATCCGTTGGCGGCAGAACCTCCGCTGGCAAAGGCAGTCTTAATAGATATTGTAGTGATGTTAAATGAACCGCTATTGGTTGAAGGAATGAAACCATCGGCATCGCGGTACATATACTGGATGCTGCGGTTTTTGTTGTGGGTTCGACTCATGTTAAGGTCTATCTTAAAGTCGGTGAATGGCTCCAGTGTCATTTTTACCTGTACGTCCTCGGTGGTGGCAGAGTTGGCAGGTGACGATACGCCGTCTCCGCTTCCCATCAGCCAGCCACGTTCTTGAGCCCTTTCGATATAGCTGTCATTTATGAAACCCAGACCGAAGTCGATACCGGGAGCCAGGAATCCGTTGTTTTTCCCCTGACCCAGCAAGTCGCCAACTTCGGGACGGAAACCGGGCAATGCCAGATTATAGGTGTTGCGGTATGAAACGCTGACGTTGCGGAGTGTCATAAGGAAGCGTGCACCGGCTTGAGCCCAGTCGAACCACTTCTTCTCCGAGAGTGCAGGCAAAGCAATTACATTTAAGCGTATCTTGGTGGTGTCAACAGGCGTCTTACGCAGAACCAGTGTATTCTCGTCCTTCTTTTTATAGTAAATCTTAAATGCATGGCCTGCTGTATCGAGGGCTGTGATGCGCAGACGCTTACTTTTCTGTCCGTGGTTGATGGTGATGTTGCTGTCGGGCAGAAGAACAATCTCCTGAGCAAAGCCTTTCTTCTCAGGCTCTTTCTTCTGGCTGATACCGTTCTTGTTGGTCTGTTTCTTTGCCTGACTAGCCTTCTGACGGGCAAGAATCGAATCCACAGGCTCGCCTGTCTTCATAGCCTCTTCTTCAGCCTGAACGCGTGCATCGTCCTGCTTCGCCTGTTCTTTCTTCTTTGCGTCTTTTTCCCGTTGTTTCTCCTGCTTCTTCTTGCTGGCCTCTGACTTGGCGCTTGAAGCAGAGAATCGCTTGTTGACTTCCTTCAGGAAGTTACTGTGATTGTAAATCTTCTCCAGGTCGATTTTGCCGTTTACATTGATATTACGCTGTGTGTTGATGGTATTGCCCAGACTTCTGCCGTCTTCCAACACACTGCCTCGACGCCATGAATAGTTGCTGTTGTAAGACACATCTGCAGAAAGCCAGTCTGTAACAGGTATTTTTTCGAATGGTACCTTATAACTGATCTGTACGCTTTGATTGTAGTCTAACGGGCGGCCAAAGTGCAGCAAGCTATGTTTTATAGAGTCTTTCCATGCGGAATACTGATCGGGATAGAGGTCTTTGTTCACCTGCATGTAGGGTTCTTCAATTTCGGCCCTTGTGCCACTTTGGAAAGTAAAGTGCAATGCCTTGAAAATGTCCCAACGGAGTTGGAAACTACGGTTCCAGAAGAAACTCTGGCTCCACGTAGCAGGAATAGAGTTGGGCGAACCGATATTCTCGAGGTCGCGCTCCTGCAGTTCATAGTAGTTGCGGGTGATATCTGTATTGAATGTAATGCTCTGCGGCGAGAAAGACAGATTCTGCGCTTTGATAATATCCAGCCACTTGCTCTTACCTTTCAGATTCTTAAAGGGCTCCCAAGGTTTCCAGTTAGGACTCCAAGCGTAATTCATGCCTCCCTTCCAGTTGTATTCGTGCTCATAGACAATGGTCTGTCCTTCGGTTGTCTGCTGTGAATGGCTATAGTTGAAGGTGAAGTTTGCCGGATCATAGGGCATAGGATGCTTGCGGGTTGCAATGTTCACCTTGACACCGCTGAACGAGATATTCTTGCTGACCTCAACATGATTGGTAAGGCTGGAAAGAGAATCCCTTTCTTTCTCGGTAGCCATAGCCTCCAAAGCATCGGCGAGCAGCATATCCGTATCGAAGGGATTATACTTGGGCTTTATCGTTTCCTTGCTGTAAGAATAATACATGGGGAAGGAAACTTTGGCCTTCTCGGGTAGCAGACGTCCCAGTTCAACGTTAGTCGAGATAGTATAGTCTAAGTTATTTTCGTCGGTACGCTGTGCAACAGTCTGTTCAATGCCTCCGAATCCTGCTTTCACGTACTTGGCTGTAACATTTACAGAGCCAATGTCGCTCAATTGGACATTCAGGTTACCCTGAGCAGCCCAACCGCCGCTGTTGGAGAATTCCTGAAGACGGAGCTCGTTGGCCCAGACTTCAATACTCTTGACGGTACGTCCGTTGTTTCGAATACCAATCATAATGGTCTTTACCTCGGCTAAAGTGGGGTTACCCATGATGGAGATTTTGTTGCTGGGGTGTGCCTCGTCGTATTCCGAGAAAAGTTGGTTGATGCTGGTAATATTGGCGCTAACCTGTGCATTACGCTTTTTCTTCAGGTTGGTGAAGAGTTCCAGATTAATGTCCATCATATTCTCTTCTGGCCATACGGCACGACATGATGCAGCACTATAGGTATCGTAGGTGCCCTCGGGGGTTAAGTGCATAGGCACTTCATACTCGTAGTAGTTGCTCTTGTAGTCGGAGCCCACACGTAGAAATACACTACACTCTCCATCTGTTGTCTCTGTGTAATTCTCGGCCAGTGCATTGGCATGCAGGTAAAGTTGCAAATGCTTGTACTGTCGCATATTGTACGTACAGTTTTTGTAAACGGCACGTGCATCGCCAGGACTTAGGTTGCGGGTTATCATACACAAAGCCTGCTCGTTGTTCTCAACCAACTGAGACTGCGAAGGGTCTGTGATACGGCTGATGCCCGGTGGCAGAACGTAGTTGACAGGTGTTTTATCGCTGTTCTCTTCTATGCTGACATTGCTGATTTCCAATGTTCCGCTACTGCTGGGAGCCTGTCCTGTATAGAGCGGACGCTCGTATGGACGCCAACTTCCCTGAACCATGTCAAGTGTGGCCAGACGCAGTATTACATCCTGTTCAAAGTTGGTAAGGAAAAGGCGCATGAAGCGGATGCTCGTGAAGTCATTGATATTTCCTTCCTTGCCTTCGTAAGCCGATAAAGGTACACGGAAGAGATACCACTTACATTCTTCTGTATTGCCGTTACGTAACTTAACACTGGCTGTACGCATATCCGCAATGTGGTTGCGTCCTACAACCATATCCTCTGGACGAATACTGATGTGATACTGATAGTATTTCTCGTACTCGTTGAGGGTGAAGTCTTGGTTGATGTCCTCGATATCGGGTGTACTTTTCCATGAGGTTTCATAACTTTCAGGACTGGTATCGCTGTCTGCACTGTTACCTTGAGGCATATTGATGCGCTTGTAACGGTCCAAAATGGATGTCTTGAGCTGGTCAAAGTCTGTACCTCGATAGTAATGATAGTTATCGTTGGCAGGGTCTGCGAAGATACTGTCATAAACCTCAGGGCGTACAATACCTTGCATCTGCTGCAGATACTGCTGGTAAGTGTTGAATTGTTGCTCTTCGTCGTCGTTCAGACCGTTCAGGCCCACATCCTGACGGATACGCGAGCCAGCCTCGTTATTGAAGGCATAGGTGACACTGGTTGTGTTGGGAATGCGGCCCCATACACCCTCGGTCCAGTATTGGCTGTTGCCATCAACGGGCATTCCGCTCTCAAAGAATTTTTTTCCGTCTTTAAGGATATCCTCGCTAACTTCTCCCAGATTGATGTAGAAATCTCCACCACGGTTTGCTCCAGTCGTGTTATAGATAAATGGGTCCATCATCCAAAACTCTATGTACTGAATGTTCTGGGCTTCAAAATCGGTATTTTCAATCTTACGCATCAGACCTCCCCATTTCGAGCGGGGATTTTGCAAATGTCCGTCACGATCTACTTCGGTGGTAAGGTTGTAGGCTCCGCGTTCGTTAGGATAATATGCCAGGTTCAGAACATTTAGGCTACTGGCGCTGTTGTAGCTGTTCTGTGCTTTCTGAGGATAAAGTTCGCGCTCATGCACTTCGCGTACATAATGGTTGGACAGCTGGTCAAGGTCGCTTTTGATATGACTTGGTGTAAGGGTACTGCTTCGGCGGGTGAAGATGGGGTCAACATAGTACCAAGCCAACAATGCACGGTTATATCCGTAGGCCAGGTTGTTTGAGAGCTTGCTCTCGGGGAACATACTTGGTGTACTGCAAAGAGTCCAATAAGTGGGCTGGGTGAGGCTGTTCTTGATGCTGCTCTGTTCAAAATCGTCAAGGTAAGAGGCTCGTCCCTGTACACTATGGTTCTGACCGGCGATAAGTTGTGCAAATTCGCCATTGAAAGTGATGAAGCTGGGCTGTGTACACTGTATAATCGGCAGTTTGTCTATCATATTTGTCAGCCACTGACTCTCTTTCTTCCAACTGATATGGGCACCCCACAGAGTATTCTTAAGAGGTTCGCTACCCATATTGACTTTAGTGGTAAGGGGCTGTTCGTTAAGGTACATCAGAGTTCCGCCCACAGTCAGGTTCTTGTTGAACTCGTAGTCTGCATTGAATCCTAACATCGTCTTGCGTTGCATACCATAAGTATCGTTGCTTTCCACACTGGCGCTGATAGAGGTTCCTGCATCAATGAGACTTTGATTGATAATGATTACACGACCCATGTTGTAGTCAACCGTGTAATCCGAATTCTCGGTAAGTGTTACACCTCCGGCTGTAACCTTCACAGAACCTGGCGCGATGTTCGTGACCCCCAGATCAATTTCTGCTGCGCTACTTCCCTTGTATTTACCGGTAATCATGAACTTGTCGTGTTCTGCAATCTGCTTTGCAACCGTCTTGGTGCTGTCATAAAGTTCCTGGAAACAGAACTTGTCTGCCAGGGCATCGTCGGCAATCCAGTTGCGAAGGTGTTGTCCGAAAGGTTCTGCAACGGGGAATACCACGCGTCCTCCCTTCAGTATGGTATAGCCTTCCACATAGTCGAAGTAGCCGTTGCTGTGGGCATTGTTCTTGTCGTCCAGACGGTCGGCATTCAATGCTTTAATCAGCGGAGTGTTCTTGAGTCGCTCATCAGGCAGGTAGGTCAGATAAACGCCAGTAGAGTCACTCAGGTATTTAACGTCCAAACGGAAGTTTTCTTTCTGGATAGTGGTGGCTCCCAAATTATAGACGTTCTTCATCATCAGTTTCCATGTGGGGAACTTGGGGCTGCCAGTTGTACTCTTCAAAAGTTTAACAAAAAGGGCTTGGGAGTTATTGGTTACATCAGCAGCAAATTCACCAACCTGATAAGTTGTACCGTTGTAAGTGTATTCGAATGCTACCGCCAACACATCATCTGTTTGAAGATTGTTATTCAGACTAACGTATCCAAGTGCTGAGTTAAGGTTATATTCACTGCTGTTCAGTTTGCGGGCCGACTGCAGTTTCTCATAGTCCCGGCTGCCTTCGAATTCACCGGGCGAACCAATTTGGTCCAATATAGCTGTAGCCTGTGCGATATCCCTTGCGTTAGGGTAACTTGTGACAAGAGTCTCGTATTCTGTATTGGCACGGTTTGCCGGCACATTAATGTCGGTAGGATTCCACATAGAATTGCTGATGTGCGATGGTTCGCCAAGGTCGGCCAATGCTATGATGTTTCTGTTGTTCTCTGTGCTGGCACTTTTGTTTGTTACCCAGATTTCTATTCGCTTAATGGTAATACCGCTACCTATGGTGGGTAGGGTCTTCATGTTGTCGTCGTATCGCTCACGGAAGAAGTGGGAGAGGAAGAAGTGACGGTTCTCTTCGTAATTTGTGGCACTGAACTCAAAAGGTGTTGTCTGCTTTCCGCCCTTGCTGGTGGCGCTGGCACTGGCACTCTTTTTCTGACTGACAACGGTCTGTAGCTTCAATTTTCCAAACTGAACATCGGTGCGCAAGCCAAACAAACTGCTTATACCGGAGACCAGATTCATGTTGCTGGGGAAGGATACGTTACCCGCTTCAATGAGTTTAATGATTTCGTCTTCCTTGCCATCGTACTTCAACTTCATCATTTGGGAGTCGTAATCAAATGTGGATTCCGTGTTGTAGTTCAGGTTCATGTTGATTTTGTCTCCCACCTTACCATTAAGACTAAGGTTAATTTTCTGGTCGAAATCAAAACCTATGGTCTTACGACGTGAGGCAGCCAAAGCAGGGTTGTTAACCTTCTTGGAGTTGATACCCAGTTTCAGTTCGGCACTTCCCTGTGTCTTAATCTGTACACCACCGGGGCCGAATATCTTTTCAGCAGGTCCCAGGTCGAAGTGCATATCCGTAAAGTCGAACTTGTTCTTGCCTTCCGATTCGAAGGCATCTGCATTCTTCTTGCGCCAGTATGCCTGCATGCTATTTTTCAACGACCACTTCTGGTATTCCTCGGGTGACATCAACAAGGGCGCGTTCAGGTAGCTGGTTGCCTGGCCGAGGGTCATAGCCGGTGATGTGGTCTTGCTGCCAGACGTGCTGCTGGAGGCCGTTCCTTTTCCTGATGATAATTTGTCTAATGTTGTTCCAACGGTGTATGTGTTATCTTTTTCGTCATAGATAACATCCGTCTTCAGGTTGTCCGGCTCCTTAAGGTCGGCTGTTTTGGTCTTAAGATTATCTTGATTTTCTGCTCCTGTTTTGCGTACACTATACCGGGGCTTCCGTGACTGAACAGAATCGGCAGGAGTTTGGGCAAGCATATTTATGCTTACCAAAACAAGTATAACTGATATGAATTTTCGCGCGCTCACGTTAAACATATAACGTATAGGTATGCCGATTTATTATTCTGAGGAAGGTTTTTCTTCATCTTTTTCTCTTTTTTTCAGAAAAAACACCTAACTTTGCCCCGTTGAACAAGATGAAAGATGTAAGAAGTAAGATGTACACTAACCTCTAACCTCTAACCCCTAACCATCAGTATTAAACAAAAATGATTGAATATCTCAAAGGAACACTTGCCGACCTTACTCCTGCTCTGGCCGTTATTGACTGTAACGGGGTAGGGTATGGCGTGAACATAAGTCTTAATACCTTTTCCGGCATACAGGGAAAAGATAATGTAAAATTATGGATTACAGAGTCCATCAGGGAGGATGCTTACCAATTGTGGGGATTCTCTACACGAGTGGAACGGGAATTGTTCCTACTTCTTACTAGTGTAAGCGGTATTGGTGCCGGCATGGCACGCATGATTCTGTCTGCCATGACTCCTGCTGAGTTGTGTAATATCATCAGCGAAGGTAATGATAAGATGCTGAAGCAGGTAAAGGGCATTGGCCCTAAGGCTGCCCAGCGTATCATTGTAGACCTGAAGGATAAGATTGGTGCATTGGGTGTTGATGCAGCCGCAGGTGCTGGAGGTAACTCAATGCTCAATGTGCAATCTTCAGCAATCAACAAAGAGGTACAAAACGAGGCTGTATCTGCCCTTACGATGCTGGGCTTCAGTCCTGCTCCCACGAACAAGGTTGTTCTGCAGATACTTCGCGAAGAACCTGATGCTCCTGTCGAGAAGGTCATCAAACTGGCACTAAAGATGTTGTAGCCATGAATGAACTTCTGGAGATAGCCAAACAAGCTGCCTTGGAAGCCGGAGCAGAGATAATGAAAATATATACCGACCCCAGTCAGGACTTCGGTATAGAGAAAAAAGCAGACAACAGCCCTATTACCTTAGCCGATAAGAACGCCCACCTCTGCATCATGCGATACCTTGGGGAGACAGGGATTCCCGTCCTGAGCGAAGAAGGTTTGCATTTGCCTTATGAGGAACGTAAGGAATGGAAGCGTATGTGGGTAGTCGATCCCCTTGACGGCACTAAGGAGTTTATCAAGAAGAATGGCGAGTTTACCGTAAATATTGCTTTAGTGGAAGATGGTACACCTGTTTTAGGCGTTATTTATATTCCTGTTACAGATGTGATGTACTATGGTATTGTGGGAGAGGGAGCTTGCAAGCAGATGGGTGAAAAAATCATACAGTTGCCCGTAGCGGTCAAGCATGAAGGTTACGTTGTTGTAGCCAGTCGCAGCCACATGACACCAGAGACAGAGGCTTACGTTGCAGACGTAAGGCGTATGCATTCTCATGTAGAACTGATAAGCAGCGGCAGCAGCATTAAAATCTGTCTGGTGGCAGAAGGAACAGCCGATGCCTATCCCCGATTTGCTCCTACAATGGAGTGGGACACAGCCGCCGGAGATGCCATAGCGCGTGCTGCTGGCAAGCAAGTGTTGGATGTCCAAACGGGTAATCCTCTTACATATAATAAGGAAGACCTACACAATCCCTGGTTCCTTGTGGAATAAGATTCATCATTTATCATTTATCATTTTGGCCTTGGCCATGGCCAAAGGCCTAAAGCCAGGCTCGCTTGCCTTCTTAGTATCCTAACATAGCAGCAGGTGTTATTCCTAACGTAGAACAGAGCAAGCGTGCTATTTTCAGCGTAGGCTCAGCCCTGCCGGAAACATAGTCGCTTATCCTGGAAGGACTAACACCAATCTTCGCAGCCAACTGTTTTTGGCTCAGGTTTTTCTCTTCCAATGAAAGTTCTATCAGTTGGGCTACGGTAGGTTTGCTTATTGGGTAGTGTTCCTTCTCGTAGTCTATGACGACATCCGACATCATCGTCAACTCTACAGCATTGCGGTCGTTGGCTGGCGTGTTGTCGTCCACCATCGGCAACAGTTCCTCAATACGCGCCAATGCGAACTCATATTGCTCTTTGGTAATCTTTGCCATATTCGAACCTCGTATTATTATATCGTTGAAACGTCAATCTTATCGTATTCACTATGTGAACCCACAAAACGGATAAAAATATGTCCGATTGTGAACTTAACTACAACCACAAGACGATATTTGTTGCCCCTGATGTCGAAAACATAATGCTGATTTCCAACATAGTCTACAGTGGGGAAATCTACCTTTATATCCGACAGGTTCTTCCAATCTGCCCTTTCTGCGGTATTATACCATCGTTCGAGCGCTGCCCGAGCATCTCCGTGTCCTTCCGAACTATAGAACTCAACTAACCGTCTGTGTGATACTATCCTCATGCTTGACTTTGCACGTTATTGTGCTGCAAAGATACACCAAAATTTTGTATTCCAAAAGAAAAGGAGAAATATTTTTTGATTTTCAGAACATTCTCCTAATTTTGGATTATGGGTTAATATCCAACAGCCAATATCCAATAGCCAAAGTCTTCCCACTCCGCGTAGCGGCACTATAAACTTTTCAACTGACTCTAAACTCTAAACTCTAAACTCTAAACTACGGCCAAAGGCCAATAGCCAACAGCCAACAGCCAAAGTCTTCCCACTCCGCGCAGCGGCACTTTAAACTTTTCAACTGACTCTAAACTCTAAACTCTAAACTCTCAACTCTCAATTCTCAACTCTCAATTCTCAATTCTCAACTCTCAATTCTCAATTTTCAATTCTCAATTTTCAAAAACGACCAAAGTTCCCAAGTTTATCGGCTCTGCCTAACTGGTCGCTTACAAGAAAGAAAAAGCCGTCGGTAATCAACCAACGGCTTTTTTGCTAAAGTCTAAGGTTCCATCGCCATCTCGTAACCTTTCAGCATCGATAGGTAGTCCAGGTTGGTTGTTCCGTTCTCTACGATAGCCATTGCAATACCTATCATCATCCATTGTGTAGGATGTGTTTGCGGGTCACCCAATTCCTTGTCTGGCCCAATGCCGATGCGGTCAGTAACCCTGCGGATGTATGCCTCCGTGTTGTTCTCCTTCGGCGGTGCCCAACGGGTAATGATGTCCCTGATAGTCCGCAACTTGTACTTCCCGTAGTAGGTATGGCAGAGCAGCCTAAACGCTGCTCGCCAACCCCATTTCATCTCACTAAACTGAAAAAACTCCCTATCTTCTTGCAGGACACGTAAGCCCTGCCACTTATCTCCGCTCCTGCGGATATTCAATGGATTGTTATTCCTTAGCCCTCTGGGCTGTTTTACTTCACTCATAATCAAATCTATTAAACTTTTAACTGTTTAAACTATTTAAACTGACTCTAAACTCTCAACTCTAAACTTTAAACTTTCAATGTTCAATGCTCAATTCTCAATGTAGATCTCCGCTCTCTCATCAGCCTCATATCCGTGTAACGTTCCTGTTCCCAATAGTCACTACCCACATAGGCACCGTTGAAGCAACCACATTGCTCCTCTTCAATGATATCTATCAATAAATCAATGTTTATATAACTACTCATAATGTTTGAATTATTAAATGAAACACCGGTGCTTCGGTACACCGGTGCTTCGTTAAAGCATTTGAATACCTGTTTTTATATAAGTTGCCTTATATACGTTTCCTTGTTTAGTCTCGCACTTTTTTTCAATAAGATGGTCTGCTATTAGGCGACTCACCCTCGACCTTGCAGCAGCTTGGCTTGCCAACTGAAAGCACCTCATCACATCTTCTACGGTAAACTCCTCAGGCAGACGCTCGAAGCCTTCAAACGTCTTCTGATGGCGTCGGAAGTTCACATTGGCCTCGTTATTCTCGTCGATGAAATAGTTCTCTGCCAGCTTGCCGAAGAAGTGACGCTGACAGGCATACTGGATATTAACGATAAGCTCTGCCAGCTTCCAGTCCACAGCGTCCGTCTCGAACTCGCCACACCAGTAGGCCCCGTCCTGTTGGATTTTATCCCAATGGCGCA
>JAEEGL011190167.1_pt1 | contig 13917 bp, 14 predicted proteins | sample 9134231 | NCBI WGS metagenome assembly JAEEGL01 (sample SAMN16246548, study PRJNA631951) | gut metagenome | biome: gut microbiome; feature: rumen; material: fiber-attached | host: Bos | place: Iran: Karaj | collected 2018-10
CGATTTCGAAGTTCCTACATCACTTCCCGGAGTTGATCCTGCAATCCTTGATCCCAGAGATACATACGCTGATGCTTCTGAGTGGGAAGCTAAGGCTAAGGATCTTGCTGAGAGATTCATCAAGAACTTCAAGAAGTATGAGACAAATGAAGCTGGTAAGGCACTTGTTGCTGCAGGTCCTCAGCTGTAAGTTTGAATCTATAAGTTTATAAAAACTTGCGAGCCGGCGGGATACTCCGCCGGCTTTTTTAACGGAAAAGACTAGAATTTATGCATTTTGATGTAAATAAGGCAATTTTCTTAATTTTTTTAAATGAAATGGGCGAAAATTGTAATTTTATTTGACATTTGGGCGGTTTTAAATTATATTCTATATGTTTTAAGACTTGAAATATTATCTGAGAGGAGAATTGATGATGAAGGCTTATTCAGAGATGAGCAAAGAAGAGATGAAGCAGGAGCTGGTATCTCTCAAGGAACAGTATAAGAAATATCAGGAAATGGATCTTTCACTTGACATGAGCAGAGGAAAGCCTTGCCGTGAGCAGCTGGATCTCTCAATGGGAATGATGGATGCACTTAATTCAGAAGCAGATCTTATATGTGAAGATGGTACAGACTGCCGCAATTACGGTGTTCTTACAGGTATTCATGAAGCTAAGGTTCTTCTTGCTGATATGATGGAGAACAATCCCGACAACATTATCATCTATGGAAATTCTTCTCTTAATGTTATGTATGATACAGTAAGCCGTGCTATGACACACGGTATCCTCGGAAATACCCCTTGGTGCAAGCTGGACAAGGTTAAGTTCTTATGCCCTGTTCCGGGTTACGACAGACATTTCGCAATTACAGAGTTCTTTGGAATTGAGATGATCCCTGTACCTATGTCACCGGATGGTCCTGACATGGATATGGTAGAGAAGCTTGTATCTGAGGATGAGGCTATCAAGGGTATCTGGTGCTGTCCAAAGTACTCAAATCCGCAGGGTTACTCATATTCAGATGAGACAGTAAGAAGATTCGCACGTCTTAAGCCGGCTGCTAAGGACTTCCGTATCTTCTGGGATAATGCATATGGAATCCATCATCTCTATGATGATGATCAGGATTATCTCATCGAGATCCTTGCAGAGTGTAAGAGAGCAGGCAACCCTGATCTTGTATATAAGTTCGCTTCAACATCTAAGATATCTTTCCCAGGTAGTGGTATAGCAGCACTTGCTACATCACCTAACAACCTTGAGGATATCATGAACCAGATGAAGAACCAGACCATCGGACATGATAAGGTTAATCAGCTTCGTCATGTAAGATTCTTTAAGGATATCCATGGAATGGTAGAACATATGCGTAAGCATGCCGATATAATCAGACCTAAGTTCGAAGCAGTTCTTGAGATATTTGATGAGAACCTTAAGGGACTTGGCGTTGGCGAGTGGACAACTCCTAAGGGAGGATATTTCATCAGCTTCGACAGCCTTCCGGGATGTGCTAAGGCTATCGTAAATAAGGCTAAGAAGGCCGGTGTTACTATGACAGGTGCCGGTGCAACATGGCCATATGGCAAGGATCCACAGGATTCAAACATCCGTGTAGCTCCAACATATCCAACACTTGAGGATCTTAAGACAGCAGCTAAGCTCTTCACACTTTGTGTAAGAATCGTAAGTCTTGAGAAGCTTATCAGCGAGGCTGAATAATCCGATAGAATAACACAGATAATCACCCTCTTTACTGGACAGAAATGGCTCAGTAAAGAGGGTTTTTTAGCATTGAAATGCATGGCAAAAAGCATTATCATTTTATGTAACAATGCATGTAAATGCAGTAAATCTGAGAGGAATGACTATGGCAAAAGCAGGAAATAAACTTGATATAATATTTGAAGATGAGTACATGATAGCATGCGTAAAACCCTATGGTGTATCTGTGCAGCCGGATAACGGAGACGGTGAGGATCTGATGACAGCTGTAAAGAATTATCTTTATGACGGAGCGTCAGATGAAGAATCATATCTTGCAGTTGTTAACCGACTGGACAAACCGGTTTCAGGAATAGTTCTTTACGCAAAAACAGAAGAGATGGCAGCCTCTCTGACAGATCTTCTGCAGTCGGGAGAGATGTCAATGTACTATCAGGCGGTTGTGACCGGCTTTATGGATGAGCCGGAGGGAGAGCTTAATGATTGGATAATCTATGATAAGAAGACCAATACTTCTAAGATTGTATCCAAGGATACAAAGGGAGCAAAGAAGGCAGAACTGAACTATGAGGTTCTGGATGAGCTGGATACAGATGAAGGTCCTATCAGCTATCTACTGATAGAACTTCTGACCGAACGTCATCACCAGATCAGATGCCAGCTGGCCCATGCAGGACTGGGCATCTGGGGAGATATAAAGTACAACACAAAGTTTAGGGATAAAACATCTAAATCAAGTAAAGCAAAAGGCAGAACAAAGGCCGGAAAGGGTTCCGGAATCGGACTTTTCTCCACTATGCTTGAATTTACACACCCTGTTACAGGAGAGGAGATATCACTTCACAGAGAACCTGAAGGCGAAGCGTTTGATATTATAGATCAGATGGACTGGTAAGGGGAATATGTTTGAGATAATAAAGCATTTTATAATACTTACATGGACAGAGCTGTTAGACTGGATACGCCTAAATAACAATTCTGTTAAGGGGTATATCTTAAAAGTCTTTATTGCGATATTCATTTATATAGTGATCAGTGATTGTATAAAGAAACTGTTCAAGAAGATACAGGACAAGATGGAAGCCAGAAACTCGAGTAAGATCATCACAAGGATCGGAATATATATTCCGATGTATATGATCCTGTCCTGTATAATTATTACGTTATTTAATCACCTGAATAAGATAGAGGTATCTCCGGAGGTAACTCTGGTAGTATTCCTCTTTGTATTTTTGCTGCTTGCCATAAAGGGCTTTTTTTACAAAGCTTATTTCGAAGCTTATCCGTACCATAAAGCATCTGGCAAGGGGTGACGATGAGGATGTATATGGAAATCTTACTCAGGTAAATGTTCCGAAGGTGATCAAGGCCGGGACCTTAAGGCATCTGATCAACTTTACGGCGAAACTTATAGGAGTTACGATAGCTGCATTTGTTATATATTTCAGTTATCAGGCTATCATATATATGATGGAGACCGGTGGAGAAGAGATATCATATATTCTCGATAAGCCGGATGATTATATTGTGAGGGAGCTGGATACTTCCTTTGAGGATGACCTGGAACTGGCAGATAAGATGCCGATATATACCAGCGGAAGAGTTACTGTTAAAACAGATGGTGAGCTGAACATCATATATCTGAATAACAGAAGGATCGGATTCAATACTACCGGCAGAAAATACAATATCTATGGAGTTTCCATTAACCAGACGGAGATAGGATTAAGACACAGGATGACATACATTTTCGACGAATCTCTTCATACCATTGGAAATGCATATGGTGGAAAATCGAATATAACATATTATCATAATCTTGAGACTAATTCGTGCCTGGTGGTTATCGTAAGCGCAACCTCCAATAGAGTTGTGAGCGTATCATACTTCACGGATTTTGATGCAGTTACCGAAGGACTTATGCTGACAACGGATTAATTCGGTCAGGCAAACTATACAGGAGAGAGAACATGAAGACAAACTACTTATTTAACGTGACTGATGATAAGAAGCTAAGAGTAATTATAGATACTGATGCTGCCTGTGAGGCAGACGATCCCTTCGCCATAGTACAGGGACTTCTCAGCCCGAAGCTTATGGTTAAGGGCATTGTGGCCGAGCATTTCGTAGAGAAGGGCTCAATGGAAAGAAGTCTTGAGGAGATAAGGACCATCCTGGATCTTATGGATATAGATGATGTACCAGCCCTCAAGGGATGCGAAGGACCTCTTGGTACAGGGGAAGATACATCGGAGGGTGTAGACTTTATCATAAAGGAGGCTCTGGCAGATGATCCTCATCCGCTGTACATTTTATGCCAGGGAGCGATAACTAACGTGGCCGCTGCATTTATAAAGTGTCCTGAAATAATAGATAAGGTTAACGTGATATGGATCGGCACCCATGGGGCGGGAAATGTTGAGGCTCCTTTCAGGGAGTTCAACGCCGGCAACGATATCAAGGCAGCGAATATGGTGCTGAAGTCCGGAACAAATCTGTGGCTGGTGCCATCGGATGTTTATATTTCAATCAATATCGGACTGGCTGAGATTCAGAGAAGGATCGCGCCTTGCGGAAAGATAGGACGTCATCTTTTTGAAAACATGGATGCTTATAATCAGTCTGAATTTGCAGGCTGGACAAAGGGAGAGAGCTGGTCATTGGGAGACTCACCGGCAATAGCTCTGGCACTGAATCCTGACTGCGGCAAGTATAAGATGGAGCCGGCACCGGATGTCATGGATGATACGTCCAGCCGTGAGAATCCGGAGAATCCTATAATCCGCATATATAAATCAGCTGATTCAAGATATATACTAGAGGACCTTATAGCGAAGCTGGAGTTGACATATCCGGCAGAAAACAGGTAAATCAGAGGAAAACTTCGGTAAAACCGAGGCTTTAATATCATATCAAGTTGTGTTAAAATAGTGGTCGACTGAGCTTCAGGCTCACGAATAAGCGGCAGCGGAGCTGCACGCAATAGATAATAAATGAGAGGAAAGTATTATGGCAGACAAGAAGGTAGAAGCAATTACCTCCATGGAGGAGGATTTCGCCCAGTGGTATACTGACGTAGTTGTTAAGGCAGACCTTACAGGCTACACAAGTGTTAAGGGATTTATGGTTCTTAAGCCCGCAGGCTATGCCATCTGGGAGCTTATCCAGAAGCAGCTGGATGCCAGATTTAAGGAGACCGGAGTAGAAAATGTATATCTTCCGATGCTTATCCCTGAAGGACTTCTTCAGAAGGAAAAGGATCATGTAGAGGGCTTCGCACCCGAGGTTGCATGGGTAACTCATGGTGGACTTAATGAGCTTCAGGAGAAGCTGTGCGTAAGACCTACATCTGAGACTCTGTTCTGTGATTTCTATCAGAAGGATATTACATCATACAGAGATCTGCCAAAGGTATATAATCAGTGGTGTTCTGTTGTTCGTTGGGAGAAGGAGACAAGACCATTCCTTCGTTCAAGAGAATTCCTGTGGCAGGAGGGACATACAGCTCATGCTACAGCTGAAGAAGCAGAAGAAAGAACTATTCAGATGCTGAACGTTTATGCTGACTTCTGTGAGCAGGTTCTTGCTATCCCTGTTGTAAAGGGTCAGAAGACAGAGAAGGAGAAGTTTGCCGGTGCAGTTGCAACTTATACTATCGAAGCACTTATGCATGACGGAAAGGCACTTCAGTCAGGTACAAGCCATAACTTCGGTGACGGTTTTGCACAGGCCTTCGGAGTTCAGTACGCAGATAAAGATAATCAGTTAAAGTATGTACATCAGACATCCTGGGGTGTAACAACAAGACTTATCGGAGCTATCATCATGGTTCATGGAGATGATAACGGACTTAAGCTTCCGCCAATGGTAGCACCTACTCAGGTTATGATCGTTCCTATTCAGCAGAAGAAGGAAGGTGTTCTCGATAAGGCTGAGGAACTCCGTGAGAGACTTGCTAAGGTTGCACGTGTTAAGGTTGATGCAACAGATAAGTCACCTGGATTCAAGTTCGCTGAATGCGAGATGAGAGGAGTTCCACTCAGAGTTGAGATCGGACCTCGTGATATAGAGAATAATCAGTGCGTACTCGTAAGACGTGATAATGGTGAGAAGATCACTGTCAGCCTTGATGAGCTTGAGACAAAGGTTGAAGAGCTTCTTAAGACTATCCAGAAGGATATGCTTGAGACAGCAAGAGCTCATAGAGATTCACATACATATGAGGCACGTAACTGGGAAGAGTTTGTTGATACCATCAATAACAGACCTGGTTTCATCAAGGCTATGTGGTGCGGAGAGACAGAGTGCGAAGAGAACATCAAAGCCGAGACAGGTGCATCTACAAGATGTATGCCATTTGAGCAGGAGCAGCTCAGTGATGTGTGCGTATGCTGTGGAAAGCCGGCAAAGAAGATGGTATACTTCGGAAGGGCTTACTAAGATTTATTTTTGCTGCGTTGAGGTTTTCTTGACGCAGCATTTTTTAAAGCTATACGCTGAGTATACAACGGACGCTGAAAGATAGACGGTTTGTACAATCTTTCAGCTGACATTTTAAAAATCAGGGAAAAACTATGGATAGAAGTATAAAAATTGAACTTCCGGAAAATGTTAAATATATTATAGAGACGCTGGGGGAGGCCGGGTATGAGGCTTATGCGGTTGGCGGATGTGTCAGGGATTCGGTTCTGGGAAGGACTCCGAAGGACTGGGATATCACTACTTCTGCGGAACCGCTTGAGGTTAAGGCTCTGTTCAGAAGAACTATTGATACCGGTATTAAGCATGGTACCGTAACTGTCATGATGAAGAGTGAGGGTTATGAGGTTACAACTTACCGTATTGACGGAAAGTATAATGACCACAGACGTCCGGAGTCGGTTTCATTTACCAGAGAGCTTTCTGAGGACCTTCTTAGAAGAGACTTCACGATAAATGCCATGGCCTATAACGATGAGGCCGGTCTTGTTGATCTCTATGATGGTATGGGGGATATAGAGAGACGTGTTATCAGATGCGTCGGCAACCCGGATGAGAGATTTGATGAGGATGCACTCCGTATTATGAGGGCTGTAAGATTTGCAGCGGAGCTGGACTTTGATATAGATGAGGCAACAAAGGAGGCAGCAGCTAGTCATGCACCGGAACTTTCGGCAGTCAGTGCTGAGCGTATAGAGACGGAACTTACCAAGCTTCTTATGTCGGATCATCCGGAGAAGCTGATGGATGCATATAAGCTGGGAATAACCAAGGTCATTCTGCCTGAGTTTGATCTTATGGCTGCAACTCCACAGAACACACCTTACCATCTTTATGATGTGGCGGGCCATACCATTGAAGTTATTAAGCATGTTCCGAAGACAAAGGTGCTGAGATATACGGCTCTGCTTCATGACAGCGGTAAACCTGAAGCCAGAACGACGGATGCCGCCGGAAGAGATCATTTCAAGGGCCATGCAGTCATCAGCGAGAAAATAGCCGAGACAGTTATGAAACGTCTCAGGATGGATAACGATACCATAAGAGATGTAAAGAAGCTGGTTTACTGGCATGATTATGGAATAAAGGGTGACATTAAGATCAATACTTTCAGAAAAGGTCTCAGCCAGATGGGCATAGAATATTTCGATGATCTTGTTGCCATAAAGAGAGCGGATGTGGATGGCCAGAGTGATTACGGCCGGGAAGCAAGTATAGAGAATATAGAGACACTTATCCGGATGAAGAATAAGATCGTTGCAGATGGAGACTGTCTCACTATAAAGGAACTTGCCATAAACGGCGGCGACCTGAAGACGTTGGGAATCACGCCGGGACCAGAGATGGGAGAAATACTGAAAACTCTTCTCGGAGAGGTTCTCGGAACTCCGTCACTTAACACGAAAGATCAGCTTATACGCCGCGCAGGCCAGCTGATGAAGCACTAGATTAGAAGTTAGTTAAGAATAGATTAAAGGTGCTATTTTCACTTGTTTGAAGGCGGGATAAATGATACACTTTATCTTGTGGATTCTTACAACAGGAAGGAAACTATGTAAATGGTTAATTATGAGATCAGAAGCCAGGTTGATGCATCTCTCAGGCTGGCTGAAAAAATAGGAGAAGCAGACGAGAAGCTCTCAAAGAGCCGCATGAATCTTAGAGATATGCTGAGATATGATTATCTCATGTTTCTTGGATTTCTCTTTGAGTCAGACGGAACTACCGCTCTTGAAGAAGTTAAGTTTGTAAATGATTATCTTGGCTTCAACATGGATGTGGTTAAGTTCATCGGCTTTGTATATGATAAGTGCAGAGATAAGAATTTTATAAATACACCGCCAAAGTCGCTTATGTACATTATGAAGAGCGACCTGACAGATGGAAACATCAAGACTATGGATGGACGTCCGGTGTCTAAGTTCGTTGTTGAGACCTTTAATAATCTGGGTGCGGAATTTGTATCCATCAATGGTTCTACTACAACAGAGCTGGCAAATCTTTCAAACTATACAATCATGCTGAATGATTTTCTAAAGGAGTACGGCCTCTACTATAAGGATGGAAATGTTCCTAACGTCAACAGCGGCATGTATACCAATAAGAATAAGCCTGCAACAGGTGGAGCAGGCAGTGTTGCCCGTGCCAATGCAGGACAGGGTTCTTCCAATACACAGAAGAAGACAGATAAGGATACCAAGAAGGAAGATAAGGAGAAGAGTCTTGAGGAGCTTTACGAGGAGCTTAACTCTCTCGTAGGTCTTAAGTCTGTTAAGCAGGATCTTACCAATCTTATCAACCTTATAAAGGTTAAGAAGATCCGTGAAGAGAGAGGCATGAAGCAGCCGGATATCAATCTTCACCTTGTGTTCTCAGGTAATCCCGGTACAGGTAAGACAACTGTTGCAAGACTTCTTGCAAAGATATATAAGCAGCTGGGAGTTGTATCGGAGGGACAGCTTATAGAGGTTGACCGTTCAAATCTCGTTGCAGGTTACGTAGGCCAGACTGCTACAAAGACCATGGAAGTTATAGACAGTGCCATGGGCGGAATTCTCTTCATAGATGAGGCGTATACACTCATCAAGGAGGGAGACGAGAAGGACTTCGGACAGGAAGCAGTAGATACGCTTCTTAAGAGAATGGAAGATGACAGAGATAACTTCATCGTAATCGTTGCTGGTTACACAGAGAAGATGGAGAAGTTCGTTAATTCCAATCCGGGACTCAAGTCCAGATTTAATAAGTATATATTCTTCAAGGATTATACCGGTAAGGAGCTTTACAAGATATTCCAGTCTATGTGCTCAAAACAGGAGTACGAGCCGGATGAAGAAGCAGCCGAGTATATTCAGGAGTATCTTACAAGACGTGCAGAAGCACATGAAGATAACTTCGCTAATGCAAGAGAAGTAAGAAACTATATCGAGAGATGTATCTCAAGACAGGCAACAAGAATTGTAAATATGGATAAGCCGGATGATAAGGCTGTAAGAACCTTTACAATTGCCGATGTTCAGGAAGATAAGCTTCCGGCAGATGAGATTATGAAGTCATCAGCGGCTGAGGAAGAGCCTGAAGAAGAGGAAGAGATCAGAATCGAAACAGAAGCACCTGCAGCTGAAACAGAAGCACCTGTAGCTGAGACAGAGGCACCTGTTAAGGTAGCTGCAAACGAAGACACAACAGAGGTTCTTAAGGGACCGGATAACCAGAATGCTTAATAATTAGGTGTTGACACGTGGAGTATAATGTTTTTTAGGAGACAGTATACTCCACTTTTTTATGCACTATAGTGCTTACTATTATGAAAGGCAGGTGACACCGAATGAGAAAAATTATAGCTCTTCTTATGGCGCTTTTTGTTGCTGCGGCTATATTTGTATCTATTATATATATCGGTGAAAACCTGAATCATCATTGCTGCGGCGAGGATTGTTCTATATGTATGGAACTGAGAGTCGCTGAAGCAGTCATCTCTAATACAGGAATGGCTGCTGCTGCAGTAGCAGCTATAATCTCATTCCTGATAATTACAGTCTATAAGCCTGTACAAAAACAGACAAAGCTTGTAGGCGAATCCCTTATATCGCTGAAAGTCGAACTTCTGGCATAGCCGTTCCGGCCTGTTTCAAGCAGGCTTATTTGTGATGGAATTTTTTTGAAAGTCTTATCATACAAGAGGATATTGCTATGGCAGAAAAGCGTGAAATGTACTTAGAATGTAAAAATCTAAAGCTCGGATATGGAGCAAATGTCGTGGTCGAGGATATAAGTTTCCGTGTGGATAAGGGAGACTATCTTTGTATAGTCGGCGAAAACGGAGCAGGTAAGAGTACTCTTATGAAAACCATCCTTCGACTGGTGAAACCTCTGGGTGGAGAGGTTCATTTCAGTGAATCCCTGGGACTGGGAGACATAGGCTTCCTGCCACAGCAGACTCTGGTGCAGAAGGATTTTCCTGCATCAGTTTATGAGGTTGTTATGTCCGGTAATCTCTCACATCTGGGAAGAAGATTCTTCTATAAAAAAGAGGACAAGGAAAGAGCCAGAACTAACATGGAACGTATGGGAATCTGGGACTTCAGAAAACGAAGCTACAGAGAGCTTTCCGGTGGACAGCAGCAGAGAGTTATGCTCGCAAGGGCACTCTGCGCCACAGAAAAAATACTTCTGCTGGATGAGCCGGTAAGCGGCCTGGATCCGGTGGTAACAGGTGAAATGTATGGCCTCATAGAAAAGCTGAATAAAGAGGGAATCACGATCATCATGATCTCCCATGATATTAAAAGTGCTTTAAACTATGCAAGTCACATTCTTCATATAGGAAAGAATATTCAGTTCTTTGGAACAAAGGAAGAGTATCTTTCCAGTGAAGCAAAGAAGAGTTTTGAGAGGGGGGATGAGATATGCTGACCAAACTTATGATGTATCTGGATTATTCCTTCGTAAGATATGCGCTTATAGTTGGAGTGCTTATAGCTCTATGCTCTTCACTGCTGGGTGTAACACTGGTACTTAAGAGATATTCATTCATAGGAGACGGTCTGTCACATGTCGCATTCGGTGCCATGGCAGTGGCTACAGTTATGAAGCTGTCAAGCAACACTATACTGGTACTTCCGGTTACGGTTGTTACGGCCATTCTTCTTCTCAGAACGGGACAGAAGGCTACTCTCAAGGGAGATGCGGCGATAGCCATGCTTTCAGTCAGTTCCCTTGCACTGGGTTATATGCTTATGAGCATATATTCTACCTCAGCAAATGTAACGGGCGATGTCTGCAGTACCCTCTTTGGAGCGATGTCTATCCTGACCCTTTCTTCGACAGAGGTATGGATAAGCTTTATTCTGTCGATAGTTGTAATCACTATCTTCATCCTGATGTATAACAGACTGTTTGCGGTAACTTTTGATGAGACATTTGTAAGAGCTTCCGGAATGGAGGCTGACAGATATAACACTATAATAGCGGTGGTGATCGCATTTATTATAGTACTTGGTATGAATCTGGTGGGATCCCTGCTCATATCAGCACTGGTTATCCTTCCAACACTTTCAGCCATGAGAGTGATGAAAAACTTTAGGAGTGTTGTTATCTTTTCAGCAGTGTCATCTGTTATAACAGCATTCTTTGGCATGTTGATATCGATGCTTTCTTCAACACCGGTAGGATCAACTATTGTAGTAGTAGACATGATATTCTTTATAATTTGTATGATAATCGGACGGATTGTGAATAGATAAGGAAGTGGACTATGAAAAAGGAGTTTAGAAAACACAGTATTCTTATAACCGTTCTAGCAGGAACTCTGATGCTGTCAGGATGCGGTGGAGATGATGTGGCAGACAGAAGATCAGGGAATAATAATATTGATGCGGTTATGGAACAGCAGATGCAGGCTGAAGATGCGAAGAAGACAGAAGAGGCATCAACCGAGGCACCGGTACCGCTGCAGGAACCAACAACTCAGGAATCAAGTCAGGCTCTGCAGGAACCAACAACTGCGGGAACCTATGTAATAGATGACAGTACCGCTGAACCGACTACAGAGGAATACCTGGGGGAGCCGGATCCGAATGTAGATGTGGATCTTACAGTAATGGGTAAGGATATGGTATATGCCACTGTATATCAGATGATGTGTTATCCTGATGAATATATAGGTAAGAAGATCAAGGCTAATGGTACATATACTGCCTGCTGGTATGAGGAGACTTCGAAGTGGTATACGTACTGTTTGATCAAGGACGCACTTGCCTGCTGTCAACAGGGACTGGAGTTTACATGGGAGGACGGAAGTCATGATATCAGTGAATTTCCGGAGGAAGGAACAGATATAGAGATCATCGGAACCTTCAGAGTATATAAGGACTTTGAGGAGGATGAATTTCAGTACTGTGAGCTGGCAGATGCAACCATGACAGTATTAGATGAGAACAGTAATACAGAGAATAATCAGTAAAAATATCAAACAGTGAACAATCAAAAAGGACGATCGGCTCATGGCTAATCGTCCTTTCTTTCTGCCTTCATCATAACTTTCATCTTATACATACGTTCGTCTGAGATTCGTACCTGCTCTTCTAAATCATCCTTATCAGGATCGTATTCGGCAGCTCCATAGGCCACCAGAAGCGGAATGCTGCATGGTGGATTCTCATTAAACTTCTCCATAAGACACTCCATACGCTTTATACCCTCTTTGAATCGTGAATCGGATTCAGGGTACTTAGCCATGACGAAGAACTCATCACCACCGATACGGAAACATTTCTCACCGTTTGGGAAGGCCTTTTTAATATATTCTCCGGTAGTCTTGATGTATAAATCTCCAAGATTATGACCATATTCATCATTAACCTTTTTCAGATAGTTAAGGTCTATCATGATGAGGGTATATTTGGAGGAGCCGGCAGCAGCTTCTTCTATGGCTTTATTGAAGCCTGTACGGTTGGTGAGACCGGTAAGTCCATCGTTATATGCAAGCTTCTCCATGATCTCAGCATAGCGTCCGCGGCGTGACATTTCAGATATATTGAAGAACTCATATACTCCGCTCAGAATGATAAACAGGAATATAGAATATTTAAAGAATGAAGTAACTGTATATTGAGCAGGATATGTAATATATCTGATGATATCAGCAATACCCGCTGCAACTGCCGCAGTAAGAGATATAACAAGTATAATCGCCTGAGACCTGGAAAGAGTCTTCAGGATAATACTTCTGATCAGAAGATAAAGTATCAGAGCGCCAACCATGGCAAGCTCAACATGTGTCAGCCACAGGAGCTGATGATAATCCTTTCCGCCTGACAGAGTTGAATAAACCTGATATCCAAGATTGGAGAAGGTCAGAATAGAGCCAATGGTTATAACCAGCTTGCTTCTGTGACTGGTTGCGTATGCAGCAAACAGAAGTCCCGGAAAACCAAGCAGTGACAGGCTTATATAGTCAACAAAATGCACGGCTATCGGAGCACCGGTAAGAATAGAAAACATCGGTGTTTCCGTCAGGATCCAGAGAGAAGATATCATGGCAAAGGTGCCCATGCTTACAATCTCAAAACGCTTTTCACCAAAGTATTTTCCGATAACGCCTATTCCCATAAGAACTATACCGAAGGTAAAGCATATGATGCAAAGTATAAATTCCGGTGATGAGGCCTGAATCTCGGATATGATAAAACGGTTGCTGTTGTCCAGGTGCATTCCGCCGATGAAACCATCATTGTCGTTATATACGTTATCTATCTCGATATACAGATTTCCGTCGCGGAAAAGAACCGGAATGGCAACTGAGTGCGGAAAGATGCCGTAGGCCTTTCCAAAGATCTTTGGTGGCTCAGGATGATAATCGTATATTACGGTCTCATCCAGATAAATTGTAAAATGGACATTTTTAGTATAGAAACACAGATCCATGTTGTTGATGGTGGCACCGTTGGTTCTTTTATGAATACAGATGCGGTCTTCGTTCTTCAGATTATCGAAATCCACCAGAGAACCGGTATCGTAGGTCCACATATCAGAGTAATCAGTGGAGTTACCGGTTGAAAGGGAATAAGAACTGTTTCGATATAGCAGAACGGAGTAAAGAAGTGCGATTATTATGAACACAACAACTATGCAGTACGTAAGTCTGCTTAGGGAAAGTATTCGGTTTTTTGTTTTACTGTCTATCATAATAATCCTCGGTTTACGTGCGTTTAGTCATACAGAGTAA
>JAEEGL011811897.1_pt1 | contig 13917 bp, 12 predicted proteins | sample 9134231 | NCBI WGS metagenome assembly JAEEGL01 (sample SAMN16246548, study PRJNA631951) | gut metagenome | biome: gut microbiome; feature: rumen; material: fiber-attached | host: Bos | place: Iran: Karaj | collected 2018-10
AAGTTCGGCGTCGTGCTGCTCTGCATCGCCCTCATCATGTTCATCACCTACTTCTTCATGGACAAGAAGCTCGACAGCCAGACCGGCGAGGCCGAGGAGAAGGACGACCCCTTCAAGATCAGCGACCTGGGCAAGATCTTCACCAGCCTGGGCTTCTGGCTCGTGGCTCTGCTCTGCGTGCTCTACTACAGCGCCATCTTCCCCTTCCAGAAATATGCCGTCAACATGCTGCAGTGCAACCTGACGCTCAACCCCGCCCAAGAGGGTACCTTCTGGGCCAGCAGCCAGGTGACCATCGTGCAGTACATCATCATGCTCGTCGTGGCCGTCTGCGCCTTCGCCAGCAACTTCTCGAAGAAGAAAGGTCTGAAATTCGGCCTCATGGCCCTCGCCGTCGTGGCCCTCATCGTCTACTGCTACATGGGCTACATGCGCGGCACCGCCGAGACCATCTTCGCCGTGTTCCCGCTGCTGGCCGTGGCCATCACCCCCATCCTCGGCAACTATGTCGACCACAAGGGCAAGGCTGCCACCATGCTCATGCTCGGCTCCATCCTGCTGGTCATCTGCCACCTCACCTTCGCCTTCATCCTGCCCGTCTTCAAGGGCAACGCCGTCGGCGGCACCGTGGTGGCCTATGTCACCATCCTCGTCCTCGGCGCCTCCTTCTCGCTGGTGCCCGCCGCCTTGTGGCCTTCTGTGCCCAAGCTGGTCGACGAGAAGATTATCGGCTCGGCCTACGCTGCCATCTTCTGGATCCAAAACATCGGCCTCGGACTCTTCCCCGCCCTCATCGGCATGGTGCTGAACAACACCAACCCCGAAGGCACCGCCGCCCACGAGCTCAACTACACCTGGGCCCTGGTCATGCTCGCCGCCCTCGGCATCGCAGCCCTCTTGATTTCGGTCTACCTCAAGGCCGTCGACAAGAAGAAGGGCTACGGCCTCGAACAGCCCAACATCAAGGAGAGTTAAGAGTTATGAGTTAAGAGTCATAAGTTAAGAATTGATAATTCATAATCCAATGAGGCGGCCGAGTTTACACTCGGCCGCCTCATTTCTTGTTTGATGTCGCATTAGTTACCTTATCTCTACTACGCGCGGGTGGGATAGGCGCCAATCTTTATCAGGTAGGTGCCGCTGGCAAGCCATATACATAATTCTTTCTGTGAAAAGTCACTGCACCCGGACGCGCGGGTCGAGGATGCCGTAGAGGATGTCGGTGAGGATGTTGATGACGACCAGCAAGACGCAGATGAAGAGGATGGTGCCCATGACGACAGGGAAGTCGTACTTCTCGAGGCCGTCGACGATGACGACGCCCATGCCTTTCCAGTCGAAGACATACTCGACGAAGACGGCGCCGGCCAAGAGCGAGGCCAGCCAGCCGCTGGCCGAGGTCACCACGGGGTTGAGCGCGTTGCGCAGGGCATGGTGCACCACCACGCGGCGTCGCGAGAGACCTTTGGCCCGGGCCGTGCGGATGTAGTCCTGGCTAAGGGCTTCGAGCATCGAGTTCTTGGTGAGCTGGGTGAGGGTGGCCAGCGGACGGATGCCGAGGGTAAGGGCTGGAAGGATAAGGTTCTTGAGGTCAATATACTCACCGCAGCCGCAGTCATCGACCGAATAAAGGTTGCCAAACATGTTGAGGTGGGTCCAGTCGGCCAACACGTAGGCGAAAAGCCAGGCGATGAGTATGGCGGCAAAGAAGGAGGGCAACGACATGCCGAGGGTGCTGAGGAAGAGCACCACGCGGTCGACCCAAGTGTCTTTGTGCAAGGCCGAGACGACACCCAGGGTGACGCCCACGACGAGGGCGAAAAGCATGGCCACGAGGGCCAGCAGGGCTGTCTGCGGGAAGGCGGTGGCGAGAATCTCGCTCACGCGGCGCTGGCTTTGGTAGGAACGTCGCAGATAGGGCGCCTTGAGCACCACCGAGGTAGTACCCACCCGCAGCAATGTGGTGTAGGGAGCGTACTTCTCGGACGAGAGGAAGAAGTAGTTGGTGGAGTCGCTGTTGTTGTGGAAGGAGACGGGGACCAAGTCGTTAAGGTAATTGAGATACTGCAGCGCAACGGGCTTGTCGCGTCCCAGGTCGCGGTTGATGATGTCGATGCTCTCCTGGTCGGCACGCTGGCCGAGCATCATGCGGGCCGGGTCGCCCGGCAGGATGTTGAACAAAAAGAACACCAGTGTCACCACCCCCAGCAACACCAGAAGTCCATACAGCAAACGTTTACCTACAAACCTTATCACGACATATACTATTTTTTAACGGCGAATTAGTCTATTTTCTCTAAGATTGCGCAAGACTGAATTATCAGCCAATTACTCGAATAGTTTTCTGTGGCAATTCGAGCAATTAGCCTTTAATTGACCTGCGTAGCTTAGAGTAATTCGTTTCATTCGCCGTTCTCTTTTCGTTCTTTTAGTTCTGATTGAGATTAATTCTATCGAAGCCCGTGGACGACGCTTTTCTTGGCGACGAAATCTTTGAGGTAGAACGGCTCGAAGTAGGCCACGTCCTCCGACTCACCCTTGGCGAGCTTCGCTTCCGCCAAAGGCAGCATCCCTTCGGCCGAAATGCGGAACGACTCGTCGTATCGGGCGTTGGGATGGCCGCCCAACACTTCGCGTGTCTTTGCAGCCCCGTCGCCGATAAACATCACCTCTCCCCTATCGAGCCACTCGTCGTAGATATGTTCCGTGATTACATCCGCATGAGTTTCGCGCAAACTCTGAACTCCGAACTCCGAACTCCGAACTATCATAGTGTAGCACTCCATGCGGCGGGCGTCGATCATGGGACACACAAGGCCGTGATAGTCGGGGTGCTGACGATAATACAACGAAGCCATACCCAGCAGCGTAGGCACCGACAACAGGGGGATACCCAAGCCATAGCAAAGACCTTTGGCGCTGCTGACGCCGATGCGCAAGCCGGTGTAGCTTCCGGGGCCGGCGCTGACACATACGGCGTCGGGCTTACCCTCGGCGAGCATCTCCTTGAGGAAAAGAGGCATCTGGGTGGAATGGGCGTTGGGGGCGTCGCTCTCACGCTTGAGGACGACGCGTCCGTCGACAGCCACGACCACCGAGCAAACATTTGTAGCCGTCTCTATCAGCAGTATTCGCATAACCTTGACGCTTTCACTTTTATCGCATATCAATCACCTCCACACCGGCGTGCTTGGCGGGGTCGAAGGTAAACTCGGTGTCGGGCGTGGCGACTTTCTTGAAGTTCGAGAAGTCGTAGACTTCACGGCTGGAGTCGAACTTGTGCACCTCCATGCGACGCAGCAGGCCGCTCTTCTCCTCGACGAAGAGGCGGATCTTGTGGAAGCTGCGCGCCGAACGAGGCTGCAGGTCGACAATCGCTGTCCCGTCGTTTTCGGTGCGGATATACTTGGAGCGGAAAGACTTGCCGTAGTTCGTCAACAGACGAGCGGGATTGAAGAGGTCGATATCGTCGGTGCTGACGTTGTTCACGGCAACCTCTTTGGCTTTTCTGTTCCACTGCCACACGGTGGTGCCGTCGCAGATGACCAACTGGTCGGCCATACTGACGCGGTATTTCCCCCGATGGTAGAGCACGCGGGCTTCCTGCTTGACGGCTTGTTTCCTTTGGCTGTCGAGCATAGTGGCGGTGACGGCAAACGACACGTTGTCCTTGAACCGCAGCCCTGCCTTGGTGAGCACTTCTGATGCTTTCTTGTCTTCCTGTCCCTCACGGGAGTGGGTGATTTGTGCACAGAGCGGCATGATGCAAAGCATCGCCAACAATGCTAAAACTGTCTTTTTCATATATCTTCTATTGTCTGTTTTAATCGTTTGTAGGTTCGGGCAGAGCCCGCATTTGACTAGTTTTGGCGCCTAGGCGTTCCATCGACTTGGCAGCGCCGAGGATACCCTGGCGCCCATCGAAGGCACGGCGTGCCTCGTCGTAATCACCACGCAGTTTGTCGATGTCGGTATTCACCCGGTCGAGGCGATCAACAAAACGTTGCACTCGCTCGAGCAACGTCCTGGCCTGTGTGATAATTTCCTGCTGGTTTTCGTATTGCTGCACCTGGCTCCAGGCCATCTGAATCATGCGCAGCAGCACTATCAGGTTCTGCTCGGAGGTGATGCAGATACCATTCTCGAATGCTTCGCGCCACAAGTTGCTGTCGGTCTTCAACGCCAACTGCATGGCCATCTCGTTGGGCACAAACATAATCATATACTGGAGGGCCTGGCGAGGTGGTTTTATATAATTGGTGTAGTTCTTCATGCGCAACTCCCTGACATGGGAACGCATGCTGGCCACGTGGCGCTGAGCTGCCGCATCGCGCTCGGCATCGCGCTCGGCATTGCAATAGTCAAGATAGGCTGTCAGCGACACCTTCGAGTCGATGATGACGTCTTTGCCGTCGGGGTAGTGGACGATCACATCGGGAATCATACGTTGTCCCGTCTGTTCATTGCTGATGGCGCGGCCATTTTCGTCGCGCAGGGTGACCTGCGTCTCATAGTGCACTCCTTTCTCAAGGCCCGAGTTCTCCAAGATGGTTTCAAGCACCAACTCGCCCCAGTTGCCTTGCGCACGGTTGTCTCCTTGCAGGGCGCGCGTCAGGTTACGGGCATCGTCACTCATCTCGAGGGTGCGCTTCACCAGGTCTTCGATAGCCTTTTCGATCGAGGCGCGGTTGGCCGACGACGACTTCTCGCCTTCCTTCACCTGACGTTGCATGTTCTCGAGTTGCTCCTTGAGGGGTTTCACCACGTCGGCCATCTGCTCGCGATTGCTCTTGCCAAGGGCCTCGGCACGCTGGTCGAGTACCAGACGGGTTTCGTTCTGCATTTGCTCTTTGACGACCTGAAGCTGACGTTCGAAGGCTTCGAGACGTGTTTTCTCGTCACGTTCGACCTGTTCCTTGAGCATGGAGAGTTCCTTTTGAAGGGCACCGCTGTCGACCATCATCTTCTGACGTTCGGCACGGAGACTTTCAAGCTGCGTCGTCAACGCTGCCTCGGCCGACGCCTTCCGCTCACACTCTGCCTCCGAGGCGGAGAGACGCTCGCGGAGCGCCGCCTGATGTGGCCGCATCAACAGCCAGCAGAGGAGGCCGCCGAGGAGCAAGGCTCCTATCGTGAGTATGATTGTCAGTATCATAGCTTAGTGAAGGTTCACTCCGATAATATTCATAAACTCCTCGCGCGTCTTGGGATCCTTCATAAAGGCTCCCGTGAAATCGGATGTGGTGGTGACCGAATTCTGCTTCTGCACACCGCGCATGCTCATGCACATGTGCTGTGCCTCGATGACTACGGCCACGCCGAGGGGATTGAGGGTCTTCTGGATGCAGTCTTTTATCTGCTTGGTGAGACGCTCCTGCACCTGCAGGCGGCGGGCGTAGGCGTCGACCACACGCGGTATCTTGCTCAATCCTACGATAGTGCCGTTGGGGATGTAGGCCACGTGGGCCTTGCCAACGAAGGGCACCATATGGTGCTCGCAGAGCGAATAGAGCTCGATATCCTTGACGACGACCATCTGCTTGTAGTCCTCGTGGAACATAGCCGAGCGGAGTATCTCCTCGGGCTCGAGGTCGTAGCCGTTGGTGAAGAAGAGCATGGCCTTGGCGATGCGTTCGGGGCTCTTGAGCAACCCTTCACGGCTGGGGTCCTCACCAAGCAGTTTGAGGATGGCCTTGTAGTGCTCGGCCATCTCGGCTACGCACTGCTCGTCGTATTTGTCTATCTTCTGATAACCTAATTCCATATATGTTTAGTACTTGTTTTCTATTCAACTTGCAGTAAGAGCCCCTTGAGATACTCGCCTTCGGGGTGATGAATGGATACGGGATGGTCCATGGCGTGGGGCAACTGACGCACGATGCGCACGCGGCGGTGGGCATTCATGGCGGCGGTGAAGACCATCGTCTGGAAGTCCTCTTTGCTAACGGCCTGGCTACAGCTGAAGGTCATCAGCAGGCCTCCAACCGGCAGCACCTCCATGGCCCGCTGGTTGATGGAGCGGTAGCCCTTCAAACCTTGCTGCAACGAGCGGTGGTTCTTGGCGAAAGCCGGTGGGTCCAATATGATAAAGTTGAAAGAGGAAAGTGTAGAGTTGAAAGTCGACTTTCCACTCAAGAACTGCAGCACGTCGGCCACGGTACCCTGATGGGGAGCGCCAGAGCTGAAGTTCATTTCGACATTGCGGTTGCAGAGTTCGATGGCTTTCTTTGAAATATCAACAGTTTCCACATATTCGGCACCGCCGCGGAGGGCAGCGAGGGAGAAGCCGCCGGTGTATCCGAAGCAGTTGAGGACACGATGTCCGCTCGACAAGTCCTGCACCAGCTTGCGGTTTTCGCGCTGGTCGATGAAGAAACCGGTCTTCTGCCCTTCGAAGAAGTTGATAAGAAGACGGTTGCCGCTTTCTGTTATCTCCCATTCCTGAGGTTCAGGACCATAGAGGTAGCCGTCGGTCGATGCCGACGACACCGTAGCCGAGCTCTTGTCGAACAACGACCGGATGCCATAAGCGCCAAGCAATTCGACGAACAGCTGTGAAAGCATCGGGAACAGCCGATACATGCCTACCGAGTGAGCCTGCATCACCAACACGCCGTTGTACCAGTCGCATACCAGACCAGGCAGATAGTCGCCCTCGGCATGAACCAGACGGAACACATTGGTGTCCTTTAAGCCAAAGAAGCCGAGACGTTCACGGTAGGCAATGGCCGACTGGAGCTGCTGACGGAAGAAAGCCTCGTCGACATTGGGAGTGTCGAACGAGAGCACCTTACAGATAATGCTCTCGTTCTGATAGTGTCCGGTGGCCATCCACTGACCATGTGCATCCACCACATCCACGAGGTCACCCTCTTGCGGGTTGCCTTCGATGCTCTTTACCGCACCCGAGAATATCCACGGGTGGCGGCGCAAGATGGCCTTCTCCTTGCCGGGAGCTATCTTCAACTGCGGACGGTTCATTGTTTCAGGTCATGAATGGTCTGCTTGGGATTCTCGCTCTTGAAGACAGCGTTGCCGGCCACCAGCACGTCGGCTCCGGCCTCGAAAAGCAAGGGTGCGTTATTAAGATTCACTCCGCCATCGACCTCGATGAGGCACTGCGGGTTCTTGCGGTTGCACAACTCGCGCAGCTGGCGCACCTTAGCATAGGTGTTCTCTATGAACTTCTGTCCGCCAAAGCCCGGGTTGACGCTCATCAGCAACACCACGTCGCACTCCTGGATAATGTCCTCCAGCAGGCAGACGGGCGTCGAGGGGTTGAGCACCACTCCACCCTTCATGCCCGCATCGTGGATGGCGTGAAGCACACGGTCGTGATGGTGGCAGGCCTCATAGTGGATGGTGAGGATATCAGCACCGGCCTCCTTGAAATCGGTCACATAGCGACCAGGGTCCATGATCATCAGGTGCACATCGAGAGGTTTCTTCGCATGCTTCTTGATATGCTTGACGATAGGTTGGCCGAAACTGATATTGGGCACAAAGATGCCGTCCATCACGTCGACATGCAACCAGTCGCATTCCGAGGCGTTGAGCATCTCGATATCGCGCTGCAGGTTGCCGAAGTCGGCCGAAAGAAGTGAAGGCGAGATGAGTTTCATGACGTTATGACGTTATCGCGTTATCGCGTTATTTTTATAATTTCAACTTTTCGAAGTTCTTACCATAGACACCCTGGGCCTTGTTCACGCTGATGAAGGCATTGGCATCTATGCGGTGGATAATCTGCATCACACGGGGTTTGTCGGTACGATGCACCATCATGAGGAGCACCTTCTGCGGCTGCTTGGTGAAGCAGCCCTCGGCATCGAGCAACGTGGCACCACGCCCCACTTCCTGGGTCACCGCATCGGCTATCTCGTCATTATTCGGCGAGAAAACCATAATCTGGTAACTCTGCTTGTTGCCGTCGAGCACCATATCGAGCACATAGGTCATCACCATCATGACGATGTAACCAAAGATGACATTCTCTATCTTGTGCGACACAAAAAAAGAGCTACCGATGATGAAAATGTCGAGGTAGAGAATCACCTTACCCGGCGACACATTGCGATACTTATTGATGATAAGGGCGATGATATCGGTGCCACCGCTGTTGCCACCCATGGTGAAGGTGAGGCCGATGCCGGCGCCGCACAGGGCACCACCGATGATGGCGCACATAAAGTCGCCGAACTGCGACACGTCGAAGAGGTTTTCCACATGCAGCACCTGCTGCCAGAGGATGAAGCAAAGCGAGCTCATCACGATACCATAGATGGTGTTGGCGCCGAACTTGGGACCCAGCACCTTGAAGCCAATGGCCAGCAAAACGCCGTTGATGATGAAGTTCATCACACCGATGGGAAGCTTGATACCCACGGCATAATACAGCACCGACGAGATACCGCTCACACCGCCACCAACAATCTGGGCAGGAAGCATGAACGCCGCCCATGCGAAGGTGTAGACCATGATGCCCACCGTGATAATCAGGTAGGACCAGATAACATGTTTTACATTCTTCTTTTCCATCTCTATTCTATTGTTCTTTCTTCAATTTACTGTAATCACGTGCGCCGAAGATACTGCTGCCGATGCGCACAAGCGTGCTGCCCTCCTCGACGGCTATGGGGTAGTCGTGGCTCATCCCCATCGAGACGGTGTCGAACCAAGGCTTGTCCTCAAAAGCCAACTTCTTGAGCTTGTCAAAGAAATGTCTTACCTCGCGGAAGTCAGCCCTTACACGCTCTTGGTCATCGGTGTTGGAAGCCATCCCCATCAAACCTCGTATGCGGACGTGAGGAAGCGCCAACTGAGCCAACTCGTGAGGCTCGTCGAGGTCCTCGGGAGCGAAGCCGAACTTGGTTTCCTCCTTGGCCACATGCACTTGCAGCAGCACGTCGACCACACGACCCACCTTTTCGGCCGCACGTTCCACCTCCATCAAGTGGTCGATGCTGTCGACCCCGTGTATCATACTGACAAACTGGATGTAATATTTCAGTTGCTTGCCCTGCAGGTGACCGATGAAGTGCCACTCGATATCCTTGGGCAGCACCGCGGCCTTGTCGCGCAACTCGGTGGCATAGTTCTCGCCGAAGGCACGCTGACCGGCACGGTAGGCTTCCATGATATCCTCCACCGGCTTCAGCTTGCTGACGGCCACCAACTGCACCCCTGCGGGCAAGGTCGACTTAATCTTGGATATGTTTTCCGCAATCATAATATTTTTTAACGCCACTTCCCCCTAAATATTATATTACAACATAAAAAAAACTACGCATGATGTCCGACTCATGTCCGACCGCAGTCGGACATGAGTCGGACATGAGTCGGAGATGAGTCGGAGATGATACGAAGTAAAAATGTAACCAAACTGCTGTTTCACAAGATTACATGTGGCGTGTACCGTCCATCATCACTTCCTGTACGATCTGGGCGGTCATCTGCTTCAATTCCTCAATGAATTGGGGGGCACTATACTTGTGGGCTTCGATGTCGCGCAACTTTTTCTCCCACTGACCCGTAAGCTCAGCGCTCTTGAGCAACTCCTCCTGGATGACACCGATGAGGGCGATGCCAGTGGGTGTGGGCTCAAGGCTCTTGCGCACCTTGCTGATATACTGCCGTTTGTAGAGGGTCTCGATAATAGCGGCGCGGGTCGACGGACGGCCTATACCATTGGCCTTCAAGGCATCACGCAGTTCTTCGTTGTCGACCGTTTTGCCGGCGGTTTCCATTGCGCGCAACAGAGTGGCTTCGGTGTAGGGCTTGGGGGGCGTGGTTTGCTTCTCCAAGAGCGAGGGCTCGTGGGGGCCGTGCTCGCCTTTCTCGAACTTGGGCAAGGTCTGCTCTTTGTCGTCAGACTTGTCGGATTGGTCCGATTCGTCCGACTGCTCCGAACGGCCTCCGAAGACCATCCGCCAGCCCTCCTCGAGAATCTGCTTGCCGGTGGCCTTAAATTCAATTATGAGTTCTGAGTTCTGAGTTTTGAGTTTTTCGTCTGCATCAGCTTCACTCTTAACTCTTAACTCATCACTCTTAACTGCACCAAGCACGGTGGTAGTCGAGAACTTGCAGTCGGGATAGAAAACGGCGATGAAGCGTCGCGCCACCATATCGAAAACGCGTTTTTCGTCGATGGAGAGGCTGACATTCTGAGGGTTCTGCCCCGTAGGGATGATAGCATGGTGGTCGGTCACCTTGCTGCTGTCGAACACCTTTTTGCTCTTCTTCAAACGTTGACCCATCAAAGGCTGCACCAGCGGGGCGTAAGGTACGATGCCCTGAAGTATCTGCGGGCATTTGGCGTAGACGTCGTCCGAGAGGTAGGTGGTGTCGACGCGGGGATAGGTGGTCAACTTCTTCTCATAAAGGCTCTGTATGTGCTTCAGCGTGTCGTCGGCCGAGAAGGAGTACTTTTTGTTGCATTCCACCTGCAGACTTGTCAGGTCAAAGAGACGTGGCGGTGCCTCGGTGCCGGTTTTCTGCTGTATTTCGTCGACGGTGAACTCTTTAGTTTTGAGGGCCGCGAGGTCGTTAAAGTCCTTGGGGTTCTTTATCTTGCCCTTGGTCGAGGTGAACACCACTCCACGATAGAGGGTACTAAGTATCCAGTATTTCTCTGGCTTAAAGTTTTTTATCTCGAAGTGGCGCTTCACTATCATGGCCAACGTCGGTGTTTGCACACGACCAATCGAAAGCACCTGACCTTTGGCTTGGGCAAAACGGAGGGTGTAGAGGCGTGTGGCGTTCATACCTAGCAGCCAGTCACCTATGGCGCGGCAAAGACCTGCTTCATAGAGGCTCTGGTATTCGTCCTGCGGCCGCAGGCTGGCGAAAGCCTCACGGATGGCCTCCTCGGTGAGGCTGCTCACCCACAGGCGCTGCACGGGACAGGTGGCCTTGGCTTTCTGCATCACCCAGCGCTGTATGAGTTCACCCTCCTGGCCGGCATCGCCGCAGTTGATGATGCCGTCGGCGGCCTGCATCAGACGTTCGATGACGGCGAACTGTTTCTTGTAGGTGTCGTTCTCTATCAGCTTGATGCCGAAGCGCGGCGGTATCATGGGCAATGCCGAGAGCGACCATCGCTTCCAATAGTCGGTATAGTCCTGCGGCTCCTTGAGGGTACAGAGATGGCCGTAGGTCCACGTCACCTGGTAGCCGTTACCTTCCATGTAGCCTTCGTGCTGGCTGTTGGCGCCCAGCACCTTGGCAATCTCACGCGCCACACTTGGCTTCTCCGCAATACAAACTATCACGACAGTTAAGAATTATGAGTTAAGGGTTAAGAGTTTTTTCTCGCATCGTTTTAACTATCGAAGCCAACATGCGAATTAGTTCATCACAGGCAATCAACAAATCAGACGACTGTTCGGCATCGATATAGTTGGAAGCTGTCAGCAATTCAAGCCAATAGCGCGATTCCTCAGCCTCCTTTAACGATATCGACATCTTTGCCACAAAGTCGGCAGGAGATTGAGCCCTTCTACCCTCTCGAATATTAGCGCCAATACTGGTGCTACTTTTAATCAGTTGTTTAGTCAAGATAAACTCATGTCTTTCATCCACCAGTTTCTGACACAAAAAAATAATTGCAACCGCAAAATCAAAACTTTTCGACTGAACAATACTATCTTTCATAACTCTTAATTCTTAACTCTTAACTCTTAACTCCAAAGCAACCCATTGTTCGCGCGACAATTCGAGTAATTGGCTTTTAATTAACCTGCGTAGCTTCGTTTAATTAGCACAATTCGCCGTTTTTACAAATTCCAAGGCCGACCAGCCGTCGCGGTTCTTCTTGCTTTTCAGCGTCATTCCCAGTTCGTTGGCTTTGGCCATGAGCACACCCTCATCGGCCTCGTAGAAACCACTGAGCAACAGCGTTCCTCCGGCGTTGAGCGCCGCAACATATCGGTCCATGTCGTTCAAGAGGATGTTGCGATTGATATTGGCGATAATCACATCAAACTGTCCTTCAATGTTTTCAGCGTTGCCAAGCTTCAATGTGATGTCGGTCCCGTTGGCGGCGACATTCTCCTGCGCGTTGCGGAAAGCCCATTCGTCCACGTCGATGCCTTCCACATAGGCAGCACCGCGCATCTTGGCCAGGATGGCCAGCACCGCTGTGCCGCACCCCATGTCAAGCACCTTTCGCCTCACCATCGGCAGTCCGGCCACATAGTCGAGCATCATATAGGTTGTGGGGTGATGGGCCGAGCCGAAAGCTTGCTTCGGGTCGACAAGTATCTCGTAGTCGACATCGGTACGGTGGGGGTGGAACGGGGCCCGCACCCAGATAGTGGCGCCGCTCGCCGTCGTCACCAGTACGGCTTCGTGTTCCTTCTCCCATTCGGCATTCCAGTTCTTGTCGGCCATCTCCACCACCTTGTATTTCAGCGGCACAGGGAAAGCTTCTACCGTGGCGGAAAGCCACTGCGAATCGTACTGCGATTGTTGCACGTAAGCCTGCAAGCCGTCATCGGTCTCCACAAAACTCTCGTAAGGGCCTTCATTGCCCAGCGTATCTATCAGTAGGTCGCGGAGCAACTCCGTCGACTCCATCGTAAATGTCACTTCAATATACTTCATAATTCTTAACTCTTAATTCATAACTCATAACTGCCACGGATACTCAACTTTTGTCAGAAACAATCCGCAAGCCGGCATACTCACACCGGCGGCGCAGCGGTCTTTCTTCTCCACAATCTCCCGCAGACCTTCGATGCTCAACTTGCCACGCCCCACGTCGAGGAGCGTGCCCGTTACGCTCCGCACCATGTTACGCAGGAAGCGGTTGCTGCGGATGGTGAATACCCATCCGCCTTCCTCCTCGGCCCATTCGGCACGTGAGAGGTGGCAGATATTGGTCTTCACCTGCGTGTGCAGCTTGGCGAACGAGGTGAAGTCTTCATACTCCATCAGCACCTTTGCGGCCTCGTTCATCTTTTCCAGGTCGGGACGATAGTAGATACGGCAATACTGTCCTTGGCGGAACGGCAGACGGTGGTCGCTGACGTGGTACTGGTAAGTCCTTGCGGTGGCGTCGAAGCGCGCATGGGCGTTGTCCGCCACAGGGAAGATGTCGAAGATGGCGATATCCGGCGGCAGCAGATTATTGAGCTTGAAAGTCAAAGAGTCTAAAAGGCCAGAAGACAAAAAGTCCTCGTTGCTTTTCGACTCTTCCTCTCTTCGACTTTTTGACTCCTGCACATCGAAGTGGGCGTAAAAATCACTCGCGTGCACACCCGTATCCGTGCGCCCGCATCCCACCACGGCGACAGGTTGCCGCAGCAGCGTGGAGAGAGCCCCTTCGATTGTCTGTTGCACAGTCGGAAGCCCCGGCTGCGTCTGCCAGCCATTGTAATTAGCACCGTTATAGGCCAGATGTATAAAATAGCGTCCCATAAATCAAATTGCAAAGATACGAAGATTATTTGAATTCGACAAAAGACAAATAAAAAGCCTCCCTTGTGGGAGGCTTGGTACCCCTAACCGAATTATTCTCGAACAGCTTCATGGATGACCTGGAGGAGATATGAAAGTTGAGAGCTTATATACCAGACCCTACAACTCCTCCTGTGCTATACCGTAATTCTGATGCCGAGGATGTTGATTAATGCCATTGATATTGAAGAATGTCGCCCCCTTTTTTGTATGAAAATGCACGTTTTTTTCCAAATAAAAATATTTATGTATCTTTGCAAAAAATAAACATTCTTTATGAAACAGATTATTATATTGTTAATTTTCTCATTTTTACTCTTTACCGGATGTAAGAAAGAAGAATGTGGTGATGGATGTTATACTTGGGGAGGGGGATATATAAAATATAATGCAACCTTAGGGTTCGATTTTGATTCGGCTCTTGATTCTCTGATAATTGTCAAATATTCCAAACGCTCC
>JAEEGL011818780.1_pt1 | contig 13917 bp, 11 predicted proteins | sample 9134231 | NCBI WGS metagenome assembly JAEEGL01 (sample SAMN16246548, study PRJNA631951) | gut metagenome | biome: gut microbiome; feature: rumen; material: fiber-attached | host: Bos | place: Iran: Karaj | collected 2018-10
ACGACAGAAGGCGTCTTGCAAAAGGCGAGACTCTGCAATGGGTGTGTCTTCGCTGATAATGGAGAAAGCATACCACCGCCCTCCCTCTGACAGGCAGTAACCGCTCAGCGAGGAAACACCGGCAGTAGTTAGCGTACCCGTTTTGGCAAATACGCGCCCGGCGAAAAGCGGCTCAGTCATTCGCCCTGTCAGAGAGCCTTGCCTAACCGGGTCGCCAGGAGTAGCCAGCAATTCATCAACCATTACATTCCAAATGTCCAGATTATCATAGGTATAAATAAGCAGTTGCGTCAGGAAATCGGGCGTCACCCTATTCAGTGGCGAGAGGCCGCTACCATCGTTCACCGCCAGCCCTGCCTGCTGCGTCCAGGGCATCTCCTCGCGCAGGAAAGTCGCAACTGCATGTCCATCCTCTGCCCTTCCGCCTCCCCAACGGTCTGTAAAGTGGTCGGTGTGGTAGCGCACAGCCTCTGCCTTTATGTTACTACTATAGATAAGCATAGGCGCCAATACTTCCTTCAAGGTATGGCTTTCCCTCTTCACGAGACGAGCACCCCGCTGCGCATTCCTCAAGATCAGGTCGTACTCCGGCCAGAAACCGTTACGCTTCGGGCCCTCCAGATAGGAATTGCCGAAAAGCATACTATAGTTGAACTCAATTCCTGCTGCTGCCAAAGCCCATCGGAATTCCTGCTCTACCCGCCGTTCTCCTCTCATAAGCAGAGGCAGGTCTTGATACCGAATGTCCCATCGAGAAGCACTAGGATGAGCCTGCAGAGTATCCCGACGAGCCAAATCGAAATATATGTTGCCCAATATCCGTTCAATACCCTGCTGCCGAAGTGCCAAAGCAAAGTCCTCGAAAGTCTCCACAAGCGGGTCGTCATCCATAACGACCAGAACGTATCCGCAGAGTGTGCCCCGGTTGACGGTCCCTTTCATGTACAGACTATTGATGTATCTATGTCCGGCCCCCAACCGTTTCAAGGCACAAACGGCAGTCAGCAGTTTCATGCACGAAGCAGGTATCATGAGTTGGTTCGAACGGTGGGCATAGACTGGATTGCGGCGCGTAAGATCATAGACGTTCACCCCTATCTTAGAGGAATCAGTGCGCGGTGTCCGGCCTACCACCTCGTCCAGGCGCAGTGCCAGCAGTGAATCAACCTCATCGGGTAGCGTATCCTCAGGTATTATTAAAGGCATCTCCCTTGACGACCTGTCCCGCTGACATTCATATACGCTGAACAAGATAAAGAAAAGCATCGTCAGCAGTATGCCCAGGCATCCCCTGCGGACACTCTTCTTCAGCTTTCTTTTCTTCTTTGCCATGAAACGGTTCAGATATTCAGGAGTTAAAGGTCATTGCCCGCGAATCTCTCACTCATAAACTAATGTAAGCAGATGGTCCGGTGCAAACACCTGGCTAGCAGTCTGCCAAAGGATTTCTGGTGTCAGAGCATCCAGACGCTCAAACAGTTGCTCCATAGTTTGCGTTTTCCCGTAGTGGAGGAAACGCTTAGCCATACCGATAGCTACGTTTTCTGCATTATCGTACGATGTCCCTATCTGTCCCTTCAATTGCCGTCGGGCTGCTTCGAATACTCTTGTCGTCAGCGGGGTTTCAGTCAAACGATGCAATTCGTGCAAAACCAAGTTGCGGCAGCGGGGAACGTCTTCGTGGTCGCATCCGAAATAGACGCTCCAAACGCCCGCATCCGTGTAGTTCGTCAGGTTGCTCTCTACGGTATAGACCAGACCGTTACGCTCTCGCAGAGCCATGTTTAGGCGGCTGCTCATCCCCGGTCCACCTAGTAGGTTGTTCAGCATAAAGAGTGAGAGCTGGCGGGGGTCTGTCGCGCCAAAACAGCGAGTGCCCATCATGACATGAGCCTGATGCGTCTGACGCTGACGAACAACATATTGCGGTTCCTCTTCCGACTTAGGATTGAAGGCTTGCCGATGGGCCGCGGCCTGTCCTACACGTTCCTGGGTCCCGAGACATTTCTCGACAAGTCGGCAAACCCGTTCCAGTTCCACATCGCCATAGACGAAGAGTACCATACGGTCTGGACGGTAGAGGCGTTTTGCAAATGCCTGTACATCGGCCGTTGTCAGCTGACGAAGTCGTTCTGCCTCGCCCAAGATGTTACGACCCAGAGGATGATCCGGGAAGAGCAGGCTTTCGAACTCATCATATATCAGTTCACTGGGCGAATCGTTATAGCTTTCTATCTCGTCGGTTACAACTTCCACCTCGCGCACCATCTCGCGCTGCGGATAGGTGCTATGCAAGGCAATGTCGAGCAGCAGCTCTATGGCTCGTGCCAAGTGGGGACGCAGCATGGTGCAGTAATAGACGGTCTCCTCCTTGCCCGTATAAGCGTTCAAGTCACCGCCCACAGACTCCATTCGCGTGATAATCTGGCGTGCCGAGCGCTGTCCCGTACCCTTGAAAGACATGTGCTCGGTCAGGTGAGCCATACCGCTCTCGCCGGGCAATTCATCACGTGTTCCCGCATCAACAGCTATGCCGCAATAGACGACCTGAGAACGGCGCGGTGCACAGACCACCCTCAGGCCGCAGGGCAGAGTGCGCGTTTCGTGCTGCATAGTGGAGCTCATTTCAGTTTTCTCCTCTTATGCTTCTTCAGATATTGCATCAGCGGAGCAGGACGGTCCGTCTGAATCAGCGTGGCACCACGTTCCAGTATCCAGCCCCAAGCCTCGTCAGGTTCCTTCATCTCTACGGCACGGTCGTCATCATGCCCTGCACACAAGCTCGGCCAGATGCTGTTAATCCACACCTTTACTCCTGCCTCACGAATCAGCTGCAGTAGTTCCTCGGTCTGCGCATTGTATTCTTTCATGCAACACTCTATGGCTACGGGCTTAAGCTTCAGGTTTTCTGTCACCAGTTCCCGTGCATTGGCGGCATTCAGGTTTACTATAGGCATATAGATAACCTTCTCCAGTACGGAGCCGTTCTCAGCCTTCACCTTTTCGGCCCTGTTGCCCGACTTAATGATTACCTGATCAGTAGTTCCCGTCTTTTCCATCAGTTTGACAACGTCCTGGAAATAGTCATAGCCTTTGTCTATGTTAATGAGAATCTTACCTTTACACAGGTTCAGCACTTCCTCAAGCGTAGGAATAGCATGGCGAGTTGCCGCAGCTCCATGCTGCGGCTTCAGCCTCAGCTCCTTCAGCTCGGCCAGCGTATGCTCTTCTATCTTGCCTTTACCGGTACTCGTGCGGTTCAGGGTATTATCATGCATACAAACCAGCACACCGTCGCTTGTCTTGTGGATATCAACCTCTATCATATCCACTCCCATATCTATGCTGTTTTGGAAAGCCTGCAATGAGTTCTCGGGTGCGCCGCGCCAATCGCCGCGATGCGCTACTACCATCACGTAACGGGGGTTCTCAAACAGGTTACGCCTTAGTTTCTCGGCGTAGTTCTCAGCCCAAACCATACTGGTCATCATGAGGACCAGGAACAGGGAAAATGTCTTTTTCATTGCCTACAATCAAAGTTTTGCACTGCAAAATTACGACTATGCGAGCACAAAACAAAAGAAAAACTGAAATATTTTCGTTTGTTTGTCGAGCGTGAAGAATTTCGACCGCAGGTCTGTCTTTTGCAAAACCCGGGTATAAATTTTACCAGACCCGGGTCTGGTAGAAATCACACCCGGGTCTGGTAAGAATCTGCCGGTTATGATACTGAAGTCACACCGAAGTCAGTTCCCAAGGGTATGAGCCATCATTTACTCGCGAAAATCGAGATAGTCCTGAACGCGTTCGATTGCTTCAGGAGTGAAGTCCTGAAGTTTCTGCAGTTCCTGTGGGCTATGAAGAGGGCCATACTTCTTTCGGTATTCAATGATAGCTTGCGCCTGATAGAAAGAGATGTAGGGATGACGCATTAGGCGCTTTAGGGAGAGGTGGTTTACTTCAAGCCGTTCGAGCGGCACAGGCTGAACAGTAAACCAGTCCAATACTTCATCGGGCATCCTGCAGGCCTCCATCACTTGTTCTTTGGTGCGGAATCCACCCAGTCTCTGACGATATTCCACTATCTTCGATGCGCGGTAAGAGGCAATACCGGGTATCTTCATCAGCATCAATGTGTCTGCCGTATTTAGGTCGATTACCGTGCCAGGAGCATACTTTTCAAGATGCGGAATAGTATCTGTGCTGTTGACCGGTTCTTCCGAGCGGGCGAGAGTTTCGTTATAAGGCAAGGAATCCGTTTTCAAGTTTCCCTTTTCAAGCGGCTGACTATTCACTTTCGTTGAGGGCACCTTTGAAGTCGAGGCCGCAGAAACAGACGGGCGCTCATAGCTCCGGGGCTTGGGCGTCACGAGCTGGAAACGCCTATCGATGCGGATGTAGGGATGAAGACGCTCCCAAAGTTCATTCGTCATACCTGGAAGGCGCTGAAAATCCTCCGGCGTATGGTATCGCCCATGCTTGGCCCGGTAGTTATATACAGCTCTCACTTGCCAGGATGCCAGGCCTAACCGCAACAGGGTGGTACTGTCGGCCGTATTGGGATCAAAGGAAAATGTCTCTACTGGTTCCTCGTCCCTGGCATAGAACTGGGGATGCGACTTGGCAGACTGCTGTAGGGAGTCAGAGGCGACAAAGTTCGATGGGCTGTCTTTACCTTGTGGAAAACCTTTCCAGAAAAAAAGGCCGACAACGACCAGAAGCAGTACCCACTCCAGCAGGAGCAGGGCACGACGGTCTGACTGACTAAGGAAAGGAATACGTCTCATCCCAGCAATTCATGAACAAACACCAAGGCAATAGCCAACGGCACAGCCCAGCGCACCAGGAAGAGATAGATACGGAAGAGACGGAAACGATGCGTACCGCCATTCGTAAGTTCATCCTCAACGAGCTTGCGATCAAGCTTCCAACCCACAAAGAGGCAGATGATAATACCGCCCAGCGGCATAATGATCTTGGAGGCCACAAAATCGAAGAGGTCGAACATCGTCAGGCCGAAGATGGTATAGTTACTCCACGGGCCGAAGGAAAGTGAACAGCCTATACCCAGCGTCATACAAGAGATGGATACTAAGGCAGCGGCCCGCCGACGGGAAAGGTGCATCGTCTCGTGAACATAAGCTGTCACTGACTCGTGGAGAGACATAGCGCTGGTAAGTGCGGCCAAGAGCAGAAGTACATAGAACAAGGCCGAGAAGAAGTAACCCAGAATGGGTACATGACTGAAGGCCATGTGAAAGACATTGGGAAGGGTGATAAAGACCAGGCCCGGACCGGCATTGACCTCTACGTCAGAGACTGAGAATACTGCGGGGAAAATGATAAAGCCGGCAAGGACGGCTACGAACGTATCGATAGTACTGACGCTGAACGCCGTCTTTACCAGGCGGGTATCAGGCCCGAAGTAGGAGGCGTAAGTGCATAGACAACCCATAGCAAGGCTCAGGGAGAAGAAGGCCTGGCCCACAGCACTGAGCACAACACTGGGAGTTACCTTCGAGAAATCGGGTCGGAGCAGGAAAGTCAGGCCCTGGCGGGCACCGGGCATGCCAAAGGAGCAGACCACTAGAATGCCGATGATGAAGAGCAGCATAGGCATCATCACCTTGCTAAAACGCTCGATACCCGATTCTACACCACGGGCAATGACCAAATGGGTCATAAGCATAAACAGGGCAGAATAGATGATAGGCTGAAAGGGATGGGAGACGAAATCAGAGAAGCAGGAGACATAATCCTGATTCTGACTGAAATAACCTGTCAATGACAAGATGAGATAGTAAAGTGTCCAGCCCGATATAACGATGTAATAAGACAAGATGAGGAAGGCGATGAAGACCCCAGCCACACCTTCATAACGCCACCAGGTACCTGGCGCCAGTTTCTGATAGGCTGAAATAGTATTGGTATGCGTATGACGTCCGATCAGGAACTCACTGACCATTACAGGTACTCCCACGAAGACTACACACAACAGATAGATGAAGATAAAGGCGGCCCCGCCATTATTTCCCACCTCAGTAGGAAATCGCCAGACATTGCCCAGGCCTACGGCACTGCCGGCCGAAGCCAAGATAACGCCCAACTTACTCCCGAAATTGCTACGATTTTCCATTCACTATGCAAACAGTTGGTTCAAAAAAACTATACCGACCCCGACTGGTGCCACCCAACGGACAAGGAAAAGCAACAGGCGCAGGCTGCGTATCCGCAGTGTACCACCGTTGGTCAGCTCATCCTCGACCAAAGCACGATCCAGGTACCATCCCACAAATATCGTTATCAAGATGCCGCCCAACGGCATGATATACTTGGCGGTCAGGAAATCGAAAAGGTCAAAGAAGCCCAGCCCCATCACTGTAACATTCTTCCATGGCCCGAAGGAAAGCGAGCAGGCAATACCCAGTACGATACAGAGTGCAGTAACCGTAGTGGCCGCCACCTGACGAGAGAGACGGAAGTTCTCGTGGATGAAGGCCGTGGCTATCTCATGCATGGAAATGGTACTGGTGAGGGCTGCCAGCAGAAGCAGCACATAGAACAGGCAAGAGAAGACATAACCCAAAACGGGCATGCCACTGAACGCCGTGTTAAAGACATTGGGCAGGGTGATATAGACCAGGCCCGGACCGGCATCGACCTCGACACCGCCCACCGAAAAGACTGCCGGGAAGATGATGAAACCGGCCAGGATGGCCACCATCGAGTCGATGACACAGACGCTGAAGGCAGAATTCACCAAACGGGTATGGGAGCTGAAATAAGAAGCATATGTTGCCAGGCAACCTACGCCTACACTTAGGGAGAAAAATGCCTGACCCATCGCACTAAGCACCACATCGGAAGTTACTTTCGAGAAGTCGGGACGAAGCAGATAAGTTAAGCCTTCGCGGGCACCTGGCATAGACAGGGACGCGCAGGTGAGCAATATAATAATGAATAATAGAACTGGCATCATGAGCTTGCTATAGCGCTCAATGCCCGATTCTACACCGCGCGCCACCACATAATGTGTCATCAGCAGGAAGATAAGCTGGAAGACAAGAGGCCTCCATGGATGGGACACGAACAGAGAAAAGACCGCACCGAAATCCTGCCCCTCGGTTAGAACGTCGCGAAAGGAATCGACAGTATAGTGCAACGTCCAGCCCGCTACAACAGAATAAAACGACAAGATGAGCACACCAGCCAGTACACCCATATAGCCCGCCACAATCCAGAACTTGCCAGGAGCCAGCGCACGATAGGCACCCACTGTATTGGCCTTACTCCTACGGCCCACCACAAATTCGCATATCATAACGGGCATAGCCAGTAGGAAGACAAAGAGCAAATAGACAAAAATGAAGGCTGCACCGCCGTTGCGCCCTACCTCCGTAGGGAAACGCCAGATGTTTCCCAGACCAACAGCAGAACCTGCCGATGCCAGGATAACACCCATCCTGCTACCAAAACTTCCACGAGCTTCCTTCATACTTTCCTTTGCTGAATATTACTTTTCTGCCTAAGAATGCGCAAAATTACAAATAAATTCCTTATCTTTGCACAAATTTATAAAAGAATAAGGCCTTATGCTTACAAATTACATCCGCCGATACCCGATTTCCATACTTATTGGTATGGTCATTACAGTCATTTCACTAATTCCCGTCCCTGAAATCAAGGAAGTAGAAGATGTACCACTTATGGACAAGTGGGTTCACATGCTGATGTATGGCATCTTGACCTTCTGCATCTGGTTTGAGTACCGTCGCAGCCACGGCAAATGGAATTGGGCACGACTTATCTTGTTTGGCGTGGTGGCCCCAATTGTCATGAGCGGTGTGGTTGAGCTTATGCAGGCCTACCTGACTACGTGCCGAAGCGGTGAATGGCTCGACTTCGTGGCCAACACCATCGGCGTAGCGATAGGTACAGCTCTGGGTGCACTCACGAAACGCAAATAGCATTTAACCATTCAGCTAATTACCAATTTATCATTTAACCCATTTACTATTTACCATTTAGTATAAGAGAAAAGAAATCATGAAGAAAATCATCATCCTGGCCCTGGCTCTATGCCTGACGGCCGTAGGCGCAGAAGCCAAACGATGGCGTGCAAAACATGTAGTAGTAATCGGACTGGACGGCTGGGGAGCCTACAGTGTGCCCCGGGCGCACGACATTCCTAACATCCGGTGGCTCATGGAGCATGGCAGCTATTCACTCACCGAACGCGCCGTGCTGCCCTCTGCATCCGCCATCAACTGGGCATCCATGTTCAACGGAGCGCCCACCGAGATGCACGGCTACATGAAATGGAACTCCCAGCGCCCCGACATCCCCTCCATGATAGAAAACGAGCGGCAGAAGTTCCCTTCGGTCTTCTCTATCATGCGCGAACAGTACCCCGAGGCTGAAATGGGATGCCTTGTGGAATGGCCCGGCGTACTACATGTCATCGACACTCTGGCCCTCAACTACTGGGACCGTGCCGAGGATTACGAACAAGACCCCGACCACATGACTCGCCTGGCCGAACGTTATATCCTCGACAAGAAACCTACCCTGGCCGCCTTCTGCTATGTGGCCCTGGATCACGAAGGACACGTCAGCGGGCACGATACACCTCAGTATTATGACAAGTTGGCTTTCCTGGACAAACAGGTGGGACGTATTCTGCAGGCCATACGGGATGCAGGCATGTGGGACGATACGGTCATCTTGATGACTGCCGACCACGGTGGGAAGGACAATGGGCACGGTGGAGCCAGCATCGAGGAGATGCAGATACCGTTTGTCATCTGGGGCCGGGGCATACGCCAGCAGGGCGAGATATCGGATGTCATCATGCAGTACGATACAGCGGCCACCATAGCCGAGGTGTTCCGCCTGCGTCGCCCCCAGGCATGGCGCGGGCAACCCATCTGGAGCGTTTTCAGCCGGAAATAATCCCGACCTGCCACCAGAACTATACCTGGCGGCTGAACAGTCTCATCTATAAAAGAAGGGTGAGTGTCTTTTACTGGCACTCACCTTTTCTTTCCTTTCAAGCCATACCTGAACGGTTCTTCCTTTGACGACCTTCCAAGTTATGCCGGTGCGGTCCTTTCTTTTATCATTCCCCTCAAGTCATGCCCGTGCGACTACTAATCTGAGGCCTGCAGATTGTAGCCCCACAACTTGAACGGATTCCTCCGCAAATGGGAGTTATAGAAGCGGCGGTCGCCGGTGACCTCGCGCCCCAGGAATGAGGGCTTCTCGAAGGGTTCGTCCTCGCTGTGCAACTCCACCTCGGCCATCACCAGCCCTTCGTTGTCGCCATAGAACTCATCGACCTCGAAGATGTGTTGGCCACAGCGGACCAGGTAGCGCGTCTTGTCTATAATGCCCGGCTCGCAGAGCTTCATCAGGTCCTGAGCATCAGATAGAGCTATCTCCGTCTCGAACTCGTAACGGGCCAAACCGGCCTGGTCTGAAGGACCCTTAATCGTCAGATAGCCCTGGTCGTCACGAATACGCACACGCACAGTCTTGCCGTTTCCGGAACTGATATAGCCCTGCCGGATGCGGCTGAAGCTGTAGGCCTGGTCACGGAACTCGCCCACGACCAGGAACTTACGCTCTATTTCCAGTGCCATGGCTGGTTACATCAGGGAATAGCCTACAAGGCAGATGACCAACAGAATGATGAGTGCACACACCACGTAATAAACGGCTTTCTTTCCCTCGCGAGCCTCACGCGCTGCTTTGGCGGCGGCTCTTCTGGCTTTCTTCTCTTTGCTCATAGTTGTTAGTATTTTATGGGAATTATGGGAGTTTATGGGAATTATGGGAGTTATGGGCTATTCGCCGCCGAACTCCATGAGGTAGGCCTTGATGAAGGCATCTATCTTGCCGTCCATCACGCCACCCACATCGCTGGTCTGATAACCGGTGCGATGATCCTTGACGCGACGGTCGTCGAAGACGTAGCTTCGTATCTGGCTGCCCCACTCTATCTTGCGCTTGCCCGCCTCTACCTTGGCTTGCTCGGCCATGCGGTGCTGAAGCTCCTTGTCGTAGAGCATGGAGCGCAACAGGCGCAGGGCATTTTCCTTGTTCTTGGGCTGGTCGCGCGTCTCGGTGTTCTCGATGAGGATTTCCTCCTCTTCGCCTGTATAGGGATCCTTATACTGATAGCGCAGACGTACACCGGACTCGACCTTATTGACGTTCTGCCCGCCGGCACCGCTACTGCGGAACGTATCCCATGAGATACGGGCCGGTTCGATGTTCACCTCGATGGAGTCGTCAACAAGGGGGGTCACGAAGACCGAGGCAAAGGAGGTCATGCGCTTACCCTGCGCATTATAGGGACTGACACGCACCAGGCGATGCACGCCGTTCTCGCTCTTCAGGTAGCCGTAGGCATACTCGCCCTGAATCTCCAGGGTGCAGGACTTGATGCCTGCATCGTCACCGTCCAGTATGTTGCTGACCACGCACTTGTAGCCATTCTCCTCGGCCCACCGCATATACATTCGCATGAGCATCTGCGCCCAGTCCTGTGCCTCGGTACCTCCCGCGCCGGAGTTTATCTTCAGCACGGCATCCATGATGTCTTCCTCCCGGCGAAGCATGTTCTTCAGCTCCAGTTCCTCGATAGCTGAGACGGCACGGCTATAGAGGTCGTCTATCTCCTCTTCGGTAACGAGTTCCTCGCGGTAGTACTCCATGGCAAGGGTCAGTTCGTCGGCCAGGCTCTTCACCTCTGCATAGCCGTTTATCCACTTCTCCAGTCCCTTCACCAGCTTCATCTGAGCCTCGGCCCGCTTCTGGTCGTCCCAGAACTCGGGGGCCTGGGTGCGCAGCTGCTCCTCCTCGAGTTGTATCTTCTTGGCGTCTATGTTCAGGTAGCGGTTCAGTTGCTCTGTCCGTTCCCTTACTTCCTTCAGTTGTTCTGCGGTTATCATTCTTCGTACATTTTATCTATCTCGGCCCGATAGTTCTCGTTCAGCACCGGGCGTTTTACTTTCAGGGTATTGGTGAGTTCGCCCCGCTCCATCGAGAAGGGTTCGGGAAGCAGGGTGATGCGCTTCACCTGTTCATAGTGGGCCAGGTCTTGCTGCATCGTGTCTATGCGGTCCATCACAAATTCCACGACCTCGGGATTTCTGCACAGCTCGCTACGGTCTGCGAAGTCGATGTGGTGGCGGTGTGCCCATTCCTCGAGCAATTCGTACTCGGGAATGATGAGGGCCGACACGAACTTACGCTGGTCGGCGATGATGACAATCTGGTCCACATAGCGGTCCACCACCAGCTTGCTCTCGAGCATCTGAGGCGCGATGTACTTGCCGTTGCTGGTCTTGAAGAGGTCCTTGATGCGGTCGGTCAGGTAGAGCTCGCCATCCTTCATATAGCCGGCATCGCCGGTATGGAACCAGCCCTCGCTGTCGATGGAGAGGGCTGTCACCTCGGCCTTGCGATAGTAGCCCTTCGTGATGGAGTCTCCCTTCAGGAGTATCTCATTATTCGGACCGAACTTCAGCTGGACGCCTGGCAGCAGGCGACCTATGGAGCCCAGGGTGATATGATCGTTCCAGCGGTCGCAGGTCACCGTAGCCGTACTCTCCGTCAGGCCATAGCCGGCTATCATCATGATGCCTGCCGAATGCACGAACTCCTCGACCACGGTGGGGATAGCCGAACCGGCGGTGGGGAAGAAGTTATGACGCTCCAGGCCCAGCGTCTTCAGCATCAGGGCGATGACGGTCTTCTCATAGAAGAGATACTGCATCTTCAGTCCGACTGGCGGCGTGAGGCCCTTCATGCGGTAGTCCACATTGTATGCCTTGCCCACCCTGAGTGCATCCTGCATCATACGCCTCTGCACGGCACTGGCCGTGTTTATCTTCTCCTGAACGCCCGCATAGACCTTCTCCCAGAAGCGGGGCACGGCACACATACACGTGGGATGCACCTCCTGCATGCTGCGCAGAACGTCGGCCGGGTTGCGGTTCACGGCCAGGGTGCACCCGGTGCGGAGGCACAGGTAGGTCCAGCCGCGCTCGAAGACATGGGTGAAGGGCAGGAAATTCAGTACCAGGTCCTGTTCAGAGAGGTTCAGCACGCCCTCGTGATTGGCCGTGGCGGCATTGTACATGCGATGCGTCAGCATAACGCCCTTGCTCAGCCCCGTCGTGCCGCTGGTATAGAGGATATTGGCCAGGTCGTCCTGGTCCAGTTCCTCTGTGCGTTCATCGATCTCGGCCTGATGCGCCAAGTCGGCACCCAGCTCCAGGAACTCGTGGAAGTAGAGGCTCACCTGGTCCTGCACATCCTTTCTGACCTTCGGGTCGAAGATGATGAGGCGGCTCACCGAGGGGTCTATCTTCAGCACGCGGTAGGCAGTGTCGTACTGGTACTGCTCGCCCACGAAGATGTAGCGTATCTTAGCATCGCTTACCATGTACTTCACCTGCGCCTCGCTGCTGGTGGCATAGAAGGGTATCGTCACGGCCCGTATGCCATAGGCTCCGAAATCAACGAAGAGGCATTCGGGCATGTTCTGTGAGAAGACAGCCACATTCTCCTGCACACCGACGCCGAGGCTGAGGAGCGCATTACTGACAAGTCGCACCCTGTGCGAGAACTCGTTCCACGAGATATCGAGCCAGCGGGCTGTCTCGTCGTCGCGATACATCAACGCAGTACGGTCGCCATAATGCCGGGCCTGACTGTGAATCAATCTGGAAAAAGGACTACTGTTCTGCATACCGATTCTCTATTCTGATGCGCAAAATTAATAAATGTTAAGCTAATCCGCAAATTTATTTGGCTTTTTGAAGAAGAAGGCGTAACTTTGCTCTCCATAAAGGTCAAAACATGGACAAAGAACATCTCAAGAACCAGGCCATTGACTGGCTTTGCCAACTCATCGGCACGCCGCGAATCAGTCGCGAGGAAAACGAGGCTGCCGACCTGCTCAACAGTATCATGACGGAGGAGTGCGGGCTTCAGGTTCAGCGCCTCGGCAACAACCTGTGGGCCACTGCGCCCGGCTTCCGCACCGAGCGCCCCACCCTGCTACTGAATGCGCATATCGATACCGTCCGGCCAGTTAGCGGATGGGTACGCAATCCCTTTGAACCGACGCGTGAAGCCGGGTGCATCTACGGGCTCGGCAGCAACGACGACGGTGCCAGCCTGGTCTCGCTGCTGCAGGCATTCCGCGTGCTGAGCCGTCGCAGCCAGGCCTACAACCTCGTCTTCCTGGCCAGTGCCGAGGAGGAGGTAAGCGGACAGGGAGGTATCTCGAGCGTACTGCCGCAGCTGCCGACACCGACGCTGGCACTGGTGGGAGAGCCCACGGGCATGCAGCCCGCCATTGCCGAGCGCGGACTGATGGTACTGGACGTAACGGCTCATGGACGGGCCGGGCATGCGGCACGAGATGAGGGCGACAACGCCATCTACCGCGCCATGGACGACATCGGGTGGTTCCGCACCCATCAGTGGCCCCTCGTCTCGCCGATGCTGGGACCGGTGAAGATGACGGTCACCGTCATCCAGGCCGGCACGCAGCACAACGTCGTCCCCGACGAGTGCCGCTTCACCGTGGATGTGCGCACCAATGAGTGCTATCAGAACGAAGCCCTCTACGCCCTCATCTGCCGCGAGGTGAAGAGCGAGGTGCGGGCCCGCAGCTTCCGCCTGAACTCCTCGCACATAGACCCCGGGCATCCCCTGGTGCGCCGCGCCGTAGCCCTGGGCGGAAAGCCGTTCGGCTCGCCAACCCTGAGCGACCAGGCCCTGATGCCCTTCCCCAGCATGAAGATGGGACCCGGCCAGAGCAGCCGAAGCCATACCGCCGATGAATTCGTCACCGAGAGCGAGATCGACGAGGCCATAACCCACTACATAACCCTGCTC
>JAEEGL012365314.1_pt1 | contig 13917 bp, 7 predicted proteins | sample 9134231 | NCBI WGS metagenome assembly JAEEGL01 (sample SAMN16246548, study PRJNA631951) | gut metagenome | biome: gut microbiome; feature: rumen; material: fiber-attached | host: Bos | place: Iran: Karaj | collected 2018-10
AATGCTGATAAAGTTATTCTTTTCATTCATTATTGCTTTTTTCACTTTCACTATAGGAGCATTCTATTGCACTGGACCGATACTCTTAATTCTTAATATGATTGGAGTACTTGAATCTGACACAGCATCAGCTCTCTTCTGGGGCGCTATGGGTATAGGGTTCGTCTGTGACATAGTGAGATTTATAACAGATCCTGGTAAAAGATTCTCTGATACAGCAGAGATATTCAACTCCAAATGGGATACTCCAAGAGGTTCTAATGCTGGACACTCACAAAGCGGTTCCGATAACTATCGTTATCAAGATGACCAATACAGAAATGCTGTGGTAGCTGTACTGGCACTCTTCACCGAGAGCAGTCTTATGGGAGCCTCCAGCGCACCCCTGAGAGCCATCAAGCAAAACCTTGCCGCCATAAAAGATTTCTCCGAATATGTCACCAAAGTCAAAACCTTCGACAAATACCTCTATGCCCTCAACGGAGAGCGCAAGGAGAAATGCTCTGGCATCAAGAACAGATTACTGAAATAGAGCCAACATGAAACAAGAAACGAATCAAACAACCACAGGCAGTCAAACGGCGAAAGAACGCGAAGCCGTCAGGCAATTATCCAGAGGCGGACTCTTCTTTGTCATCGCCCTTATCATCCTCGTTGCAGTAATACTATATCTAGTGCTGTAAATAATGGCAAACTGATGTAGAAATGCCTAAGCACCAAAAACAATTTGGCGAAGTAATTATAACAAAAACAGATCAGATGGAACAGAAGAGAAAATACTTTGCATTTATCAGTTATAGCCATAAGGATTCAGAAATGGCAAAATGGCTACAACATGAATTTGAATATTACAAGCTACCAGCTACATTATTTGAAGAACGTAAAGACTTACGTAAAGAAGACCTACCAGAATCCTTTAGACCTGTTTTTAGGGATGAGGACGAATTAGCAGGAGGCGATCTTAAACCTCAAATTAGCGAAGCCCTCGCAGACTCCGAATATCTTATTGTGGTCTGTTCCCCTAATTCTGCGCAGTCAACCTATGTAGATAGTGAAATTAATGAATTTATTTCTCTTTCCTCAGAGAACAAAAAAAGAATTTTCCCATTCATAGTAGATGGGAAGCCTCATCAAGATCAAAAGAATGAAAAGGACGAGTGTTTCCCAAAAGCCTTACTCAAATTAAGCAATGACAAGACGGAACCGATAGAATTAATTGCAGGGGACGTCAAGGCATCGGGAAGAGATCATGCATTTGTAAAAATACTGGCAGGAACACTTAAGGAAAAAGACATTCGTTTCACAGATTTATGGGATAGATATGCCGTATTTAAAGCAGAGGAGGAAAGAAAGCAAAGAGATCAACGAGATAAACTTCTAATTGCACAAAGTCGTTTCTTGGCAGAGAAGGCAAACGCTCTTGTAGAAGAAGGTGACTCATATACGGCAAGGCTGCTAGCATTAAAGGCATTACCAAAAGACTTGGCTAATCCAAGTCGTCCTATTATTGCAGAAGCTATTTCTTCTTTATATAATGCTTCATCGCACACAAGTGCAATTATTAATATAGGAAACAAGATATCTTCAATGTGTCAAAGTCCAGACGGAAAAGTTTTAGCGGTAGCTTTGAGACGTAAAAAGAACAACATTATTATAATTGAAAAGAGTAATGGTAGAATCACCCAAACATTGAAAGGGCACAAAATGTCAATCAATTCTATTACTTTCAGCTCGAATGGACAATACTTGCTAACAGCCTCAGATGACAATGCCATCAAGATTTGGGATGTTCGGAATGGAAATAATAAAGAAATAACAAGTAAAAATTATCATTCAGTACGTTCTGCCATTTTTTTTGATAACGATGAGTTTGTTTTGGCAGCTTTAAATGACTCTTCTGTACAAATTATTAATATAAAGACAAAAGAAATTGCAAGAAGAATCAATATTGACAATGTTCGATGGATTAATTGTGCCGTATCTGACGCAACTGATAGGTATATCGCTATTGCATGTAGTGATAATGCCATTAGGATCTGGGATATAAATACTAATCATTTTATTACTCTGAATGGACATAACAATCAAATTAATTCTGTTATGTTTAGCAACGATGGAGCACAACTTATTTCTGCATCAAACGATAATACAATTTGCTTGTGGAACGTTTCAACTTGGGAGAAATTGTTAGTACTAGTCGGACACCAAGATGCTGTTTACTCAGCACGATTTAGTAAAGACGATAAATTTATTATCTCTGCTTCTAAAGATTATACAGTTCGTATCTGGGACAGCAAATCAGGAATTGAAGTCCAAAAATGTGATGGACATAAAGCACCTGTCAGATGGGCAGATTTTTCAAACGATTGTCAAAGTGTTCTGAGCTACTCTTTTGACAACACTATAAGATTTTGGGACTTTTCTACAGTAAACCCTTATATAATACAAGAGTATAGAACAATAAAAATTAAAGAAGCGACAACAAGTATTAATGGTGAGTACTTATTGGTGTCTTTTATGGATAATAGTATCACTATCTTTTCATTAAAAAATAATCAAATCAACATCTTTGGATATATTGATGTTGCAATTACGTCGTGTGTAGTAAGTCCAGACGCAAAAAAAATAGCAGGAATCTCTAATAAAGGAGAACTTGTTTCATTGGATTCTAAGAATGGAAATAGATTACAAAAGTTTGAAGAAGAATTAGACCAAAGGAACGCGTATACTTTGCAACACAATATCAATATGATAAGAAAAAGTGATAAAAGTTGGAGTTATTCTGATTTATTCGATGATGATAATGATGATATTTTTAATATATACGAAAGGGATCCTATTCAAACTACAGCGATAGCCATTAGTCCTGATGGAAAAGTTATTGCTAGTGCGACAACAGAAAAACATATTATTATATGGAATGCAGAATCTGGAAAAGTAATACGTAAGTTTGTCGGACAAAACATGTTAATTAAACAACTTCTTTTTAGTAATGACGGAAAAAAACTTGCCTCTTTAACCAATAAAACAATATGCATAAGAAATATTGATAATTGGGATATTATTGCAAGATACCAATCGAAGGATTGTTCTTTGAGTTCTATTGCTTTTAATAATGGTGGGGACTGCATTATTGCTGTCACAAATATTGCTGGTTTAATAATATGGGATTTAAAAAATAATAAAGAAAAACATATTTTGTGTGAATCTAATTATTTGTTTAGGAATGCTGCCTTTAATTTTGATGGAAGAAAAATAATAGCTATAACAAATGATAATCAATTATTGTTTTGGGATAATGAAAGTGATATAATAATGCGAAAGGACGATAGAGCTTATGATCAATTATTGATAGCATTTTGTTGTGAAGGTAGTAACAATGTGATTACTGTTACAAAGGATGGTGTCATAAATATTATTAAAGATATTCCAAGTGTTCAAGAGTTAATTGACAATACGTGGGAATTGTTTCAAAATCACACTTTTACAGAAGAGGAACGAAAGAAATATTATCTTGATTAATAGCTCTACTATAAGAAAGGAAATGAAATAGAAGAAAGATTTGGGGCATTCGTTTCCCATATCGGAAGTGCTTATCAAATTACGATGAATAAATTAGAAATAATAAAAAAAAACGATTATGGAAAATAAAACTGAAAAAAAACTGACACAAGAATTCAATTTTGGAAATGAGTGCGTAGAACTGCCAATCATTGAAGGCAAGAAGGATGTATTTATCAGCTACAAGCGAGAGAATGCAGACTATGTGGCTCGCTTGTTTGAAGAATTAAAAGTGCATAATATCAACGCATGGTTTGACCTGAATGAACTCCATCAAGATGTTGGTAAAGAATATACAGAACGAATTCACAAGGGAATAGACAACTCGGAGTTCTTCCTTCTTATATATACCAAAGAGGTAGAAGATTCTGAATTCATTATCAAGGAGGAACTGGGGCATGCTGTGAAAAAGAAAAAGACGATATTATTCTATCCGAAGGATTATATCGACATCAACAAGTCGCAACTGAAGGATTTCGTAGGCAAGATTCAATGGTTGGATACAGAGGCAACTGCCGTTCACCAACAAGACACGCAGGAATCTATAGTTGACGAAAAACGGCTGGCAGCTTTGTCCGCTCTTATCAACGAAAAGCATGGCAAGTCTGTCTTTGAAGACCAAAGCCTGTTCTTGATACGTATCGCATTGCAAAGGCTGTTGGGCAAGATAACGGTCTTTGGTAACTATAAGAAGCTGTGTGGAACAGGAATGAACGAATTCTTTGACCATGATAATTTCAAAATTTCAGTCATCAACAAAGCCCTCTTCATTAATGTTCCTGATGATTATAAGCAACAACTTGAGGAATTAAATTTCTTTAGGAAAGACAAATTAGAGGAAGTTGAGAACCATCTTAAACACATAAAACCTGAAGAGGAAGAACTGCTGCAAGAGTTCCGACAGTTTCTCGTTACGCACCAATACCTCTACGGCATGCCAGTCATCCACGAAAGGCTGACAGACTATCTGCAGGTGGATAAGTATGAATCAATCATCTTGCCTACAGTTGAGAAATTCGACATCACAGAATTCATTAAGATTGTCTCAGAGATGGTTGCTTGCACGTTCATTGCCGACTTAAAGAGTGGCAAAACGATGTTTAACGGAGCGGAACTGGGCGTTTACAACATTGTTGACAATCGTACTACGAACTCAGAGGAGCATTGTGTTGACATGCAGTTATACTACTCCGACTATTTCACTTTTAAGTGCATGACAGAAATGTACCACATCTTGTGTTCTATCAGCGACAAGCCTTTTGTCCTGAATACGACGCAAGATGTTAGACCTTTGGCCCCTTTCCTTTGTTCCCTCGGCTTAGGTGGATTTGTGGCAGCATATATCAAGGGCAAACCCTCACTGATGTGGACAAAGCGTTCTGGCAATATATCTTCTGGCGACATATGGCATTTCTCGTATGATGAAACTGTCAGCCTGCTACTCGATGGAACGAAAGACAATGATAAACACCTTATCGTGAACAAAGACAATAGCGTTTCTATTGACATTAGGAACATTCTGTTTCGTGCATTAAAAGAGGAAGTTGGTATCACACAAGCAAGGGTTGAAAAATATAATCATGGATTGTTTGAGGTTGGCATCATTAAGAGTGAACGCTTAGAGATTGAATTAATCTCCCAAGCAGTATTGCATTTGCAGGAGAATCCTTCGCCACAGGAGCAAATCAAGGAGATGCACGACAGTGCAAATGACGGCTATCTGGAAATAGCTAAGGTACAGTTCTTCTCGTTACGCAACAGAAAAGAGCTGATAGGCCATTTGCTGACCCCTGAGTCGTATGCTATCTATACAAGAATGCAAAACAGATTGGTGGATAACGTCGGAAAGGACGTAAAGCGTGGTGACAACCTGCTACTCGAAGATGGCAGTTTCATTGATGACGGTGCTGAGATTGGTGACAACTGCCGTATCCACCGCAATGTATATATTGGCAAGAACGTGAAGATAGGTAATAACGTAAAGATTCAGAACAATAATAGCATCTACGAAGGAGTGACTTTGGAAGATGGTGTGTTTGTCGGAACAAACGTAAGTTTCATAAATGACCGCTATCCCAGAGCTATACTTAGAGATGGCAAGCAGGTTGGTCCTGATGACTGGGAGATGGGAAAAACTCACGTTTGCTATGGTGCATCTATTGGTGCAGGTGCTGTAATTATGTGTGGTACAAATAAGAAAGAATTAACAATAGGTAAGTTCGCAATGGTAGCTGCTGGAGCAGTTGTGCTCGAAGATGTACCTGATTATACTATGGTGGCAGGCAATCCTGCAAAAGTAGTGAAAACAAATATACAATACTGATTAAATAAAAATTTGGATGTAATAAATAATTTTATTACTTTTGCAAGCAGATAATAACTAAAACCAAGATAAAATGGATACAATAAAGATTGTTTGTGATTCTGTAGCGACATGTATGAATAGTGTTGCTAATGGGTGTCAACCTATGGTTAAAGTTGCAGAAACCAACTGTGCAGATGTACAAATTGTTTTAATAATATGTGGGACGATAGTTTTGGTATCTCTCATCGCATTCGCATTTATAGGGTATTATATACGCTCTCATTATGCAAGTCATGAGAAAATGTATGCATCGACTAATACAAATACAGAGATTGCTCGCTTGCAAGAAGAGATTGAAAAACTCAAGACTAAAAAAGTTGAACAAACAGAACCTGAGAAAACAGAATCAGAAAAAGCCAAAGACCTGTTGTCCTATATAGTTGGTGAAGCGAAAAACAAAGAGGGCTCTTTTTGTCAGGAAAAAGTATTGGCACTTTTCGAATTATATAAAAAGATAAAAGAAGAATATGCAGATAAGGCAAATAATGGTCAGGAGTAAGCTTTTTATCTTTGTACTCTTAAGTGTAGTGCTCACATCATGCAAACGAGTCATTGTTACTCAAGGGAATGACTTGGCGAATCCATCTACTTATCAGATGGATTTATGGGCATTCATGGAGAATAGTCTTCTTGATACGAGTTTTTTCCTTTGGTTGGTTATAGATTTCTTTATTGCTCTTTTTGTATGGATAAATGGTTATAGGGTATTGGAATGGTTTAAGCGACGCCCAATGTCCGTCAGGGTTGTAGTTACCATTGTCTGCCTTTTAATGCTATTCATAGCAGGTTGCATATCACATGATATTAACTCGCAACATTATGGTGCATGGTTTGCATTGCCTGTGGCAATGGCTATAGGCTCCACTATCCTTGTTGTATGGTCAATTATTAAACGCTATAGATACAGGTTTTATAATGAAGAAAACCGAGTAGCATTACCTGAAGCATCTCGTCGTCAAAAAAATCTTATTTTCCTGGCGAACACCATGTTTTGGGTATGGAGTTGTGGATGGGTTGTGTATTTCATTGCCATCAGTATTGGCAAGCAACCTCATGTAGGAGCTGAAGTATTACTCAGGTCTGCTGTAGCTTCCCTTGACCTGTTCCTTATGGATATTGATAGTAATATCTTAGATGCTATTCAAAGCCATGATATTCTTAAGGGGATGATAGCATGCATAAGTTTTGCCGCTGTTATCTGTACTGCAATTTTAATTATGAGCCTTATACTTTCACGTATGATGGCCTACATGCACATTAAGCATATTAAAGTGGACGATACACATAATCACGTTTACATCTTCTTTGGACTAAATGATGCTTCCAAATTGCTTTCAAAAGATATATATAAGAAAGATAACCACTCTATAATAATATTTGTAGAAAACAGCCTGGCAGAAGATGCAGAACAGGACGATGATAAGACTGACGGATGGAAAAACATAGTCAGTTTATTGACCCATAGGCAAAAGACCTTTGCCGATGTAGAGGAAAATGAACGCAGAGCATTGGCAATAGCAAATTGCAGTATTTGTAGCCTTGATGGTGAGATACACGACGTCTTGGGGAATATTGGGTTGGAAACAGTAAAAAGAATACTGCAAGACCTAAACAGAGTACAAGACGGAACACTTGATATTTTCTTTCTTTCAGAAGACAGGGAATCAAACGTCCGTTCCACTTCTATGCTGGCGAAAGATAGCACCATAGGTAGCAAACTATATCAGACCACCATTCACTGCCATGCACGCAGAAATGGTATCAATAAAATAATTGAAGATATGGGCATCACTTCTGAAAAACGCATAGAAGTGAAAATCATAGACTCCTCCCACTTGGCAGTAGAGTTCCTTAAATCTAAGGTATGTAATCATCCTGTCAATTTCGTTAACGTCGAAACACTTAGCCAAGATAATCCTGGAGCAGTATGTTCTGAATTTACCAGTCTTATTATTGGCATGGGCGAAACAGGTCAGGATGCCCTGTCTTTTCTATATGAATTTGGAGCTTTCGTTGATAAAAATGCATCCGAATACAAATCATACAGAAGTCCCTTCAGATGCCATGTAGTGGACATTGACATAGAGAGACTTGAAGGAAATCTGATAGCCTCACTCCCTGGAGTGAGCATCAGCAATAGCAGGAGTATAAAAGATTCTTTAATCAACTTATACTCATATAGCAACCGCTCAACAGATTTCTATGACAACGTGCTTAGCAAGATAGCCACGAAACTGAACTACGTAGTTGTAGCTGTTGGCGACGATGAAGTCAATATGAGTGTAGCTGTAGACATACTGCGTTATGTACGTAGCAGAAGAGATAATCTCGACAACTTCTGCATATATGTTCGAGCATACGAGAAAGGAACATTCAAGCATCTTAAAGAAATAGCCAAACACTACAATGAACGTCTTGGAGAAACCAAGATCGTCCTATTCGGTCATAATGAAGAAATCTACACCTACGAACTTATTGTCCAAGATAAGTACGAAGAAAATGGAAAGCTTTATTACGAGACCTATCGCAGTTTAAGCATAGATCCTAATCCTGACAATGACGAAGGTACATGGGAAGAACGTCACAAGAGAACCCTAAGCAAGGCAGGAAACAAATGGAATAATATGAGCAAACTGCGTAGAAAAGAAAATCAAGACCGCTCAAATGCTCTCCATTCCGAGACCAAATTGAAGTTATTAGAGAAAGCTGTAGGCAAAGATCATGCGAACGCATTCATAGATAAGGTATTAGGTAATAGAACTGGTCGCAAGACTGACATTAAATATTGTGGACTCAGTGGCAAGGAAAATAAACTGATGCTGAATCTTGCCATGTGCGAGCATCTCAGATGGAATGCAGCTCATGAAATGCTTGGCTATGTAAATAATGACAAAGACCACAACTGCGATGATATTAAGAAGAAGCACAACTGTCTTAAGCCTTGGGAGCAATTAGATTCGGAGTCTGATGCTGTAAGCTATATCGATGATTACAAGACCTTTGATTTCGGAGTCGTAGAGACCACATTTTATATAAAGAAGAACGAAAATACATAAAACAATGAGCAAGAATAACTACACACCTAAACCCATTGACACCTCTGATATCCAGTTGCCAAAGGAGCTGAATCCGTTGCTTGAGGCAATGGCAAAGAATGTGCACGAGATATGGGCACAAGAACGCATCAACCAAGGCTGGACATATGGAGAGAAACGAGATGATGCCAAGAAACATCATCCCTGCCTCATTACCTATGAAGACCTTCCTGAAGAAGAAAAGGTTTATGATCGCAATACCTCAGTGGAAACGCTGAAGCTAATATTGAAATTAGGGTTTAAAATAAGTAAGGATTAAAAATGAAACATAGGGTTCTATCGGTATTTATAAGTAGTACCTTCTCAGACATGCACTTTGAGAGGGATTATTTGAAGATGCATGTTTTTCCTCAGATAAATGAGGAGTTAAAGAAATATTCCATCAGTTTGCGTGTAGTGGATTTGAGATGGGGTATTAACACGTTCGAGCAAACTCAGGAGTCTATTGAATCAAAAGTAATTAGAGTTTGTTTTGACGAGATAGACAGGAGCCGTCCTTTTTTTATTGGTCTTATAGGAAATAGATATGGTTGGATACCCCCCTTGTCTTCAGATATAGAATTTCACGGGAAATATCTTCTTGAAGGTAATAGTATAACCTCTATGGAAATAGAGTATGCGATATTGCAACAAAGTGGTATTGCAGGTTGCGTATTTATGGAGCGAGATGCCTCTTGTCTTGGGGATATGGATGCCGATGTACGAGAACAGTATGATGATGCATACTCTTCAGATGCCAAGATACGTGATGAGAATCCACTTAAAATTCAGAAATTGAAACAACACATTAAACAACGTCTTCATCAAGACGGAAAAGAGGATTGTTATCATCAATACTGTCCTATATGGAATGGTAAAGAATTTGAAGGACTGGATGAGTTTGGCGATGTTGTGAAGCGAACTATGCTTCGTGAAGTATTATCTCTCTATTCTCAGAATGTCAGTGAAGAGCCTTTCAAAGATGAGTTTGAAAGCCAAGATAACTATTTGTCCTTGAAACTGGCAACGGCATACAATAGAAACTCTCTCCTACAAGAACTTATTAAAAAAATCAAGGAAGCAAAAGGTGTTCTCGCTATTAATGGGATTTCTGGTATAGGAAAGAGTTGCACATATGCATTATTAGTGGACTATTTTACAAAATATCCAGATGACTATATCGTACTCTACCATACAACCTCTACAGGTATGAGTAGTCGTGATTTGTATCACATGCTTGAGCGCTGGAATTATCAATTAGAAACGGTAGCTCAAATTGCCCACATCGAATGTGATAATATTAAGGAAACCATTACATATTTTGTCAATCTGCTAAAGAAAGCCTCAGGAACGAGGAAAATCCTTATGTTTGTTGATGCTACTGATGGATTCATAAGCGATGACTATACCGAGTATCTTTCATTCTATCCAAGAGCACTTAATGACAAGTGGTTAATGATTTGTACTACGACACCCGACTATGTCAATAAAATTGTGCAATACCATCGCAGTGCTGAGAACTTCGTTATGCCTCTTCTTGCAGAGGTTGATGCAAGAGCAATCATTGATAGATTTTATAGTTATAACAGAAAAGAGCTATATTCACAGAATCTTTCGAGATTATTAGAGAAGGAGCATAATGGAGTTTCGTGTTATTCATCGCCGCTTTGGCTTAATATTGCATTGAATTTTTTATTAAGTTTAAGTGCGCAGGATTTTCTTAAGATTTGTGCAGAGAGTGATGATTTTAATTATGGACTTATCAATTATATTAATCACCAGATAGACTCTTTCCCTGAAAGCGAAGAAGAACTCTTTAGGAACTTTTTACTGAATCTAAAGAAATTCTATGGAGACTTGCCTATCAGGCTATTTAATCTACTCTCGTTGAGCTATAACGGTCTCGACGAGAAGACCATAGAAACGATGCTGGGCGAAGAGTGGAATCCCCTGAATTTTGCAATCGTAAAAAGTTTCTTTCGGGATTTCTTAGTAGAGCAGGGCGATAGAAAAACTTGGCAGATAATGCATCAGAAGTGCAAAATTAAGGTAAGCAATGCTGAAGCAGAATCCATTTGCAAACAACTGTCTTCATATTATATAGAACAAATACAACAAGGTGAAAATGTAAGCGACAATTTGTGGTATTATATTTTTCAAAGTCGTGATTCGGAATTAGCCGAGCGCTACCTGCGTCTTTCAAAAAATGAATTAGATAATGCAAAACAGGAAATATGGCAAACATGTTTAGTCGCAGATTATTACAAGGTGCTGCAGTTCTTGTTTGGTGTATACAATAGCAGGCACAAGCATTTCTTTGTTCCCACTTACTTCTATTATTGGGAGTTGAAAGAAATAGTGGTTAGTTTGGCTCGACAGTATAATAAAACGGGCAAACATAATGAAGCCATTAGTTGCATAGATGCTTTCTACGATTTTATCAAGAATCAAAACTTCAGTGGCGATGCAAAAAGTATTCTGTGCATTCTTACAGAGTCAGAACGCGAACGAGCTTCAGAATATGTTTGTAACAGAGAAGAACAGAAGGAAGCGTATCGACGGGCTATTAGTAGAGCTTCAATTAGGGGGCCTTTCTCGTTGCTCTTAGCACCTATAGCTCATAAATACTATAAATGGAGAATATTTAAATTACTTAACAACGAATAAAACTATGGGATTAATTAAACTACTACCGAGGAGCCTTAGCATGGCTTTATTTTACATGAAAGCGAAAAAGGTTGCAGCACGCAACACTCTGACTAATGAGGAAAAAATAAAGAAGATTCATAGACTAGAAAATAGTTGTATTGATGATATTACAGAGATAATACACGGTTCTAGCGAACAGGATGTTGCAATAGCTATCGGCCTCAAGGATATGTCAAAAATATATCTACAACTTAACGAACCCGACGAGGCCTTGCGCTATCTTAGTGTTGTTGAAAATGTTTTCCCAACTTTCGTGAAAATGAAATCTGACAAAGAATCAATTTTTGAGGGATTTCTGTTTTCCTTATTCTATCGGGGGAGGGCATATGCTATGAAAGGAAATGTTGAGCAATGTGCTGAACAGTTTGATTTGCTTAACAAAGAAGTCAATGAACGCATTTCTAAGGATCCATCCAACTCTCGTTTGGTTGATGTCTACGTTTTTTTTAACAGTAAGTTCTTCAATACTATGATAGAAATCCCGAAAGATCATCCTGCAAAGAAACAGGAAGCCTACAACACATGCTTAAGATTCTTGAAAATATTTGAAACAAGAGATCCTGGTAATGAACAGCTACTGGATTATATTGGCAGATTCCATTAAGCCTCAGTGGAATCACTGAAGCTAATATTGAAATTAGGGTTTGAGATTGTCATATAATATGTTGATACATTTAAGAACTTAATATATATTTTATTTAATTCGTATAACAAAAGAAAGAAAATGAAGACAATAAAGGTTTTTTTAGCATCATCGGACGAGCTGGCTGACGAAAGAAAGAAATTCGGCAACTTAATACGTCAGCTTGATGATATTTTCCTCAAGCAAGGTATTCATCTACAATTACTTGTGTGGGAAGATATGGACCCTAGTTACAACAATTGCCGTAAGCAAGACGAGTACAATGCATGGATTCGTGAGAGCCAGATATTCGTGGCGCTCTTCTATACACGTGCAGGTCAGTACACCATGGAGGAGGTAGAGGTGGCACGCGAAGAAAATAGTCTCCGCAATGAGCCAAAGATGCTAATCTATTGTCGCAACCTGCAATCTGGCGAAAAAGAAGAGCAGACTTTGGTGAATTTTAAGCAGATTCTTGAAAGGCAGATGGGACATTTTTGGGGAAACTTTGGTACGACAGACAAATTACATTTTGACTTCGTTATGCACATAATGCGTTCAACAGTGGGGCGCAGCGATGCCCTCAAAGTGGAGAACGGCCAAGTGTTGCTTGATAATTTTTCCATTGCCAACATGAATAACTTACCATTTGCGTCAGGTAATGATGGTTATCAGCGTATGAGCGCGGAACTCGATGAACTTAACAAAGAGATCAAGGAGATACGCAGCAAGCAGGAGAAGAAGCAGTTGAAAATGGAAAAGAAGCGCATAAAACTGGAACAGGAGCCTGCAAACGAGGATAATCAGGAAGAATATAACGAAGCAAAAGAAGAATTGGAAGAGATTAACAGTAAGCTCCAGAAAAGACTCAACCGTTTAAATACTTTGAAGGACGAGTTTACTCGTCATCAGCAAGCTCTCATCGATACAGCTAAGCGCGTCTCTGAGATGCAGCTGGAGAAGGTCAGCAGTGAGCTTCGTCGCGCTATTGACGCGTTTGAGCAGGGGCATGTAGAGGCTGCTAACGCAATCCTTGACGGAATTGAGCGAGAGGCCGACCTTCATATGGAGCAGTTGGAACTAGATAGAAACTTGGTACATCAAGACATCGAAGCATTCATGTTGCAAGCTAAGACTGTGATAGCTGATTTGAGCATTCCTATCAATAGACGTATAGAAAAAGCTATAGCCCTCTATGCTAAAGCTGATGATTGGGCAGAGAAAAGTGCATTGAATAAAGAGAAATATATCGATTTGTTAAGTGACTATGCCAATTTCCTTTACGACTATGCATTCTACGACAAGGCTCTTGTCATCAATCATCGCCTGCTATCTCTTTGCGAATCCTTTCTGGGGACGGAGCATCCGGACACTGCCACGTCATACAACAATATAGGATTAGTCTACCAAGAGCAGGGCGACTATACAAAGGCGCTGGAGTATCTTTTCAAGGCGTTGGCAATCAAAGAGAAAGTCCTGGGGATGGAGCATCCGGACACTGCCACGTCATACAACAATATAGGATTAGTCTACGATGAACAGGGCGACTATACAAAGGCGCTGGAGTATTATTTCAAGGCGTTGGA
>JAEEGL012667536.1_pt1 | contig 13917 bp, 10 predicted proteins | sample 9134231 | NCBI WGS metagenome assembly JAEEGL01 (sample SAMN16246548, study PRJNA631951) | gut metagenome | biome: gut microbiome; feature: rumen; material: fiber-attached | host: Bos | place: Iran: Karaj | collected 2018-10
CCGAGCCCTATCCCTATCAGGTCTGTCTGGCCGAAGATCTCTGGCCTGACATCCTTGACGTGCCGACAGGACTTGGCAAAACCGCAGCCGTTCTGCTTGCCTGGATATGCAAGCGGATCAACCGCGATGCCGGCCCCCCCCGGCGGCTTGTCTGGTGCCTGCCCATGCGCGTGTGGTCGAGCAGACCTTTGCCTTTGCGCAGCAGTGTTGCCAAGCCCTGCAGACCTCGACGCAGCTTGATGCCTTCAGAGATCTGTTCGGCACCATCTTCCCCTGCCGTCCCCTGTGGATAAGCGCCACGATGAACGAAGGCTGACTTGCCTACGTCGACTTCACGCCGCGCATGGACAGTCTTGACGTGGCATCGCTCCGTGCAGACGATCTCGACAACCCGCAGGTCAAGCGCCGTCTCGAGGCGGTTAAGCGGGTCAGCAGGCTGGCGGGCGCGACGAAGCACAAGGCGCTGGCTGCCACCGTCCTCAGAGCTCACCGTCAGGAAGCCCTGACACTCGTCATCAGAAATACGGTGAAGGACGCCGTGGCAACGTGGCTAGAACTCGCAAAGGCGCTCGTCCGGCAGAACCGCGGGCCGGAGCTGGTGCTGCTCCACTCCCGATTCCGTCCGGCGGACCGCAAGAATCATCTCGGCCGGGCGCTCGCCCCGCTTGCCCCGGAAGGCCGCATCATCGTTTCCACGCAAGTCGTCGAGGCCGGCATCGACATTTCGGCCGCAACGCTCTTCACCGACATTGCTCCCTGGCCTTCGCTCGCGCAACGCTTCGGGCGCTGCAACCGCCACGGAGAGCGGGCCAGCGCCGACATCTACTGGATAGACAAGGAATTGACCGTCGCCTGCGCCCGTCGTCCCTACAGCGAAGCCGAACTCGCCACGGCTAGGCACAGGCTGCTGGAGCTTGAGGATGCGTCGCCGGGCACGTTGCCGAAGACGGAAGGGGACATGGAAGTCCGCCAAGACCTCCGGAAGCAGGACATGCTGAACCTCTTTGACACAACGCCGGATCTGGCCGGCGAGGACGTCGCACGTCTCTCCCTACATCCGCTCCTCGGGCGACCTGAACGTCTATGCGTTCTGGCGGGATTGCGACCGGCAGAGTGGCAGCCTGTCCGGCCAGCCTCAACCGTCTCCTGACGGACTCTGCCCCGTTCCTGTCGGTGAGATGCAGCAATGGCTCGCAACGCATCCAGCATGGCGGTGGGATTGTGACGCCGGCGCGTGGTGCAGGGTTCAGCGCGCCTGCCCTGGCGCCCGCCTGCTCCTTTGCCAAGCTGACGGCGGGTATTGTCCGGCAACAGGGTGGGACGTCGTCGTAAAGGCTCCTGTCCCTGCCGTGCTGGACGGTTTCGGCTTGTCTGACCCCGATGTCCTTCTTGACGGCGACAGCGCAAGCGTATCCGCCAGGCAAGAACTGACTAAGCACTGCGCCATGACGCTCGCCGAGCTTAAAAAGTTGCTTGCCAGTGTCGACAGCCCCGCGCTGGAGCCGTTGCGCGCCGAACTGGAGGATGCAGCCTGCAACCACGACTGGGGCAAGCTTCACAGCCTGTTTCAGGAAGCGTGCACCGATGCCGACACATCCAAGTTCTGGGCAAAGGCTCCGCACATGAAGCGCTACGCCAGGCACGGCTTCCGCCACGAGCTTGCCATGCTCGCCCAGGGCTGCCGCAGCGACCTCGCCGCGTGGCTTGTCGCCAGCCTTCACGGCAAAATAGGACTCTCCATTCGATCGCTGCCCGGCGAGGACTAGATGCTCGAGCGGACGACGCGGGGCATCATCGAGGGCGACGAGCTTCCTGCCTGCGGGTCCTGGCCCAGAACAAGGCTAAAGTGGCTTGACAGGACCGACTATGCCAGCGGTCCGGCCAAGGGGTACAAGAAGCCCCGCGCGAAGTAGCGCCGCCCTAAGGCTCCGCCGCCAGGCGGAGCCTGCAGGAGGCTAGCGCCGGAAGAGCCGGAAGAACCCGCCCACGAAGCCGGCCGTCCCCTGGATGATGCCGGTGAAAGTGTTGAGCACCACCCTGGCGCCGCTGACCTTGGTCTCCGGCTTGGCGAGGGGGCCGACGACGTACACGGGAATGACGGGCAGGCCCCGCATGTCGACGGTCACGTCCATGTCGATGCGCATGGCGTTGAGGTCCACCTTGCCCTTGCCGTGGACGTTCATGCCGCTGTCCTTGAGCAGGAAGTCCTCGGTGCGGAACACGCCGTGGTCTATGGTTGCGGATCCGGAGATGGAGGTGAACTCCGTAGGCTTGCCCTTGAGGCGCCCCTCGTTGTCCGCGCTCTGGAAGCTGCCCTTGCCTGTGGAGAAGTGGAGCTTGCCGGAGAGCTGGCGCGGCAGATCCCCAGTCCTGGCCATGGCGGCCTGGAGGTTGCAGCTCACGGCTGCCTTGCCCTTGAAGTCGGACTTCACGCCCTTGGCCTTCATGGCTTCGCCCAGCTGCACGTTGCGGGCGGTGCTGCCGATGTTGAAGGCAAGCCCCTTGTCGAAGTTCACCCGGCCTGTCACGGAGAGGCTTCCGCCGTAGGCGCCGGCCTGAAGGCCGCTGATGCTCAGGCGCCCTTCCTTGAGCGCCAGGGGCGCCTTGACGCCCGTGAAGCGGAGCTTGCTGACGGTGAGCGAGGCAATTCTGGCCGTGCCCTGCGCGTCGAAGTCCTTGAGGAAGCGCAGGTCGAGCTCGTGGCCGGGATCGCTGGCGCCGGCACTGCCGTCTCCTTCCTTGCCCTCCTTGCCGTTCTTCAGCAGTGCGTCCAGGTCGAGGCTGCCGGCGTCGAGGTCGAAGCCTATCTGCGGCCGCTTGCCGGCCAGGGCGACGTCGAGGCTGCCGGCGAGAGGAGCGCCGGCGGCGCGGGTTCTGAGGTGCTTCACCGCAATGCGGGAGCCGTCCGCCTGGAAGGCGAAGGAGCCCTTGAAGGCAGTGAATTCCTTGTGGAGTTCAGGCGTCTTCGCAAACACAGCCCTGAGGAAGAGCGGCAGATCCACGCTGGCCTCGTGCACCGTGCCGGCGTAGCTCTTGGCCTTGCCGGCTGCACCCGACTGGAGGAGGGTGACGCGCGCCTTGAGTCCCGGAAGCGTCAGGCCGGCATTCTCGAGGCCGCACTGGCCCGCCACCGAACTGTAGGAGAGCCCGCCCTTGAGGCCGAGCTCTATTCCCGAGCCCGGGAGATGTGCCAGGCGCTCCAGCCGGTGCACGGCGATGGTCGAGGCGAGGTTCTTGAAAGAAATGCCCTTCTCCTTGCCCGCGAAGGCCAGCCACACCGTGCCCGTGGAGTCGGCCTGCCCCGTCCAGCCGTTGCCGGCGTGGCTGGCGCGCCACTTGCCGTTGACGCCGACGACGGCGCCCCGGCGCTGGGCGCTCTGCAGGTCGCAGTCGAGCGCAAGCTTGTCGAAGGGCGTCGTCTTTCTGCCGTCAGTCAGGAAGGCGCCCTTGGCGCCTGACATCTTTACCTCGCCGTGCAGGCTGGCCAGGAAAAGGTCGATGTCGCGCCCCTTGGCCATGGCCTTGCCGCGACCCTCGAGCGTTCCCTTGACAAAGGGCAGGAAGGGGCAGTCCCTGGCGAGCTGGCCTGCCTGAACGCCCTTGGTTTGGACGTCGAATTCGAAGACCGGCGTGAGGTGCGTGCCCCGGATGACGCACTGGCCCTTGAAGGGGCCGGAGTAGAGGTCGGCCGATGCCTTGATGGCGCAGTCGCTGACCCCGGGCCTGCCGGAGGGCGTGGGGAGAATGGCGACCTTGGCTTTGCGGAGCTTGAGGGGACCGTAGTGTACGAGGTCGGCAGAGAGGTTGATGTCGTAGCCGCAGACGTCGGCATCGCTGTTCTTCTGCGCAGCCTCGCAGGCCTCCCTGGCAGCCTTGCTCTCCTTCGCCTTCTTCGCGTCCGCCGTCTCCTTGGCGTTCCTGCCGTCGCCGGTGTCATCGAGGACGACCTTGCATGTCGACGGCCTCGGCTTGCGGCCCCAGAGTTCGTCGAGGGTGAGGCTGGTGAGGGGTCTGTGCACGTAGGAGGGGGGCTGGGGAATGTCGCCGAGCGACTCGGGCATGGCAACGCCGAGATCCACTTCGCCGCTCTTGAGGTCAAGAAAGACTACGGGATCGGCGAAGGAGGCGACGCCGCCCTTGCCGCGGAATTCGTAGCCTTGGGCCGTGGCCGCCACGCGCGGGCAGTGCAGGCGGTTTCTGTCCAGCGTGAAGTCGATGATGCCCTCGGAAACCTGGTCAAGCGCCACCTGCAGGCCCGGCGTGATCCAGCGGCCGAAGCCGAGCCAGCGCGTGAGGGAAAGGCGCGTGACGCTGGCCCGTCCCGTGATGGCTGGTCCCTTGCCGCCGAAGGAGAGGATGGCGTCGAGGCCGGCCGAGTCCTTGCCCATGGACATGTTGCTGATTTCGATGCGCAGGTCGCCGGGCGCCGGCTGCTGCGGGAGCAGGTCGGCGTAGGGCAGGGGGTTGCCGGTGGCGTCTGCCTTGGCAGGGTAGGCCTTGCCCGCCAGGGCGAAGTGGATGGGGGCCGCGTCGTAGACGTAGGTGCCCTTGATGTCGCCGTCGGCGACAATGCCCTCGGCACCGCCCCGGAACTTAAGCCTGGCCGTGAAGCGCGTGGAGAGCAGAGGCAGCTCCGCAGCGCCGTCCACCGTGAAGCGGCAGCGCTCGATGGGATTGCTGAGCCTCGTTCCGCCGCTGGCCTTGAAGTTCTTGAGCGCCCACACGCGGCCGTCCGCTTCCTTGAAGACCAGCCGCGTGACCCCAAAGCGGGCGCGCGCCCGGTTGAGCAGGCTCTGCACCTCAGCCTGCACCTCGAGGCCGTCGACGTCGAGGGCTGCGCCGGCCTGGTCCCGGATCTGGCAGCGGCCGTCCATGATGCGCAGGTCGAAAAACTTTGGGAAAAGGCGCTTGAGCATGTCGCCCGGCGTTTCGTCCTGGGCCGTGCCTTCGCCGTCAATGCGGGAGGCCAGCTCCTTCGCGGCAAAGGGGAGCAGGCCTTCGGCCTGGGGGCGCATGAGCGTCACCTGCTCGGGGAAGAACTGGCCCTCGAAAAGGCTGACCAGGCTCGGCGCCACGAGGGCGTAGGCGGCATGGAAGGCGAAGCCGTCCTTCTTGAGGCAGACGCCTTCCAGGGTGATGACGGGGGAGGGGAAGAGCTTGAGCGTGGCCGAGCCGGTTTCGACGCTGCAGCCGGAATGCCGTTCGAAGCGCTGGAAGGCTGCCTCAAGCAGGCTGTGGAAGTTGACCTGCAGATAGATCAGGGCGCCGAGCGCCAGCACCGCCAGCGCGCCTGCAGTAGCTGCGAGGATTTTGAGGATGCGCTTCGTGCGCGCCGGCAGCCTGATCTGCATGGGACTTCCCGGACCGGGTCAGCCTCGAGCCCCCCGGAGGGCGCCGATGCGTAGCTTGTGGATCTGGATCACGGTGCTGCTCCCCCGAAGCCTGTCTGCGTCCGGTCTCCCGCAGCGGGGCGGGGCTTATGCGGAGAGGCCAAGCTCCTGCGCGGAAGGCGCCTGCCGGCTGTAGGCGGGCTCTGCCTGGTTCGCACCGTCCCGTTCGGCCTCAAGCGCCTTGATCCGGGCTTCGAGGGCCTGGACGGCAGTGAGGAGCCTGGCGTTTTCCTCCCGGGCTTTGCGGAACTGGCGGTCCTGGCTCAGGGTGCTGAAAGCGAGGACAACGACGATGGCGCTGGCGAAGAAGAAAAGGAAAAGCATGTAGGAGAGCATGGGGACATCCTTGAGAACGGCCCGGACTCGCGCGGATGTCCGCATCCGGCGCCCGGCCCGAAAGCGCGCCCTGCTCCGGACTGGCTGCGGGAGGGCACTATACGCTAGTCTTATCGGGCGGGCAAGGCGAGGCATAAGGGCTGGAGCACGGTTTTGCAGACTCAGGGCGCCTGTTCCGGACCTGTCCCGGGCCGGGGCCTGCCCTGCGCGCTGTCCGGCATGCCGGCCCGCCGGGGAGGGCCTTTGTGCCTGCCTGCGTGGCATCTTCGTCCTGGCGGTGCGCATGCTCCCAGCGCTTCACCCCGCACGGGGAAAGAATCGTCCAGTGGGCGCAGGCCATGGTGGCGGAGCCCGTGTGCAGGGGGAGGCAAGAGAGAGCGTGACGCAGGCCAGTGCTGGCACAGTGGCGGGAACGTTCTGCTTTGCGCTTCCCGGGAGGGCGCGTCGCCAAGAGGCTGGAACCAAAGCCTACGAGCCGAGGCAGGCGGCATCGTCACGCCTTGCTCCGCACAGCGCCTGGCGGCACAGCGCATTGCGGGCGTGCACGTCCCGCAGGCCCAGCCGGCTTTGCAGTCTTTGGCCTGGCAGGCTATAAGGGCGCGACCGCAGGGCGGGAGCCCTGGCGGCGTTCGCAAGGAGGACAGAGGATGCCGGAGCAACTGGAACTGCACATGGTCATGGCCGATGAGCAGGGCAGCATCTACGACGATCCCGACCTGCTCATGGTCGTGAACAGGGGCGGGGAATGGGGCACGCCCAAGCCCGACGAGGTCATTCCGCTGCCCAGGGAGAGCGAGCTCTTTCTGCTGCCAGGGCGCAAGGCCGTGGGGCTCGATCCTGAGAGTGGCGAAACCATGGAGACGGACTACCTTGCCTGCGCGGCCTTTGCCGCGCCCGGCTACACGCTCTCGGCCCATCCGGCCTACGCCAGGCAGGACGGAGCGCCCCTGCTTCCGCTCTTCGCCTACGGCGCCGTGGGCTTTGCCGACGAGCGCTTCTGGATCTGCGCCAGGCGCGTGGACCGGGATCCGCGCCAGCAGTTCACCAAGGTCCACCGCAGCGCCATACGCAAGAACATGGAGCGCCTGCTGAAGGACTATGCAAAGAACCGTCTGGTCGGCCACATCCTCAAGGACTGCGTGGCCCGCTACGACTGTCCGGCTGCCAGGAACTTCGCCCTCGGTCGCTACGAGGCGCCCCTGCCGAGTTCCCAGACCTGCAACGCGCGCTGCGTGGGCTGCATCTCGGAACAGGCCGAGAACTCCCCCATCGCCGTGACGCCCCAGTGCCGGCTCGACTTCACGCCGACGCCCGAGGAAGTCTGCGAGGTCATGCGCATCCACGAGGCCCGCGAGACGAAGGTTCCCGTCTACTCCTTCGGCCAGGGCTGCGAGGGCGATCCGCTGATGAATCCGGATCTGCTCTGCGAGAGCGTGCAACTCTTCCGCGAAGGCGGGGGCCGGGGCACGGTCAACTGCAACACCAACGCCTCCAGGCCCGATGCCGTGGCGCGGCTTGCCGATGCCGGCCTCACCAGCCTGCGCGCCAGCCTCAATTCCGCCAGGGAGGAGGTCTACAACAGATACTACCGCCCGCACGGCTACAGCTTCGAGGACGTCAAGGCCTCCATCAGGACGGCGCGCGAGCGCGGGATCTTCGTCTCCCTCAACCTGCTCTTCTTCCCCGGCGTCACCGACACCGAGCGGGAGCTCGAGGCGCTGGCGGGCCTGTGCGGATCGCTTGGCGTGAGCATGATCCAGTGGCGCAACCTCAACATCGATCCTGAATTCTATCTCGACCTCATGCAGGGCGTGGACCATGGCCCCAGCATGGGCCTGCACGTTTTCATGAAGCGGCTGAAGAAGGCCTGCCCCTGGCTGCGCTACGGCTACTTCAACCCCTATCTGGGCGACAGAGCGGAGCTTTCCGCCCCCATGCCAGGCACATGGATCATGCCCCAGGCAGAGCCCAGGGCCTGCGGACCCGAAGACGGGGCGGCCGAAGCCCGCGCGAGCCAAGCCACAAGCCCGGACGCAGGCGCGGCTGAGGTGGCGAGGTAGCCCGCTGGGCTTCGCCGGAACCCGGGGGCATGCCGACCCGCATCGGGGAGGCTGCATCCCCCCGCAGGCGAAGCTGCGCGGAACAGCAATGAAGACAAACCGTCCCGGCTTTCGGCCCGGGCAATCGGACTCTTCGCGCCGGATCTGGCGCGAAAGGACAGGGCCGGCAAGGAAGGGACCGAGATCACTACAGGAGATTGTCTGACATGAACATTCTTGTCGTCGGCGGCGCCGGCTACATCGGATCCCACAACGTCCACGCGCTCTGCGAGCGCGGCGACAACGTCATCGTTCTGGACAGCCTTGTCACCGGCCATCTGGAAGCCGTGCACTGCAAGGCCAAGTTCTATCTGGGCGACATCCGCAGCCGCAAGGATCTGGACAAGGTCTTCACCGAGAACAAGATCGATGCCGTCCTCCACTTCGCCGCCTTCATCGAAGTCGGCGAGAGCGTGGGCAATCCGCTCAAGTACTTCGACAACAATTCCGTGGGCATGGTCTGCCTGCTCGAGGCCATGCGCGACTACGGCGTGGACAAGCTGGTCTTCTCCTCCACTGCGGCCGTCTACGGCGAGCCCACGCGCATCCCCATCTGCGAGGACGATCCCAAGGATCCCACCAGCCCCTACGGCGAGAGCAAGCTCATCATGGAGCGCATCATGAAGTGGACCGGCGAGGCCCACGGCATACGCTGGGTCTCCCTGCGCTACTTCAACGTGGGCGGCGCCCTGCACGGCGGCCAGATCGGCGAGGACCACAAGCCCGAAAGTCACCTCATCCCGCTCATCCTGCAGGTGCCGAGGGGCATGCGCCCCCACATCTCCATCTACGGCGACGACTATCCCACGCCGGACGGCACCTGCATCCGCGACTACCTCTACATCATGGATCTCGCGGACGCGCACCTCAAGGCCGTCGACTACCTCGCCGGCGGCGGCGAGACCGTCATCTGCAACCTCGGCAACGGCCAGGGCTTCTCCGTCAAGGAGATGATCGAAACGGCCCGCAAGGTGACGGGCCATCCCCTGCCCGCCGTCGTGACGCCGCGCCGTCCCGGCGACCCGGCCCGTCTCGTGGCCTCGTCCGAACGTGCCCGCCAGGTGCTGGGCTGGGAGCCCAAGGCCGGCATCGAGGAGATAGTCGCCACCGCCTGGGAGTGGCACACCAGGCATCCCAGAGGCTTTTCCAAATAGCCCTGCCGGGCTTCGCAAACCGCGCCTGAGGATCCCCGCCTGGGGATCCTCAGGCGCATTGCTTTTTCTGCCGGGGCCTAGGACAGCTTCCAGGCGGACTCGATTTCAGCGCAGTACATGACCGACCAGCCAAGGCTGCCGTAGATATCCCTGGGAATGGATGCGTCGATGAAGTCGGCTGCCGAAAGCTCGTGCCGGAGCAGGACCCGGCACACGCAGGCCCAGCGGCCTTCGGCGATGGCGGGGCGCCCGTCGAGATCCACGAGGTGCAGGCCGGCCTTGGCTATTTTATCCTTCTCCTCGGCGCCGGTGTGGGTGCCAAGATAGGTGAGCTCCTGCTTGTGGGCCCCCTCGAAGTACGAGATCGAGAACCGTCCCGTCTCGTCGATGAGCTTGCGCGTGTAGTGCGGGCCGATATAGACGGTGCAGACGGGCTTTTTCCAGGCGTTGCCGAGGCCGCCCCATCCGGCGGTCATGGCGTTGACTTCGCCGCTCTTCCCGCGCGCCGTCACGGCCGACCAGTTCTTGGCCAGGCAGTCCACGGCGTCGACGCCGCGCGCAAACTCTTCGATGGAAATCTTCTGGGGCGCGGGCGCAGCCAGCGCCCTGCCCGGCACGGCGCCTGTCGCCAGGGCAAGGCCTGCGAGCTTGAGCATGTCTCTTCGGGTCTGGTTCATGCAATGATCCTTTTCTGGCGATGGAACGTGTTCAGGAGAGGGATCTGCCGCGGCTGGAAGGGCTTGGCCGGCATCGCAGGCACAAGCGGGTCGCAACCGACGAGTTTCAGGGGCTTCGCCATGTGGAGCGTCCCCTCTGTGTCCTTCTGGAAGCGGGCCGAGGCGGCGGGGCTTAAGGAGGCCCCCGTCGCCTGCCGTCTTGGCAATGCTGTTCATGGCTGCTCCTTGGCGGGCGTTGCGGATTTGGCTTCGGGGGTGCGGAAGCGGTTCAGGCGTCGCCGTCTGCCTTGGCAAGAGCATACGCCGCATAATTCCGGGCGTCTTTGCCGCATCGGGGCCGTTTCTTGCCCATCCGTGTCGCCTGTGCAGCAGGCAAGGCCAGCCGTCCCAGCCCGAGGCCTTTCCTACTGGGCTGCTTCTGCCTTCGGGAGCAGGGGCGCCAGGGCGACGATGCCGGCGCCCATGGCCGCCAGCGGCAGCAGGGCGGATCGCAGGCCGAAGCACTCGGCAAGGAAGCCCGTCAGGGCAGGCGAGCACAGGATGCCGAAAAAGCCGATGGAGGAGATGAGTGAGATGCCGACCGAGGGCTCCACGCGCCGGCTCCTGGCCGTGAGCGAGTAGCACAGGGGAATGGCGGGCGACATGCCAAGCCCCACCAGGGCAAAGCCAGCCGTGGACCAGAGGACGCTCGGCCGCAGGCAGGCGAGGACTATGCCGCAGGCCACGAAGACGCCGCCAGTCTGGAGTACCCTGACGGGGCCGAAGCGGGCAACCAGGCGGTCGCCCAGGAAGCGCCCCGTCACCATGGCGCACATGCAGGCCACGAAGCCGGCCCGGACCAGATGGTCGGCAGGCTGGACCACCTGCGCAAAGAACACGGCGCTCCAGTCGTACATGGTGCCTTCGGTGGCCATGTTGGCAAAGGCGATGAAGCCGAGCAGCAGGATGAAGGAGCTGGGGTTGGCAAGGCGTCCGCGCCTGCGGGGAGCCGTCTTGCGGGGCGGATCGTGCTGGAGGATGCTGTTCCTGAGTAGCAGGGCGGAAGCGGCTGCGGCGCTGGCCGCGGCCAGAAAGTGCCAGGCAGGCGCGGCGCCGAGCGAGGCGGCCGCGGAGCCGGCAATGCCGCCGGCAACCCCGCCGAGGCTCCACATGCCGTGGAAGGAGGACATGACGGGCCTTTTGTGCATGACCTCCACGGCCACGGCCTGGGCGTTCAAGGCGATGTTGTAGTAGTTGCAGGCAAAGCCGAAGCCGAAGAGGGCGGCTGCCAGCCAGGCAAAGGAGGGGGCTGCGCCCACGAGCGCCAGGGTCGCGCCGTAGAGTGGAAGGCCCATGACCATGACGGCCTTGGAGCCGATGCGCCGGATGACGAGCGCCGTGACGGTGATGGCGCAGAACTCCCCTGCCGGACCTGCGAAGAGCGCCAGCCCCAGCGCGCCGTCGGAAAGCGCCAGGGCGCGTTTGACGTCTGGAATGCGCGACGCCCAGGCGCCGAAGACGCTGCCCATGGCAAAAAAGAGGATGCGCATGGACAGACGAAGCGTGGCGAGGCTTGGCGTGCGGACGGAGTCGTGCTGCAGGTCCATGGCAGGGGCAGATACAGCGTTTGGGCGGCAAAGGGAAGCATGCTAGGCCGGTCCTGTCGGCCTGCTGCCTGCAGAGGCTTAGCTTGCGCGCTCCTGCATGGCGCAGCTGGCTGGCGGAGTGCACGTTTGGCACTTCCTTCCGTCCAGCCTCGGCCGGTGGTAGCCTTGCCCGGCGCAGGCTGGCTTCTTCCGGCGCCCGCCGGCGTAAGTCCATCGCAAGTCCGTGTGCCGAGGAGGCAAAGCCATGATCTTCGCTGTCGCGCGCGAAGCCGGGGGCCTGTGCCGGCTGCGCATCGAGTTTTCTGCAGCCGAGGTTGCCGGCGTCTTCGCCGAGGATGCCGGTTGCTTGGAGCCGAGCGACGCTCGTCTGGCGGCTGAGCGCGTGCAGGAAAAGCTTGTTCGCGGGGGCATGGCAAAGGCGCTTGCCGACGCAGGGCTGGAGCCTGTCTGCAGGCCTTCTCCCCTGGGGGTCCCGCCGCTGCCCAGGCAAGGAGCCCCGTTCGCGTTCGAGGCGGACGCATCTGTTGTGCCGGACATCCCTCTGCCAGCCGAGCTGGCCTCCCTTGGCATGCCTCAGGTGGATGCCGAGCCCGCTCCCCTTGACCTGCAGGAAGCCTACGACCAGCTGACCCGCCGCGCTGTCAGCCTGGGCGAGGTCGCAGAATTCCGCGTTCCTCGGCCCGGGGACGTCGCCGACGTTGACGTGGATGCCGAGGCGGAAGGCTCTCCCCTGCCTGAGCTGCATCGGCGGAAAGCCAGGCGCTGGCTTGGCCAGATCCTGCCCGAGGGGCTGTGGGGTCCCGTCGAGAAGGCGCTCTTCGGGCTCAGGCAAGGCGAGTCCTGCGAGCTTGCCTTCCCCTGTCCGGAAGATCATGCCGATCCCCTCCTGCGCGGCCGGCCCGTGCATGCCAAGGTCGTGCTGGCGCGGCTCTGGGAGCGGCTTCCCAAGGACGAAAACACGCTTGCGCGCTCGCTGGGCTTCAAGGACGCCAAGGCCCTGCGCGGGACCGCGGCCATGCGGGCGCGGGGCAAGGCCGCTGCCAGAGCCTTCCTGAAGGCCCAGGAAATCCTGGTGGACAGCCTGCTCGAAGGTTTGGACTTCCACGTGCCGGAGGGGCTTGTCGCCTGGTTTCTTGGCCAGGCGGTGCAGAGGACGGAGCTGTGGTACGCCAACTTCCAGGCCTCGCCCGGCATCGCTTCCCGCAGGGACAAGGCCATGGCGCTTGCCCAAAGGCTGGCCCGCCCGGCGGCGGTGCAGGAAGCCAGGCGCCACTTGCTGCTTCTTGCCCTGGCAGGGCGTCTGGGGCTTGCCGTCTCTCAGGCAGAGCTCGAGGAGGCCGTGCGGGGGAGTCTGCACCTCGGGCAGGACGCGGCCCAGGCCATGGCCTGGCTCGAGGAGCAGGGCGAGCTCAGCCTGAGAAGGAATGCCCTGCTTGCCGGCAAGGCCCTGGAGGCCCTCTGCGCCGGGATCCGAAGCTGACGGTCCGACAGGCGCGACTGTCCGAAGGTACGGGTACAGTTTGCGCTTTGCCCTGCGGAAAGCCTGTCCGGCCGTCGGCCGCACGCCACTGCGGGAAGACCTTGCGGCGAACGCCGGCGGCGCCGGGGCAGCCGCCTGCCGTCCCCCCTTCTGGAGAACGGCAGAGCGGCACAGCTATATGCGCGGCTGGCGGCATGGCTGGGCCGGCGCGCCAGCCCTTTGCCCGCCTGCAGCGACGTTCACTCGGAACTACTTGCTGTCCAAAGCGACGATGCTGGGAAGCTGCTTGCCTTCGAAGAGCTCCAGGAACGCGCCGCCGCCAGTGGAAATGTAGCCCATCTTCGAGGCCAGGCCGTAGCTTTCAACCGCTGCGACGGAGTCGCCGCCGCCGACGACGACAAAGGACTTGCCCTGCTGCGCGGCCAGGGCTTCGCCGATGGCTTTCGTGCCCGCCCCGAAGGGATCCGTCTCGAAGGCGCCGACGGGGCCGTTCCACACGACCGTGGCCGCACCGGCGAGCAGCTCCTGGTAGACGGCGACCGTCTTGGGGCCGACGTCCAGGATCATCTTGTCGCCAGGCACCTCGTCCACGCCGCAGGTGACGGCATGCTGGCCGGGAGCCAGCTTTTCGGCCACCACGACGTCGACGGGAAGGGGCATTTTGCGGCCAAGCTTTTCGGCCTTGGCAAGGATTTCCTTGGAGGCCTCGACGAGATCCGGCTCATACAGGGAGGCGCCGACGTCCTTGCCCGTGGCTGCGAGGAAGGTGTTGGCGATGCCGCCGCCGACGATGAGCGCATCGACGCGCTCGAGCAGGTTGTTGAGCAGCTCCAGCTTCGTCGACACCTTGGAACCGCCGATGATGGCCACCAGCGGACGTTTGGGGGCGTCCAGCACCTTGGCGAAGGCTTCGAGCTCGGCCTGCAGCAGGGGGCCGGCGCAGGCTTCCCGGGCGCAGCGGATGGCGCCTTCGGTCGAGGCCTGGGCGCGGTGGGCCGTGGCAAAGGCGTCCATGACGTAGACGTCGCCTAAGGCTGCGTACTGGGCCGCCAGTTCAGGGCTGTTCTTCTTCTCGCCCTTGTTGAAGCGCACGTTCTCGAGGACGCAGACTTCGCCCGGCTTCACCTTGGCTTCCGCAAAGGTTTTGGCCAGCTTGACCTCAAGGCCGAGATCCTTGCTCAGGCGCTCGGCCACG
>JAEEGL013973205.1_pt1 | contig 13917 bp, 6 predicted proteins | sample 9134231 | NCBI WGS metagenome assembly JAEEGL01 (sample SAMN16246548, study PRJNA631951) | gut metagenome | biome: gut microbiome; feature: rumen; material: fiber-attached | host: Bos | place: Iran: Karaj | collected 2018-10
GAATCTGCTATCACGGCCGGATCGACCGCCGGATGTGCTATCTGGACATGGGCGATGAATGGCTGGACGCCCAGCGTCAGGTCAAGGACATCGTGATGCCGGCGAGCGACGTGGAGCAGCGTCCGTCGTACTGCCTGCTGACGCCGGAATCCTACTGGTATCCCCGGATGGGGACGGCATACACCACCCGGAACTACAAGTGGCAGCGCCGGTGGTTCAGCCATTTCGACATCCAGGTCGTGCCCCGTCCCCGCCTGTTTCCGGTCACGCAGGGTGCGCTGACCGACACCTCCGACGGATACCGTTATGTGTCGGACGTCCCGGTGCCTTCGCTGACGCTGGCCATCGGACCGTACGAACGCATCACGGGCGAAACGCCCTCCGGCAATTATCACGTGGTGTATCAGAAAGGCCACGACTACTTCCGGCCGCTGTTCGACGGCATGGGGGAGGAGATTATAAAATATACGGACGATAGGCGTCGCCGCCATGAGCGGGTTTTTTATTATCTGCCATCCCAATATACGCTGGTCGAAGTACCGGCTTCTTTCGCATCGCGACGACTCCTGTGGACTACGGATGGACACTACATTCAGCCGCAAATCCGTCTGGTACCGGAAAAAGCGTTCGGCATTCCCGGCGCAGACATGTATTCTGCACAACAGAAAAACAAAACATCTTCTTCTGACAAACTACAACTTTTCGAACGGTTATGCATAGAACTGTTGAGAGGATTGATCGATCAGACTGTACGATTCAACTTCGATATCAGTGCACCATGGTTTCCTGACTTCAATTTGCTTTTAACGGCGATGATGCCCATGTCATATCTGAACGATGACGGAGAGGTCAACCTTCTCACCGAACACTCATTGGCTGAATTACTGGAGAGCCATTCCATTCCAGAAAGTCTCCTGATGGCTAAAGTGAATGAACTATGCTTTAAAGGTATATCTGAGGACAAATCTTATTGGAGCTACCTGCCTGAGATTGTGAAAGCACATCCATACACTAGCCTGCAGCTGGAACAACTGTTTGACATGCTGGCTGATTCGACCGGAGTCAATCTGAATGATTATGTGGACACCTGGCTGCATACGAAAGGGGTTCCGTATTACCATACCGAACCGTTTGCCCTGATTGTCAGAAAAGATCGTCTTGACACGTATTATGAGATATCACAGATTGTAACCAACGAATCGCAATATGCCGGAATCGTTGTCGCATCTACCGGCGAAAATCTACAGGTTGCGGAAATTCCGCCGCACGCCTCACGCCGGTTCGTTCTTGTATCGAATGAAAAACCTACACGTTACGAATTTGAACCGCTTCTCTCACTCAACCGACCTGTTCATGAGTCGTATGCCTTGAGCGCCTATGACGACCGATGGCATACAGAATCCGGCGCGGCAGGCAAAACACGCGTGGAAGAAGTAGCCCGTCCCACCTCCGACATCGGACCAAACGAAATCATCGTAGACAACGAAGATCCGGGGTTTTCCTCCGGTTATGCCGACGGCGCACGGAAAAGATTCTACGCCAAGATGGAACGGCCAAAAGATGACTATCTCCCCAGTGGCGGAACACTGCTCCCCGAACTCGTGTGGCGCTCGGCTTTGAATATCGTCTTTTGGGGTCGGAACATTCGCTCCGCTGTTACGGTACGCTCGACAACCGAAGGAGCACCACTGCAGGAATCCGTCTGGAAGATACCGATACCTCGTGCGGGAAGATATATCGCAGAATACTATTTCTCCATTCCAGGCATCGATTATGGAGAGGTTAATCTGGCTTTTCCGCGGAAGGTACTTCAACAGCGTGTTTCGAAAGATCCGGAGCAAGACGAGAAAGAGATTCGAAAACTTGATCTGGCGTACCATTTCCGGTTCCGGCAATCTTCCAGTTTGGATAAAATGACATCTATTCAACCTTTTACCTATAATCCGAATCCGGGAGAACGCAAACACCGACGGGCCTTTGTGTCAGGATGGACAGCGTTAGACACGCTGGATCTCCAACAGGATACACTCTATTGTACACTGTCCAACCAATCGGATTTAAGATTTATTGTGGCTGATGCCATCCGGTTGACCCACGTAGCAGACTAAGATGGAAAAAACTCTTAAGACAGTCAGCCTGCTCAAAAGTTATTGAGCATACACCCGGTACTACAACAACGATAGAATAAAAAAGAACAGAGCCCGGTGCAATACCGAGCTCTGTTCCAATCGGAGGCTTCCTAATAACGTTAAATTTTCTGTCAAATCTGACATATTCCGCCAGTTCCGCTATACAATCATCTGATTCGTGCCTGCATTTTAACAGACAACTTCTCAAAGATCTGCTGTTCGCGAGATTTCAAATCGATTTTCTTTAATGTAAACTTTTTCATGACTTTTTGATTAAAACCGCCATATCTATATTCATTTTCGTGCCAAAACTCATAAGTATCTCGCTTTTAGAATTTTACATAAGATGCGGCAGAATGCGCGCATTCATGCAGTGGTGCGTATAGTGTGCCTGCGCGCACCATTCGCACAATCGATCGAGGATTATATCGTCTATTAAAGCCCATTCCGTATTTCATGCTGGATGGTATCCTGAAACAAATACACAGATTCCTCAATAATGCCCAGATTCTCCGGCAAAGGAAGAGGAAACTGGCTGATACGGCAACGCCATCTGAGACGATGCGACATGGACGCGAGAGGAATACTTTGCAAGGTTTCGGTCTCAACATGACAAAACCAGCCCGGCGACACGATGTAATCAGCAAAGATTTGCGCATCCAGATATCGGCCATCCCGGGTAAAAACCGAACGACAGCCGACAATAACATCATAGGCCAGTTCTCCGAATATGTTAACGTTCCGGGTTTTCCATGCAGAATGACGAATATAGGGCTCCGGAAGTTCCGTCCAGGTCTTGGTGAGGATCATGGGATACTGCTCGCGTATCCGTACAGAATCATCCACACTCCACCTCTCGTGATATGCATACACAGGATTTACTACAAAACTGCCGATGTTGTCGTACACAACACCTTTGTCCGGCGAGACAACCGCTATCGACGGAATCTGTTTGCCATGATAATCCCAGACCAATTGCACCAATCCCATCCCAACCTCAAAATGCTGACTCAGGAGATCTTCAAGACGCCAATACAAATGGTCCATACGGTCCCAAAGGCTGTCAAGCGGAACTGCAGGGTCGGCACGTTCCTGCAGATATGTTTTGTATTCTTGCAATGTCATGATACGGAATTGCGGCGTCCCGGCAAAGAAAACGTGATACGACTGGGTATCAAACAGAGTGTGCACCAGTGTCAGAACATCCCCTTCGCTGGCGATACGTCCTTTCTCCGTGAAAAAAATGAGCGATAATCCGGAGGAATACTTGGTCAAATGACCATTGTCACGCAATTGAGCAAGTTGCTGCTGCCACGAATGGTTTGGCAGTATATTTACATGCTCAGTTGCCGGATGAGGTGTAGAACCGCTACATCCACACAGCACGATGCCAAGCACACATATTACAATCCGGTTTTTAAGTTTCATAACAACAATTCAAAATGACACACAGGTGACACTGGTCCGGCTGAACTCTCCTACGCATGGAGTTACATATCGCAATAATAAGAAAAAATCTACCTGAACATCGTTACTTGAATGTTCCTTGATATCCTTTCTGCACCGTCTCACCTGCATCGACATCCGGCATCTGTCGCACAACATCCAGTTGCCGCAAAACGCTGGGACGGTGTACATCGATGGCTATGTGAGCCTCCTTGCGACGTTGTATGTCGTACAGATACTGGTCGGTCGCTATGCAACGCTCCATCTGATAGGCGTAAATCTCTGGCCATAACCGCACACTGTCCGATGAAAGGGCCACGCGATATGTCTTGATGTCGTTCCAGTCTTTCATGGTATAGCCATAGGCGTCACGACGGTTCCTGACAGATAGGAAAAGTTGGTATTGCTGCGGCGTAAGCATCTGACTGAGCAGCTGATGAGCGTAAATCCTTGTTGAGAAATCCTCCCCGGCCGCCCATGCATCCGTTGCACGCTTCGGCAGACAAAGTGCCTCTTGCAACAATGTTTCATACTGTGAAGTGGTCAGCTGCAGCGTATCGCTCATGCGCAAGGCATAGGCCAGGTAGTTTTTCAGTGTATCACCATCTGGTGTGTCCCAGAAATAATGCAAAACTTTCTCCTCGGAAGCTCGCGATTTAATGAGTTTTACCAGTTCTCTGTCGGCCAATACGCCCTGCCTGGCCAGTCTGCGCAGCGGGGTTGACACTTCATGCCGCGACTGAATATACACCAGTATCCCGACCAGCAGGCAGATCCCTGCAATTATCGATGTAAGTAACTTTTTCATATGCGTTATATTATATTTACCAATAATGACATCGGCCATGCGTATCTACGGTAAACGGACGTTCCTTGCCTTGGCTGTATTCCGGGACCAGACGCAGTAGCGCCCCTGTCGGCACTTGGTCGAAAACAAGTTCCCTGGCCTCACCGGGAACGCGCTCGCCTATACGTATCCACTGTCGGTCAAAATAATACAGTGTATATCTCTTATCCGGCAGATATGTCAGATATTTTTCTTTCTCAGGAATACGGATGCGTCGCGGATGTCTGAGATCCGGATGGGCTGCAAAGGCTTCGCCTTCCAGAGGTAATACCACCGGATCGCCGACCGCACGTAAAAAACCACGCCGATACGACATGGGCAGATAGACAGCGCCGCACGCCATCTGCTCAAACACAACACTTGAGTTTCCGCAAGTTCCCCAATAAGCCGGCTGCCATATGCCATCGTTCAATACACATGCATATACGACACTATCCTCAACATCCTGGTCGATATCGCATACAAGTTTTTCGACAGGCCAATACAAAGAGGTCACGTCTATATAGTTAGTATTTTGCAGGATGCCGTCCGGGATAAGTTTTTTATCGTATCTGGCAGCCAATGTGGCCGGCTGGCAATCGTATGTATAACGTATCACTTTGGCCGGTTCTCTCGGCAGGTAAAAGGCACCGCGTTTTTCCTGGCTCATGTCTATGGCATACGAAGTCTCATCGCCGACGATGGCTGTCCAAAGGTGCGACCCGGAGGATGTCGCCCACAGGACAGCATGATCGACTGCCGCAGGAATAGCCTGAGCGCGCAAGGCATAAGTCATCAACACTGCCATGTCTCCGCAAGTTCCCTGCCTGCGGAACAGAAGCTGGAGCGGTCCCAGTAACGGCAAAGGTTCTGTTCTCGACTCAATATTCCAGGTATCGGTGAACCAGGATCTGGCCTCGTCCTTTATCATACCTGCCACCATGTAGGGCGATGTTGGCATGGCCGGGAACAAGAATCGTTGCCGATAGGCGTCCAGCCAAGGTTGCCAAGGTTCATTCAAAACCCGGTAGGGCAAGACATATTTTAGGAAAATGTCCTGAGAAAAATGTGTCCGCCACGGCACCGAACGCCACAAACGGCGCATGGTGTCCGAATGCCTGCGGATATAGTCTGCAGGAACAGTGTCGATATCGGCATAAACATATGGGACGGGGTGCAACGTACTCCGGGCACGTATCTCATCCAGCGCTACAACAGCCGTACGCATATCCGGGTAATCCAATTCATCAAAAGGATACCGCCGGCCCTCGCTGTCAGCCCAGTAATAATTGATGGAATGATGGCCGGAGATATGGGCTTCGAGAAAGTCGGACGCCGTTTGCGGCAGAACAGGTATATCCTGCGCTGGCAGATTCGAAGAAACGGATGCATCCGGCGCATCGTTGAAGACAAAAAGAGTATCATGACCGGACTCATGATAGAGCAAGAATTCCCGCACAATATGAACATAATCGTCTCCATCGCCAGCATCTTCCGGGAACATATCACACAGATGCCTGGCATGTTGTAACGCGGGGGTAACGTAGCCGGCCCTATAATATGCCCGCATCAAGCGATAGCGTGGACCAGCGCACGCAGGCTGCAATGCCATCTCCTTTTGGTACGCCTTGCAAGCCTCACGATGCCTCCCCATGCCCTCATAGCATTGCCCAAGCAAACGATTATACGACGCGTTCTCTGCACCCGAAGACATACTTATCATGGTTTTGACGGCATCTTCGCAGCGATCAGATGCAACTTGCGCCTGTGCAATAATCCACTGCGCATCGTTCGACAAATACGGTAATTCACAAATGGTTTCTGCATGCTGCAATGCTTCATCTGTACGACCTGCAAGCAATGCTGCCGTACCTTTTTCCAGATGCCGGATTGTCCGGAATTGCACGATAATCGCACAAAAAAACAAGATGATTCCCAACCACATGAGACGAGGCAAGAGCATCGGCCGCTCCCCCTCAGGAGCTGGCAGATCTGCATCAAGATACCATAACATCGCCGCCAGGGAAAGCAGTATATTCACGAGCCACGGCTGACCCGTACAGGCTGGAAGACAAGCCACAATGCCGCATGCAGACAGAATAAGTCCGTACCGCAACAGCCTTTGCCCACGGTCTTCTTCTGGCACGGGGTTACGACGAACGAAAGAAAAAATATAGGTGGCAGCCAGCGCAAGCACAAGAAAAAGACCGGCCACTCCGCCGGTTCCAAAAGACGTGACCATTCCGTGACCGGCAGACGTCCATTCCTGTGAAAGATTTGTCTCCCACGATGCCGCATCACCAGTCAACACCCGTTGGATAAGAGCTGCCTTGTATGTCGCTTCATAATGCGCGTAATGTCCTGTCCCAGTCCAGATGTGCCCGGCCAATGATGCTGCTGTATAACGGTATCTATCCAATGTCGGCATGATACCGTCCCGGCAAACAATAATACAGCAGGCAACCAAGAGTGCGGCAGAAAGCCATACCGCTATCTGCCATCGGGCTTTACGACAGCCGCCTGTGCAACTTTCTTCCCGGTGACGCCATGTCTCACAATACAGCCATACAACCGGGAACACGGCAGCTACGCTGCAAAGATACAACGCAAGGAACCAGTCCCGATACGCAGACAATCCAGCCCGAACACCAAAATAAACACATGCCGCTGACAGCAGCACGAGAACAATCTTCCGGCGCATACAAAGAACCGGGAAAGGCTGCTCTGCCCTGGCATAAAGCAGACAGACGAGTAACCCTTGCAGCCACACGCCACATATATGAAAGAGCCATAACGTCCGAGGTGCGGTAAACAAACCGGCACGAACAGCTACGACAGACACCAACCATAAGGCTGCGGTACAGACAAGAAAAGTGTATTGCAGGAATCTCTTCACAGAATGATGTTTATGATATTCGGCGCCATTGGCCATATAAGACCGTCCCAAACAACAAAGCGACAATCAAGGTCAGAGCAATGGAGAGACAATATGTGGCCAGGTATTTCCTGTTTATATTTGTTTGGTTAATGGTTTCATAATGGGTATCTTCCTATATAAAATCATGCCAAATTGATACCCATATATATTCAGTACATTAGCCTCGTCTAAATTAAATAAAGTGTGCAATTCATAGAAATAATGTGCAGCAACGCACACTCTCATGCAATCTCCCCACTGTCAGAATAGAAAAGATCCGACACCGTACATAATTTGACAACTTCGCTTGATATTACACCATCAGTGCACAAAAAAGGCCGTCACTCGGTTGATTGAGCGACGGCCTCTTTTTTTGCGGATTATCCTGTTTACTTCACCGTCTCCAGACGCAGGTAATCGTACAGTACGCCGTTGTTGATACCGCCGGCAGGCACCGTAAGCACCAACTGGTTGGTGCCGGCCTGCAAAAGCGAGGCATCGAACGTGAGGTCTGTCTCATACCACAGTCCCTGTGAGCCGTGACGCGAGACCACGCCGTCGGTGGTGGACAGTTCCAGGCTGCCGGCAGCGGCACCGTTCACGGTCACCGGGATGCGGCGGACCGCCGTACCGCACATGGCGGCGCGGAGGATCACCTTACCGTCGGGCACGGAGGCCAGGTCGAACTGGATGGTGTAAGGCGTAGCACGGCCGTTCGAAGAGACGCCGAAGAAGGATGCAAACGGGCTGTTGGAGGGCTGGGCAGGCTGCGCAGGGGCCTCATAATGCGGCACCTGGGCATAGAACCAGTCCTTGGCAGGATCGCTGCTGCCGATGACGAAGGTTACGTCATCCGGGAAGAGTTCGGCGTATTTCTTGGCGATGTCCGGATCGCGGTGCTGGTCGGCCTGGAAGAATTCCGAGGCGTTGCGGTTGGCCACGCCCACTTCCCAGAGCTGGTCGCCGTAACGCACGGGCGTCCAGGTCAGCGTGCCGAGGTCGAGCGATTTGCCGGCTTCCACCACGACATCGGCCTGGTTAAACTCGCCCAGGACACCGTCGGTGAAGGCATACAGCGTATAGCTGCCCGGACGGACGTTCTCCAGCGTAAAGGAACCGTCGGCGTTGCCGATGGTCCAGAACTGGTAGAACTTGGCATCGCGCTGCCACGAGGTCATGACCGGAATCTGCATGGGAGAAGCCGGATCGCGCGGCGACTCATAGAGCGGTGCGCAGAGGCCGACCTGCAGATTGGTAAAGGAGGCCGGAGCCAGGGGATCCTGCAGTTCGAACTTGCCGCTGACGGTGGCCCGCTGGGCTTTCTTGGGATAGTCCACGCCGGACACCCAGTCGAAGGGCCATTTGGCGGCCTCTTTTTCGGCCTGCGCCTTGGCATCGGCATACATGGCGGCTGGCGTCGCACCCGTGTTGACATACAGCAGGAACGGTCCGACGACCTTCTCCCAGCGTTCGCCGGCGGCCACATTGACTTCGGCACCGCCGTAATGGCTGCTGCGCCAGTAGTTCAGCACGCACGGCGCCGCTTCGGAATTGGTGTCGCGGTGTCCCATGAACTCCACTTTGGTAGGGCCGCTGCTCATGTATTCCATCGAGGGATTGATGAGGTAGAATCCCACGCTGTCAGTTGTGCTGGACCATCCGAAGGCGCGGTTTTTATACAACACCGACGTATAGACGTACTTGTCGCCGGCATAATAGTCTTTCGGATAGTGGAAATCGACTTTCTCGTCCACGCTCATCCAGTCGAAGAACGGCGCCAGCTTGGCGCAGAAACGGGCTTCGCCGAGCTGCGTGTAGGGATAGCTTTCCGGATGGACGAAATAGCAGTAGGTATATACACCGGGAAGACCTTTCTCCAGCGTATAGCGGATCTCGATGTCGGAGGCGAACTGGCCGTCCTGCGAGGCGCCGGGACCGGTACCCATCTTGCGGCCTTCGGAAATGCCTTTCACCGACACTTCGGCGCGGCGGCCGCCGTTCTTGCGCGGATTGATGGTCACCGTGGCTATGGCGTCACGCGTATCGCGCGGACCCATGGCGTCATGCGACCAGAAACCGTACTGATGGTCGGTCATACCGCGGTTCAGGCCGTTGGGATTGGCTCCGGGCGGGTCTTTCTGCAAATCGGCCTTACCGTCTTCGGTCAGGAATGTGGCCAGCATTTCCTTGCCCTGGTAACGCAGCGAAACGAGGTCGCCCGAGGCCTTGGCCACGACAGCCGTCACGATGCCGTTGTCCATCGTATAGGTCTCGGCATCTTCGGTCAGCGTCACCTTGGCACCCTTGTCTGCGCAGGCGGTAAACGCCAGAAGAAGCGCAGACAGCACAAATAGATAAAATTTTCTCTTCATAGTGTCAGCATGTTATCGTTGAATATTGAAAAACTGTCTCATACCCGGAGGAGCCGGCACCTGGACGGGCGGATCGGCCGGGATCAGGAAATCGGCAGGCATCGGCGACGGATGCGCCGTATCGAACGTACCGGCGTCGTCGGTCAGGTGGGCCGCCAGTTCCGGCAGTGCGGAACGGATGCCTTCGACGATGCAGCGGGCGAACAGATAGCCGCCGTAGGTGGTCGAGTGAAGACCTTCCACATAGGCTTTGGGCGCGGCTTCCGCCCCGAGTCCGGCAGCGAGTTCCACGCTCATGCGGTTGAGGTCGATGAGCGCGCAGCCGGCCAGCTCCGCCGCCTCGCGGGCACCCTGCGGATAGTCGCGCATGCCCTCGATGTTGGCTTCGCCGGTCTGCATGTTGAGTTTGGTCATCGGCGAAACGATGACCGGGATGCCCCCCATCCGCGCGACTTCGAGCGCATAGGTGGCCAGCAGCCACTTGTAGTCGGTCAGGGCGTCGGCATAGGTGTTGATCCAGTTGCCGGCATGGTCATCGACCGGCCACATGGCGTCGTGGCCGTTCCGGTTCAGGTCGTTGTGCCCGAACTGGATGAAGACATAGTCGCCGGGCTTGATCTGGTCGGTCACCTTGTCCCAGCGGCGCTGGAAACGGAATCCCTTGGCCGTCTGGCCGGACTCGGCGTGGTTGGCCACCGACACGGTCGGCTTGAACCAGCGTGTCAGATGCTGCCCCCAGGTGCCGTAGGGTTCGGTCACCTGGTCGGTCACCGTGGAGTCGCCGATGAGGAACACCGTCACGACATCGTCGGCGGGCACAATGGTCACAGCCGCCACACAGGGATGCTCATCGCTGAAACGCAGTGTCAACCGGTCGTCCCACGTGGCCGTCACCGGCAGGTCCGTGGCCGGATCCCATTCTCTGACATCCAGTTTCATGGTGTTGCCCGGCGAGAGTTCCGGCGTGCGGATGTTGACCGTGAAGGTGCAGGTGACGGTTTGCTTCCGGGCCGTGGCCACGCGCTCGGCCATGAGCCGGCGTTCCTCGGCCTTGACAGTGGTCAGCGACGTACCTTCAGGATCGCCCAGGGTGACGGTCACCCGGTAGTTGCCTTCCGGCAGCTTGACCGAAAACTTGAATACGCCGGACGCCGTGACGAAGTCGCGGGTCAGCGCATCGCCCTTCTTCCGGACGACGGCTTCCGGCTCGGCCAAGCCTTCGAATCCGTAGCCCAATGCGTCTGTGTAGCGCATGTCGGGCAATACGGCGGTATAGCCTTCGGCCGCCTCGGAGGAACCGAAATCAAAACGCCAGGCCGGTTGCGCCGTCCCTTCCGCCGGATAGCACGGAAAGGACAGCAGCAGACCCGCCAAAGCGGCGGCGATATGATGCCTTGACAAGCGCATGGCAGCCTAGAATTCCAGCCGCAGGTAATCGTACATGACACCGTCGTTCACCGGACCGGCGGGCACCGTGATGGTCATGGTGTTGGTGCCTTGCTTGAGCAGCGTGGCGTCGAACGTGAACTCGGTCTCGTACCAGATGCCCTGCGACCCGTGGCGGACAATCACATTGTCGCCTACCGGACGCAGCATCAGGATGCCGGCATCCACGCCGTTCACGGTCACAGGCAGGCGGGTGGACGAAGTGCCGCACATGGCGACCCGCAGGATAGCCTGTCCGGATATCGGCTGCGAATCCATGTCGAAGGTGATTTCGAACGGGGTGGCCCGGCCGTTCGAGCGGATGCCGAAGAACGGCATCACCGTTGCATTGGGATCCTCGTTATGAGGCACCTGCATGAAGAACCAGTCTTTGCCGGGATCGCTCTGACCAACCACGAAATGCACGTCATCGGGGAACAGTTCGGCATATTTCAGCGCAATCTCCGGATCGCGGCGGGACTCTGCCCTGTAGAATTCGGAGGCGTTGCGGTTGGGAATACCGATTTCGAAAATCTGGCGGCCCTTGCGCACCGGCGTCCAGGTAAGCTCGCCCAGATCGACGGTCTTGCCGGCTTCGACGACGATGTCAGCCTGCGCAAACTCGCCGAGCACACCGTCCGTGAAGGCCCGCAGCGTATAGGTGCCGGGCACCACGTTGTTCAGCTGGAACGTACCGTCTGCAAGACCCTTGGTCCAGAACTGATAGTATTTGGCGTCGCGCTGCCACGAGGTGATCACCTCGGGACCGGCCGGACGCGGCGACACGTAGTCGGCATGCGTCAGACCCACCTGCAGGTTGACGAAGTCGCCCTTGACCAGCGGATCCTGGAGCACCAGCTTGCCGGTGACCTGACCGCGCTTGACGGCATATTCGGGCGCCTTGACCCAGGTGAAAGGCCACTTGGCCGCCTCGACGGCCGCCTGCCGGCGGGCGTCGGCATAGATGGCATCGTGGTCGGCACCTTCGGTGACATAGATCAGGAAGGGTCCGATGACCTTGTTCCAGTCTTCACCGGCAGCCATATTGGCTTCAGCACCGCCGTAATGGCTGCTGCGCCAGTAGTTCAGCACGCAGCCCGCCGCCTCGGCGTTGGTATCGCGGTGTCCCATGAATTCCACCTTGGTCGGACCGCCGCTCATGTATTCCATGGACGGGTTGATGTAGAACACGCCCACGTTCTTGGTGGTGCTGGACCATCCGAAGGCCGGGTTCTCCGACTGCACGGCCGTATAGACGTATTTGTCGCCGGCGTTGTGGTCTTTCGGATAATAGAAATCGACGTCCTTGTCCACGCTCATCCAGTCGAAGAACGGAGCCAGCTTGGCACAGTAGCGGGCTTCGCCGAACTGGGCCAGCGGATACGAGGCGGGATGGTTGAAGATGCAGTAGGTGTACACACCCGATGCGCCGCGTTCCAGCGCATAGCGGATCTCGATGTCCACCTGCAGATCGCCGGCAGCGGCGTTGGTGCCGGGGCCGGTACCCATCTTGCGGCCTTCCGAAATGGCCTTGACCGAAACCTCGGCTATCTTGCCGCCGTTCTTGCGGGGGTTGATGGTGATGGTGGGAATGGCCGGTGCGGAGCCTCTCACGCCCATCGCATCATGCGACCAGTAGCCGTGCGCACGGCCCGTGATGGTCGGGTTCTTCCAGTTCGGATTGTCGGGATTGGACGCGTCCTGCGGTTCGGGATGCGTATCGGGCGAAAGCGTCGTGGCGAACATTTCCTCGCCCTTGTAGCGCAGCGAGACCAGGTCGCCGGACACCTTCGACACGCGGGCCGTCACCGTCCCGTTGTCCATGATGTAGGTTTCGGCATCCTCGGTGAGCGTCACCTTGGGCGTATTGTCGCAGGATGCCAGGCAGAACACCGCAAGGAGTCCCGCCGTCAGGTACAAAAAGAAATTTCTTTTCATGATAGGTTTATAAAGAATTGTCTATGACTATTTGGTATGTTCTTTCAGCCAGTCGATGACCGCCTGCTGCTCGGCCGTGTTGAACCGGGCATAGTCTTCGGGCGACTGCAGCGTGATGTTCTGTTCGGCCTTTTTCCATTTATAGACCGTCCGGGCGCGTTCCACCGCCGCACGGACACCGGCGACGTCGGCATCGCGGTCTTTGGTGTTCTGCACCACCAGCACGTTACGCGGGGCTATCATGGCCATCAGGGCGTCGTAGTCGTACGGCACCCGTGTCTCGTTGCCTTCGAAAAGGTTCAGGCGCGGCGCCAGGGCATAGACGTCGCCGAAACGCTTGAGGCCCATCGTACCGTTGGCCTTCGTGTCGGTCCGCATCGGCGTGAAGCCGCAGACCGAAATGACGTTCTTGATGCGTTCGTCCAGGGCAGCGCCGTACAGCGCGACCGTACCGCCCATGGTGTAACCCAGCACAGAAATGTTGGAGGCATCGATCATGGCGTCGCGTTCGAGAGCATCCACCGCACTCTTCAGTTCATCGACCATCTTGCCCAGCCGGGACCAGTTCGGGAACCGGTTGTAGAAATCGGCGTATTCGTCGTAACGGCCGCCGAAGCCCGTCTGGTTGAAGGCCAGCACCGCATAGCCGGCTTCGGGGAAGGCCAGCACCGGGTGCGGATCGCGGCGGTAAACCCACATATAGCCAAGCGGGAAGTTATAACCGTGCAGCCAGATGACGACCGGCAGTTTGACCGTATCGGGCACGTCGGCCGGGAAATACATATCGCCGGTGATGTTGTCGCCGAAAGAGATACGCTTCGAGGCCACTTTGTCCTTGGCCGGGGCCACCCAGCCGAATTCGCC
>JAEEGL014669058.1_pt1 | contig 13917 bp, 13 predicted proteins | sample 9134231 | NCBI WGS metagenome assembly JAEEGL01 (sample SAMN16246548, study PRJNA631951) | gut metagenome | biome: gut microbiome; feature: rumen; material: fiber-attached | host: Bos | place: Iran: Karaj | collected 2018-10
CACCGTCTCGGCATCGCCATGCAGCTGCACTACTCCTGCCTGCGCAATATGAACACCCGCATGTACCGCAAGCTCGGCCCCGACACGGGCTTTGATATGATCGCCCAGAACACCTGCGGCGGCGATATCGCGGCCTTCCTGTCCGCTCTGGACGAGACCGGCGAGTGCCCCAAGACCATCCTGTATTCGCTCAATCCCGCCGACAACGAGCAGCTTGGCACGCTCATCGGCTGCTTCCAGTCGGACGAGATTCCGGGAAAAATCCAACACGGCAGCGCCTGGTGGTTCAACGACACCAAGTCCGGCATGGAGAACCAGATGAAGTCCCTGGCCAATCTGGGGCTGCTGGGCAACTTTGTCGGTATGCTGACCGACTCCCGCTCCTTCCTGAGCTATGCGCGTCATGACTACTTCCGCCGCATCTTCTGCAACCTGGTGGGCAACTGGGTGGAGAACGGCGAGTATCCCAATGATGACGAGATCCTGCGCCGTATCGTTGAGGGCGTAAGCTATCGCAACGCAGCGCGCTATTTCAATCTCTAAAAGAGGTTTAACAACATGGAAAGACTGTCTTTTAAAACACTCCAGGATATCGGCTACAACGGTTATCTTCTTCAGGATGCTCCGGAAAAGATCGTTCAGTTTGGTGAAGGCAATTTTCTGCGCGCATTCGCTGACCACTTCATCGACGAGATGAACGAGAAGGCCGGCTTCAACGCCAAGGTCGTTCTGGTCCAGCCCCGCGGCGGACATCCCGAGGCTGCCGATCGCTTCTCCGAGCAGGACGGACTCTACACGCTGATCCTTCGCGGCCGCGAGGATGGCAAGGCTGTGGAACGCACCCGCGTTATTTCCGCTGCTTCCCGCTGCCTGGACCCCAAACGCGACTGGGCCAAGCTTCTGGACTGCGCCCGCAATCCGGAGCTGCGCTTTGTGATCTCCAACACCACCGAGGCCGGTATCGCCTTTGATCCCGCCTGCAAGGCTGAGGATACACCGCCTTCCAGCTTCCCCGGCAAGCTGACCCTCTTTCTGCATGAGCGCTGGAAGCTGGGCCTGAAGGGCATCATCATCCTGTCCTGCGAGCTGATCGACCACAACGGCCAGGAGCTGCACCGCTGCGTCAAGGAGTATGTAAAGCTCTGGGGCCTGGTAGATGCTTTTGCAGCCTGGCTGGAGTCTGATAATGTGTTCTGCTCCACGCTGGTAGACCGCATCGTCACCGGCGGCGCAAAGGGCGAGGCCGCCGCACTGTGGGAGAAGTTCGGTTACGAGGATCAGCTCATCGACACCGGCGAGGTCTTTGCCGCCTGGGTTATCGAGGGACCGCAGTGGATCAAGGACGAGCTCCCCTTTGAGAAGGCCGGACTCCCGATTCAGGTCGTGGACGATGTGACGCCCTACAAGCAGCGAAAAGTCCGCATCCTCAATGGGGCGCATACCTCGATGGTGCTTGGCGCCTACCTGGCTGGCAAGAATATCGTTCGGGACTGCATGCAGGATGAGAATATCCGCTCTTTCCTTGAAAAGGCCATGTTTGAGGAGATCATCCCCACGCTGGATCTGCCCAAGGACGAACTGCAGGGCTTTGCCGCGTCTGTCATTGATCGCTTTGATAACCCGTACATCGACCATCAGCTGCTGGATATCGCGCTCAACTCCGCCTCCAAGTGGAAAGCCCGCGTAATGCCGAGTCTGGTTGGCTATGTTCAGCGCAAGGGCAAGCTGCCCAAGTGCCTCAGCTTTTCTCTTGCCGCCTTTATCGCTTTCTATCACAAGGGCGAACGCTGCGGCGAGGCCTATCCTGTCCGTGATGACCAGTGGGTGATCGACTTTTTTGATGCCCATAAGGGCGATGACAATGCTTCTCTTGCAGCTGCCGTTGTGAATGACGAACGTCTGTGGGACGGCGAGCTCGCCAAGATCGATGGTCTGGCGGACGCTGTCGCCGCATCGCTTGACCGGATCGACGAGGTTGGCATGTACGACGCTATGAAGGAGTGCGCAAAATGAAGCTGATTCGTATCCATCCTGATGATAACGTGGCGGTTGCGCTGGAGGATCTTCACGCCGGTGAAGCGCTCGAGGTCGATTCCGTCTCCGTTGTCGCAGCCGAAGATATTTCTCGCGGACACAAGATCGCCTTGCGTATGATCGCGGAAGGGGAGCCGATCGTCAAATACGGCAATCCCATCGGCCTTGCCAGGACGGATATAACCCAGGGAGCCTGGGTCCACGTGCACAACGTGCGCACAGGCCTGTCCGAGAGCGCCGAGTATACCTATTGCCACAAGGAATACGCCAAGCCCGAGGTGGAGCCGCGGACTTTCCGCGGCTACCGCCGCCCGGATGGACGCGCAGCCGTACGCAACGAGCTGTGGATCATTCCGACTGTGGGCTGCGTCAACAGCATTGCCGCATCGCTGGTGAGAGAAAATCAGCACCTGGTGGGCGGCAACATCGATGGACTTTACACCTTTGCCCATCCTTATGGCTGCAGCCAGATGGGGGATGATCATGCACAGACCCGCAAGCTGCTTGCCGCTCTTGTGCGCCACCCCAACGCGGGCGGCGTACTGGTGCTGAGCCTGGGCTGTGAAAATCTGACCCAGGAGCAGTTCAAGGCCGAGTTGGGGCAATGGGATGATAGGCGCGTCAAATTCCTTGTATGTCAGCAGCACGAGGATGAGCTGGAAGCCGGCTCCGAATTGCTGGAGCAGCTGGCGGAGTATGCCAACGGCTTTGAGCGTGAGGACATCCCCGCTTCGGAGCTTGTCGTAGGCATGAAGTGCGGCGGCTCTGACGGTCTGTCCGGCATCACCGCCAATCCCACTGTCGGCCGCTTTTCTGATCGACTTGTGGCTTTGGGCGGCTCCACGGTTTTGACCGAGGTGCCGGAGATGTTTGGCGCCGAGAACATCCTCTTCTCCCGCTGTGCGGATGAGGCTGTGTTCGAAAAGGCTGTGGCCATGGTCAATCGGTTCAAGGAATACTTCGTCAGTCACGGGCAGGTCGTCTATGAAAACCCCAGCCCCGGCAACAAGGCCGGGGGCATAACCACCCTGGAAGAGAAGGCCTGCGGCTGTGTCCAGAAGGGCGGCAGCGCGCAGATTGTCGACGTGCTGGAATATGCCGAGCCTGTGACGAAAAAGGGACTGAATCTACTGTCCGGTCCGGGCAACGATCTTGTCTCCGCCACCGATCTTACGGCGGCCGGGGCACACCTGATCCTCTTCACCACCGGCCGCGGCACGCCTTTCGGGGCTCCCGCTCCCACGGTGAAGATCTCCACGAACACCGCGCTGTTCAACAAAAAGAATAACTGGATCGACTTCAATGCCGGCAGTGTTGCCGAGGGAGAAGATCTGGATGATGCGGGTGACCGGCTGCTGGACTATGTTCTCTCTGTCGCCAGCGGTGAGCAGACGAAGGCTGAGCGCCACGGCGCGCGTGAAATCGCTATATTCAAAGACGGGGTAACCCTGTAAACAGGAGGAGTTGTCATGGCGCTGCATGTGATGGAAGAAGCCAATCGCTGTCTGGGCTGCAAGAATCCCAGATGCCGCGAGGGCTGTCCGATCCATACCAACATACCGGAGGTCATCCGACTGCTGAAGGCCGGAAAGCTGAACGATGCCGGATGGATGTTGTTTGAGAATAATCCGCTTACCACGGTTTGCTCGCTTGTCTGCAACCATGAAAAGCAGTGTGAGGGTCACTGTATCCGGGGTATCAAGGATGTTCCCGTCCACTTCTCCGTTATCGAAAATTACATCTCCACGACCTATGCCAATCAGATGGTCAAGGGCCCCCAGCCCTCCAACGGCCGCCGCGTCGCCATCATCGGCGCCGGCCCCGCCGGACTGACTATCGCGATCATCCTGGCCCGCTACGGCTACGGCGTCACGATCTTTGACAGTAAGGACAAGATCGGCGGCGTGATGCGTTACGGTATTCCGGATTTCCGGCTTCCCGATGCGGTGCTGGACGATATCGCGTACCGTCATTTGGAACTCAAGGGGATCCAGTTCCGCCCCAATACGACGATCGGCGGCTCCATTACGATCGACGATCTCTTCCGCGACGGCTATCAGAGCGTGTTCGTTGGCGCAGGGTTGTGGAAGCCCCGCTCCCTTCATATTAAGGGCGAGAGCCTTGGCCATGTTGCCTTTGCAATCAACTACCTGGCCTGCCCGGAGGCATTTCGTCTGGGCGAGCGTGTGATCGTCATCGGCTCGGGCAACTCCGCCATGGACTGCGCCCGCACGGCTATCCGCCAGGGAGCGCGTTATGTCACGGTGTTCAACCGCCGCGACAAGATCGCTGCCAGCCAGTACGAGAGCAGTTACGCCAAGCTGGAGGGCGTCAACTTTGAGATGATGAAGATCCCTGTGGAGATCCTCGAGGACAGCGTTGTCTTTGCCGACAGCGAGTTTGATGAGAACGGCAAGATCCGCGCTATCCCCGGCTCTGAGAAGCGCTATCCCTGCACCGGCGTGATCGTCGCCGTCAGCCAGGAGTTGGGCAGCAGTATCGTCAGCAGCACCAAAGATATCGGCACGCAAAGCTCCGGCCTTGTGATCGCAGATGAAGATGGCCGGACCTCGCGTCCCGGTGTGTTTGCAGCGGGCGATGCTGCCCACGGTGCCCGCACAGTCGTGGAAGCCGTTGCCAACGGCAAACGCGTGGCCGAGACCATGCACGCCTATATGCAGTCTCTGCCGATGCCGGAGAAGTCCGCCTACGCGGAAGTCCCCCTGGCTGACCGGGTAGAGAGCTCGGTTTTGACCGAACAGGTGCTTGGCATCGAAAAATAAGCAAACAACCAGCATAAAAGCGAAGGCCGTTTGGCCTTCGCTTTTTGCATATCTTTTCACGCTGCGGGAAGAGGGATTTGCTTTCCGGTATGATCGATGTGATACTCTCCTTCCCAGATAAGCTCAGAGATGGGCACGATCGTATAACCTTCCACCTGCAGCTTTTCCAGTATCCTTGGCAACGCTTCCGGCGTATGCTCGGCTGCGTTATGAAAGAGGACGATGCTGCCCGGCTCCACGCGTTTGATGACCCGCTCATAGATTTCATCGGCGCTGATGCCTTTCCAGTCGAGACTGTCTACGGACCACTGGATCGGTGTCATGCCAAGGCTCTTGACAGTTTGGATCACATGATCGTCATATTCTCCGTAGGGACAGCGGAAGAGAGTGGGTTCAACGCCTGTCCCTGCAAAGATTTTCCTGTTGGCCTCACGCAGATCGGCGGCAATCTCGTCTGCGCTCATCATGGAGAAATGAGAGTGGTGCGACGAATGGCTCATAACCTCGTGACCGGCTTCATGCAGTGCATGGACCGATTCGGGATATTTCTCTGCCCAGTCGCCGACGACGAAGAAGGTCGTCTTTACGCCGTAGCTGGACAGAATGTTGATCAGTGTTCCGGTGTCCTCGTTCCCCCAGGCCGCATCAAAGCTGATCGCAATCTTTTTGTCCTGCCGCTCAACACTGTAGATCGGAAGCTGCCGCTCTGTTGCAGATGCCCCAACGATAGCAGGACTGTTAACCGTCCACAGTATTACACCCGCTGCCAGTGCGGTCACGATGGCCGTAAAAAGCTTCTGGTGACGGCGTACAATCGCTCGCAAATCAATCATCAATCATCACTCCCTGCTTAACCCTATGCGAGACTGGCGGTGGATAGAAGGACAAGAATCGTGCATCAGTTCGACCGTTTTCAAAAGGAACTGAAACCAGGGAACTTTATCTGCGCGTTATCGTCCATTAAGCAGAAACAAAAAGGGGAGTGTGTCAAACATGATCGGAAAAAGCAAATGCAGGATACTCAAGGAAATCCGTCAGCGCATTGCGGACGAAAACGAGATCCCCTATGTCACGCAGGAATGCTACTTCAAGGGGGAATGCAGCGGTACATGCCCTCGCTGTGAGAGTGAGCTAAGATACTTGGAGCATCAGCTTTCGCTGCGTGCGTCTATGGGTAAGCGTGTTGCGGTGGCAGCACTGTGTGCGGGCATGGCACTCTCGGCTGCCGGCTGCGGACCGCAGAAGAGAGCAACCTCAAACCCGGAAGAAATCGCCGGCGGCATTACCTATGTCGAGAATCAGCCGGAGGAGGTTGAGCTTCAGGGCGAAGTTATGCCGCCGGAGGAGCCTTGCAAAGACGAGAGCGGCGAACCAGTGGCACTGCCAGGGGACGATGAGCAGGAGTTAATTGAAATAGAACTCTTGGGCGATGTGGCATACATCCCCGATGTGAATGGTCATGACTGATACTCTCTATCCCTTGCTTTCCATCAATCGCCTGCGCATGGGCATTGACGGGCAGGGTATCACCACGCTTGTTGCCGGAGCGTACTGTCCGCTGCACTGCCGCTGGTGTATAAACCGTCAGTTGCTGCGAGAGGCTCCGGCTGCTTTGATCACAGTCCGGGAATTGCTGGAACGTGTGCGCGTGGATGACCTGTACTTTCGTGCGACTAACGGCGGGGTGACCTTCGGCGGCGGAGAGTCCCTACTCCATGCGCCTTTTATCCGGGGGTTCCGCGAGATTTGTCCCTCAGCCTGGCGCATCAATGTCGAAACAAGCCTGGCTGTAGATCGCGAACTGGTAATTGAGAGCATCGACGCGGTAGATTTCTATATCATAGACTGCAAGGATATGAACCCGGACATATATAATGCTTATACCGGAGGCTCACAGATAAAGATGTTGGAAAACTTGCGTTATCTGCTCTCTGCAGTGGGAGCGGAACGCGTGTTCGTCCGGGTCCCGCTGATTCCAGGTTATAACACGCCGGAAGACCAGCAACGAAGCGCCGAGACGCTGCGCGCCATGGGTGTTACGCAGTTGGACTTGTTTGAATATGTACGAAGGGAACAATGAACAGTGCGGCAGGATGAGATCCGAGCGTTCTCATCCTGCCGCTCTTTATCAGAACCAAGTAAATATCGCTTGTGTGACAAAAATACAGATGGTATAATATCACTAACTCTATATCAGAGGAGTGAAGTATCCTCATGTTTGATAAAAGACTGATGCAGGTGTGCCTGAGAGCAGGAAGTATATCGTCTACAATATTGTCCTGCAATTTCTGGATCTTGTCTGCAATGCGGCGATGATCTGGACGATTGCAGATCTGGTCTCAGCTCTGTGGAATCACAGCGCCCAACCAACAGATCTGGCTTTGGCACTTGGCATCATCCTGCTTACCGTTGTCATTCGCTTTTTCACCACACGCTATGCTCTGCGCATGAGCTATCTTGCCTCGCGTACAGTGAAAAAAGTCATGCGCGAAAAGATTTATCAAAAGTTATTGCACATGGGCGCTTCCTATCGCAAGCATGTGAGCACGGCGGAATTGGTGCAGGAGAGCGTGGAGGGAGTAGATCAGCTGGAAAGTTATTTTGGACAGTATGTTCCGCAGTTTTTCTATGCTTTTCTGGCTCCATTGTTGCTTTTTCTGCTTTTCGGCCTGGCCGGAAGTTGGACGGTTGCGGCCGTGTTGATGATCTGCGTGCCTCTGATCCCCGGTGCTATCATGATGGTGCAGAAGATCGCCAAAAAGATACTCGCCAAATACTGGGGCCAATATACGCAATTGGGCAGCACCTTTCTGGAAAACCTGCAGGGCATGACCACGCTCAAAACATATCAGGCGGACGCTTACAAGAATGAGGAAATGAACCGGGAGTCCGAGCATTTTCGCAAGGTGACAATGGCGGTTCTGACCATGCAGCTCAACTCCATCACGATCATGGACTTTGTGGCCTACGGCGGTGCCGCGCTGGGGATCGTTCTGGCGACTCGCGCCTTTGCCGCGGGTACGCTGAGTCTGAAGGCCTGTGTGTTCATGATCCTGCTGTCCGCCGACTTCTTCCTGCCCATGCGGCGACTCGGCAGTTATTTTCATGTGGCCATGAACGGTATGGCGGCCAGCGACAAGATCTTCCGCTTTCTGGGGGAGAGCGAGCCCGCTTTGCGCAGCGGCAAAGCCCACGGAGGTGAGCTGGCGCTGCGTGATGTGTGCTTCTCCTATGAGACGGATCGGGAGATCCTGCACGAGGTGAGTCTGCAGGTACCGGAGCATGCGTTTGTAGGCATCGCGGGGGAGAGCGGCAGCGGCAAGTCCACGGTTGCTTCTCTCATTATGGGACGCCGGACACCGGAGAAGGGCAGCGTCACCCTGTCAGGTGTGCCGATGAGTGAACTTTCGGAAGAGAGCGTCATGAAGACGATAACGTATATCGGCTTTGGGAGCGTTTTCTTTAAAGGCAGTGTGCGGGACAATCTGCTTCTTGCGGATGCAGACGCAGACGACGAGCGCCTGTGGAAGGTGCTGGAGGATTGCCGTCTGGCTGAGTTCTTCCGCGCAGCGGAGGGGCTGGATACCCAGCTTCTTGAAAACGCAGTCAATCTGTCCGGCGGGCAGAAGCAGCGTCTGGCGCTGGCCCGTGCCATTCTTCACGATGCTGAAATCTATGTCTTTGACGAAGCGACAAGCAATATAGACGTAGAGAGCGAGGAAATGATACTGGATGTGATCCTCTCGCTGTCGGGTCAGAAAACAGTTCTTATGATCTCACACCGACTGGCTAACCTTACCGGTGCGGAAAGAATCTACTGCATGGAAAACGGCAGGATCGCCGAGGGCGGCACGCATACGGAACTGCTGGCAAGACAGGGCGTGTACGCCAGACTATGGCAGACTCAACAGGAGCTTGAGAACTACGGCAGAGAGGAGGCGACGGCATGAGACAGAGTAAAATCAGCGTTCTTTTGCGGCTTGTTAAGCTTGTAAGGCCTTTGCGCGGCTTCATGCTGCTCGCTATCGTGATGGGCACGCTCGGCTTTCTCTGCGCGCAGTTTATCCCAATCCTGGGCGGTGCGGCGATTCTGAATGCCAGCGGCTTTGACACCGTTCTTTCACTGCGGGGGATTTGGATCGTCCTCCCGCTTCTGGCACTTTTCCGCGCTGTTCTGCGTTATACCGAACAGCGCACGAACCATTATATCGCTTTTACACTTCTTGCCATCGTGCGGGACCGTGTTTTTCAGGCCCTTCGCAAACTTTGCCCCGCCAAGCTGGAGGGAAGAGACAAAGGCGATCTGATCTCACTGATCACGTCTGACGTGGAGCTGCTTGAGGTCTTTTATGCCCACACGATCTCACCGATCTGTATCGCTTTCCTGACGGAGACGGTGATGGTTGTGTTTATCTGGCGCTACCATTGGCTTCTCGGGATCCTTGCTCTTTGCGCCTTTCTGTGCGTCGGCCTATTGCTGCCGCTTGTGATTTCACGCAGGAGCGGCAATCTGGGCGATGAACTGCGCGCGCAGGCGGGCTCGCTGGCGAGCTTTGTCCTGGAGAACATTCGCGGGCTGGATGAGACGATCCAGTATCACGCCGGGGAGAAAAGACTACGTGAGCTGAACGACAGAACGATTGCGCTCTCTGTCAGGCAGGGAGAGCTGAATAAGCTCACCGGCGTCAATATGGCGCTGGCGAACACGATGATCCTGTTCTTTGATGCGCTGATGCTCCTGGTCAGCTCGACACTCTACACAAGAGGTCTTGTTGGTTTTGACGGCTTTCTGATCCCGCTGCTGGCGCTGATGAGCTCATTTGGTCCGGTAACGGCTCTTGCGGGGCTGGGTACAACGCTCCAATCCACGGTTGCTTCCGGCGCGCGCGTGCTCAGTATTCTTGACGAGACGCCCGAGACGGAAGAGATCACCGGCAAGGACCAGGTATCCTTTCACGGGGCTTGCGTGGAAAAGCTGTCGTTTGCCTATGACGATGAGCAGATCCTGCGCGATCTGAATCTGGAGTTCCCGGAAAAGCGCATTATCGGCATCGTTGGTAAGAGCGGCTGCGGCAAATCCACGCTGCTCAAACTCCTGATGCGCTTCTGGCGCGTCAAAGAGGGCAAAATCAGCATTTCCCAAAAAGGTCTGGAGGAAATCAGCACCACGAACCTGCGTGAAATGGAGAGCTATATGACGCAGGAGACGCAGCTGTTCAAGGACACGATCGCAGGCAATATACGTATCGGCAAGCTGGACGCCACGCAGGAGGAAATTGAAAACGCGTGCCGGAAAGCGTCCATTCACGATTTCATCATGACGCTGCCACAGGGGTATGAAACCCAGGTGGGGGAGCTGGGCGAGACTCTCTCCGGCGGCGAGCGCCAGCGCATCGGTCTTGCCCGCGCGTTTTTGCATGACGCTCCGCTGATGCTGCTGGACGAACCGTCCTCCAATCTGGACAGCCTGAATGAGGCGATGATCCTTCGCTCTCTGAAAGAAGAAGCCAGCGACAAGACGGTGATCCTGGTATCGCATCGCAAGTCCACCGTCCGCATCGCCGATGAGATCATCAGCATGGAGAACGGCCGCGTCTCGTGATCCTTTGAAAAAACGGGCGGTAAAAAAGAGCTTCCGTGACAGTTTAAAGTCTCGGGAGCTCTTTTGTTATGTGTGCCTTCTCAGAGAATGATGGCCGAAACAAAGCCCAGCAAAAGGCCGATCGGCAGCAGGGAAGCGCTGAGGAAGCAGGCGTCAACAGAGAGTTCGTTCATAATTTTTTTCATCGGGAAGCCCTCCTTTTGTTCTTTGACCAGAGTCTAACACAAGGGCTGTCCCGTTGTACGGACAATGCATTATGTCAACGGAAAAAATATCGAAAAAGTCGGAGTGCGAAATCAATACTCCATCATGATGCGAAAGAGCGGCTTGTCGCCCCCGGTGCGCAGATAAAAGCGGTTGTCGCTGACACCGTAGAGGATTTCATATTCCTGATCCTGCAGCAGCTCGGCGGAGTACTCGACCAGGATCTTCGACGGGTCCTTCCCCTCGGCAGCGGCGGGGGACAGATTGTCGACCAGGTCAAAATACCTGGTGTTGTTCATATGTCCGTTCATGTCGATATAACTGAATGGAACGGTGAAGGTTGTGGAACAGTCGGTATAAAAGCTGCGGGGAGGAGAGGGGAGCGACAGTTCGATCCCGCGCTTCTCAAAGCCAAATTCGATACCGGAACGAGCGGAGGGGACCAGTACCCGCTCGTCCATATCGGCCAGCATCCAGATGGCCGCGCTGTTCACCAGGGTTTGCCCCTCGGCATCCAGCAGACGATAGTACCGGGGATACAGAGAGTGGATCGTTTTACCGGGCCAGGTCTCCACCGTGATCTCCTCGCCGTAGACAGGCATGCGCAGGATTTCCACGCTCTGGCGGGCAAGTACCCACATCAGATTCTGACGGCGGATCTCGTTGATACCCACATGCAGGATGTCCGAATGATCGGTGGCCGCCTCCTGCAGCAGCTCAAAGAGCTGAGACGGACGCAGATGGCGGAATTTGTTGACGTCCCGGCTTCTGAGCCGGTAGGGAAAGGAATACAGCTCCATGGTTCAGTCCTCCTCATACGGCACATTATAAGGCAATCCAAAGCACCTTTCAAGCCGAGAATTTACGATAAGTTCTTGATTTTGCCCTTTTGCTCATATATACTGAGAAAGCCTTGTCAGGACTTTAAGAGCAGAGGACACGATTATGGAGCCGATGGAAATCGAGCGCAAGTATCTCATCGCCATGCCCGACGCCGCCTTCCTTTCCGGATTGAGTTCCTCTGGCATCGAGCAGATCTATCTGCTTTCGGAGGATGGCATGAACGCGCGGATCCGTCGACGCAGCTATACGGACAGAACCGTCTGTACCCACACGCGCAAGAAGCGCATCAGCGATATGAGCCGCATAGAGATCGAACATGAGATCAGCGAGCGTGAATATGAAGAGCTGCGAAAAACCGCCGATCCGGCACGCCGCGTGATCGAAAAGACCCGTTATCTGTATCCGTATGAGGGCCAATGCTTTGAAATCGACGTATTCCCGTTTTGGACAGATCGCGCGCTGATGGAGCTTGAGCTGGAGAGTGAAGGCCAGCGGATCAACCTGCCGCCTGCGATCGAAGTGATCCGCGACGTGACAAGCGACCGCCGCTATACCAATTCCGCTATCGCCAGGGAGATTCCCTGAGAAACCGAGGTTTTTTATGAAAAAGATTCTTTGCCTGCTTGTTTGTCTGGCCATGGTCTTCTCGTTGACAGCCTGTGCCGGACTGGACGTGATCCACGAGACCGAGCTTCCTCCGCTGCCTACGCCGGAGCTGAAGACCGAGACTCCGGCGCCGGAAGAACCCAGCGTAGCCCCCGAGGTGGAGAGCGAGCCCGTTGTGATCCCCGAGGAGGATCCCGAGGGCGCGGACCTGGGCGAGCAGATTCTGGTATTCTTTTCAAGCACCACCGAGACTGAGTATGCCCCTGACGATGAGAAGCAGCCGATCCTCAACTTCAGCTATTCTACGCCCCAGCTCATCATGAACCGCAATACCGCCGCTGCGGATAAGATCAACGAAGAGCTGCGGCTGCTCGACGAGCTGTATTACAGCGGCTACGGCAGCGACATGGGCAAAAACCACCTGTATGAGGTGGCGCTGGATCACTACAGCTATGCGCACGGCAAAGCCGAGGGCATTGAAACGCTGTTTTCCTCCAGTCGGGCTGTCGACTGCTGCCGCGCCGACGGCAGTGTTGTCAGCTTTTTGTATCGGACCAGCGTGTACACCGGCGGCTCCCAGGGCGAATTCAGTTATGTGGGCCGTACGTACAGCACCCAGACCGGCGAGAAGCTGACGCTCGACGAGCTGTCGGAGGATTACGAAGCGCTTCGCGCCGTGATCGCCGAGAACATTATCGCCCTTGCCCGCGAGGATAAAGAGCTGTACACCGAAATATCCAAGAACGGCATAGACGCCGATACCGCCCTTACCGCCCTGATCCGCGAGGATTTCTGGTATTTCGCGGCTGACGGCATGGTGTTCTTCCCGGCCTGGGGCGAGCTCAGACCCGCAGAAGAGGGGATTCCCAGCTTTACCATTCCCTATGAAAAGCTGATCAGCGTGATCGACGATCAGTATCTTCCTGCCGATCGGGAAGCCGACGGTACGCTTGTCATTGAGCGCGTCAGCGACGTGCCGGAGGGGACGATCAAGAGCATCGGTCTTCTCACGGTCAGCGACGGCGAGGATCTGTATCTGCGTGCCGAGGGTTCGGTCTATGACGTGCAGATCAGTTCGGCTGCCTACTATGATGTGGAGGCGGGCGAGCGGTTTTATGAGACCGAGCGCCACTGGTATGCCAGCTTTATGACCGATTGCGCCTTGCAGCTGCGTGCACTGCTACCCGAAGGGATGCCTGATCTGATGATCACTTATACCGATTCGGCCTACGAGCAGCACCGTCTGCTGCTCAGCGAGAACGGCGTGGACGGTACTCCCGCGCTGGTGGATGACACGATTATCGCAGTCGGTTGAAAAATCAGCATTTTTTACGAAGAGAAAGCAGAAAAATTGTTGACATTGCACGCGCTGCGTGTTATTATACCAAAGCCGCATTGAAGAGGCATTGAAAGTCGGATGCTGTCCGCGCCTCAAGAGCGAGTCCTGTAAGATGGGAGGAGTTCATTCGTGAAGCATGCTATCATCGTGACTGGCGGTAAACAGTACCGTGTGGCCGAGGGCGACGTGATCTACGTTGAGAAGCTCGACGTCACCGCCGGCGACAGCATCAAGTTCGACCAGGTTCTGGCCGTGATCGACGGCGACAACGCTGTCATCGGCAAGCCCGTGATCGACGGTGCGTCTGTCAGCGCCAATGTCGTGAAGAACGGCAAGGCCGCCAAGATCCGTGTTTACAAGATGAAGCCCAAAAAGGGCTATCGCAGAACGCAGGGTCACAGACAGCCTTACACCAAGGTCCAGATCGAGACGATCAATGCCTGAGCATCCGCAGCTAATTTGACAAAAGGAGGAGAAACCTAAATGGCACATAAAAAAGGTATGGG
>JAEEGL016146403.1_pt1 | contig 13917 bp, 13 predicted proteins | sample 9134231 | NCBI WGS metagenome assembly JAEEGL01 (sample SAMN16246548, study PRJNA631951) | gut metagenome | biome: gut microbiome; feature: rumen; material: fiber-attached | host: Bos | place: Iran: Karaj | collected 2018-10
CCTAGCTGAGGATGTGGCTCGTGAGAACAGTCATCTATAGTTTAGCGGGTGCAAAGATAGCGGCTTTTCCCGAGGCCCCCAAATTTTTCTATGACTTTTTTCAAGAACCATTGAAAAAAGTGGCAAAACTGGGGGTTAAAAGCCCTGTTTTGCCACTCATAATTTGCAAATATGTATTTTCAGACATCTCTGAAAGGGATTTTAGTTCCCGAAGACGGCCGAAAAAATTGTCTCGGTCGCGCCGCTATTTTCCTTTACATATGTGCCAGCGCATCGGCCTGCATCGGAAAGGGCATCGGCATTGGCCATAAAGCGAGACATCACGGCTTCGTAATCGGCTGCATTGGCTATCGGGAAACCGCCATCGGCCGCAATCAGACCAAGAGCCTCGCGGAACGCCTGATGGTTCGGGCCGAAAATGACGGGAATGCCATAGACCGCCGCTTCGAGCGTGTTGCGGATGCCTACTCCAAATCCGCCGCCGATGTAGGCGACCTGGCCGTAGCGATAGATGCCAGACAGGAATCCGATGGCGTCAATGATCAGGACATCGGCCGATGCATCGAGCAACGTATTTTCGGGGACCTCGCCACTCTCCCACCGACGTCTCAACTCTGAATAGCGCAGATAGGGCCGTTTCAATTTGGAAATGATCTGCTGCACGTGCTCCTCGTGGATTTCGTGCGGCGCAATTATGAGCTTCATTTCGGGATGGCGGTTGAAGTGTTCGATGATAATGTCTTCATCCTTCGGCCACGAGCTGCCCGCAACGAGGACGAACTTGGCGTTGGCCACAAACTGCTGCGCCCATGGGAACTCCTTTGCCTGCTTCTGAATGGCAACGACTCGGTCAAAACGCGTATCTCCGCAAATCGTGACATTCGACACGCCGAGACCGGCCAACAAACTACGCGACTCTTCGTCCTGCACGAACAAATGCGTGAAACATTTCAACACCGGGCGGAACAGCGAGCCATACCACTTGAAGAAAGCCTGTCGCGGGCGGAAAATGCCAGACACGAGATAAGTCGGTATTGAACGACGATAAAGTTCCTGCAAAAGGTTCCCCCAGAACTCGTACTTTACGAAAATCGCGTAGTCCGGATGCACGAGGTCGAGAAAACGACGGCAATCGGCCGGCTTGTCATAGGGCAGATAGCAAACGACATCGGCTCCCTTGTAATTTTTACGCACCTCATAACCCGACGGACTGAAAAAAGTCTGTACAATGGCAAACTCAGGATAGCGGTCGCGCAGAGACTCAATGAGAGGACGTCCCTGCTCAAACTCGCCAAGACTTGCCGCATGGAACCAGATGACGCGACGTCCGACAAGCGGCTGCATCTTTTCGGCCAATGCCGTTGCCCACCCGCGGCGTCCGTCCTGCATCAACTTTGCCTTGCGATGTCCGAAGGTTGCGGCCAATGCGACAGCCGTGAAATACGCGCGCGAACCTATATTATAAAGAATGTTCATTTCAGCACCTCGATTGCCTTACGGGCGCGTCGGAGCGACTCCTTCTTGCCCAATTGGTCGGTAATGGCAAAAATCTGCGGACCACGAGCCTCGCCAACGAGAGTGACACGGAAGGCGTTCATCACGGCACCCGTCTTGTAGCCCTTGCCAGCAATCCAATCCATGACTTTCGGCTCCAATGTCTCGCCGTTCCAATCCTCCTGCGTCTCCAGGAAGTCGCACAGCTCAGCGACATACTGCGGAGCCTCGGGTTTCCACCACTTCTTGAGCGACTTCTCCTCGTAGGCCGTTGGTGCAGCGAAGAAGAAGTTGCACTGCTGCCAAAGTTCCTGTGGCAGGTTGATACGCTCCTTCATGAGGCTGACGACGGTCTGCACGTACGCATCGGATTTCGGGTCTGCGCCATTGGCCACAACCTGATCCTTCAACGCATCGCACAAAACCTTCTCATCACACTGCTGCAAATAGTGATGATTGAACCAGAGCAGACGCTTGATGTCGAAATGGGCTCCATTCTTCGAGCACTTCGAGAGGTCGAACAACTTGATCATTTCGTCGATGGTCATGATGTCCTGATCGTTGCCAGGATTCCAGCCCAACAAGGCGAGGAAATTAACGACAGCCTCGGGCAGATAGCCAGACTCACGGTAGCCGGAATAGGTCGTATCGGTGCCAGGCACATTCCACTGCAACGGGAAGACAGGGAAACCGTACTTGTCGCCGTCACGCTTCGAGAGCTTTCCATTGCCCTCTGGGGCCAACAGGAGCGGCAGATGAGCGAACTGCGGAGCCTCCCAGCCGAAAGCACGGTAGAGCAGCACATGAAGCGGCGACGATGGCAACCACTCCTCACCTCTGATGACGTGCGTGACCTCCATCAAGTGGTCATCGACGATGTTGGCCAAATGGTATGTCGGCAGTTCGTCGGCACTCTTGTAGAGCACCTTGTCGTCGAGGACAGATGAATTGATCTTCACCTCGCCACGGATAAGATCATTGACGACTACCTCTTCGCCCGGTTCAATGAGGATGCGTACGACGTACGGAGCGCCATCGGCAATGAGGCGTTTTGCCTCGTCCATTCCAAGGCTCAGCGAGTTGCGCATACGGCCACGGGTCGAAGCATCGTACTGGAAATTCGGAGTAGCTTCACGTGCGGCATCAAGTTCCTCTTTGGTGTCGAAGGCGTAGTAGGCCTTGCCGTTGTCCAACAGCACCTGAACGTATTTCTTGTAGATTTCGCGGCGCTCGGACTGACGGTACGGGCCATGCTCACCGCCGAAGGAAACGCCCTCGTCGAAAGTGATTCCAAGCCATTTGAACGAGTCGAGGATATATTGCTCGGCACCGAGGACGAAGCGCTGGCTGTCGGTATCCTCGATGCGGAACAGCAGTTTGCCGCCGTGCTGACGTGCAAACAGATAATTGTAGAGACATGTGCGGACACCGCCGATGTGCAGCGGGCCGGTGGGTGAAGGTGCAAAACGCACAACAACAGGTTTACTCATAATCTTCAGTCTATATTTTCCAAAAGTTTAGCCAATTCTTCATCCGTCGAAGTCAATTTCTGACGGCAAAACTTCAGCAGTTCGACCGAACGACGCGTCAGGTCGCACAACTGATCCACTTCACACTGAGGACTCTGCAATTGCTCGACAATCGCTTCCAGTTCCTGCATAGCTGAGGTGTAAGTAAGGGGTTGATTGGACATAATCATTTTCTATTTGAACGGCAAAGTTAGCATATTTCGCGTAGAAAAGCAAAATCGGCCACGAAAAATAGAGAAATCGGCCATAAAATTTGGTCAATTCGCACAAAAGTGCTATCTTCGCCGCGCTTTTCGGAGCTAGAATGACGAGAGTTTCGGCTCGAAATCATCGACTTAATCTGGAAGAGTGCAAGCTCGACCTCCATTATTAACTTTTTAACACACAAACAATTATGTATTTGGATTCCGCTAAAAAAGCTGAAATCTTCGCAAAGTACGGCAAGGGTGCAACCGACACCGGTTCAGCCGAGTCACAGATTGCATTGTTCTCATTCCGCATCGCACACCTCACCGATCACCTGCGTGCAAACCACAAGGATTTTGCAACCAGCCGTTCGATGAAGATGCTGGTAGGTAAGCGTCGTCGTATGCTCGACTACCTCGCAGAGAAGGACATCAACCGCTACCGTGCCATCATCAAGGAGCTCGGTCTGCGTCGCTAATCGAAGCCTTCCGTACGGATAAGAAAATGCTCGGCCAATGATGGTCGGGCATTATTTTTTCCATTGGCCGCAAACAAAACGAAACGCCCCGGCGAATCGATTCACTTCGACTGCCGGGGCATTTGCATTGGCCAAAACCGAGGCCAATCAGATTGTCTCCAACTGTTCGGTGGGCATCCAGCCGACATTGCCGTCGGAGAGTTCGACCTCGCTCCAGCCGGAAAGTTCCTGACGAACGCGAACCTTCAATCCGGCGTGGATGACTAGGAGCTGCGTGCCACTTTCGGCCGGAGTAGAACGCAACGTCACGGTCGGAGCCATGACGATGGCATGGTCGTGGGCCGTCTGGATTTCGGCCTGCGCATTGGCATAGAACATACAAATCGCGCAAATCACTATCATGACAATGCCGCCGTAGAAGCCTGTCTTGCGGATGGCGACCTTGCGGATGAAGAAATAACAGGCAAATCCGGCCAGGAAGAGCACGAACGAGAAGATGGAGAGGCGTCCCCATGCATCGGCCGAGAAGACATCGCGCAAGGCGTTGCTCCACGTGACGAAGATGATGGGTTGGATGGTCTCGATCTTATCGACGCAGTTGAGCTGGGCCAATTCGAGATTGGCACGGGCATCGTCATTCGACGGATCGCGGCGCAGGCAACGCTCGTAGTTGAGGATGGCGCGGGCGAACTCCTGCTGCTTGAAATAGGCGTTTCCGAGGCCGTAATAAAGGTCGGGCGCGCCGTTGAATACCTCAACAAGGGACTCATACTTCTGGGCCGCCTCGGTATAGTTTCCCTGGTCGTAGGCATAGGCGGCCTCGGCCACGAGAGAGGCGGGATTGACGATTTCGGCACGGACATTGGCCATGCACACGAAAGCAATTATTGCGAGAAGGATTCGATTCATTTTCATACGGTTACAGAACTTTTTCGAGGAGACCGATGACGGCCGATGCCTCGTGATACAACTTATCCATCGCCTGGTCGTCGGCCGATGGCGCATAGCGGGCAAACTCGCAGGTCGAAATGACCTCGGAACAGCGCTGGATGGTCTCGGCGTCAACGTCGCGCTTGGCCAGTTCCTCGCGGATGCTGTCACCGGTCAGTTCGCTGAGCGGAATGTTCAGCTTATCGGCCACATAGCCCATCATCGCCTTGTGCAGCTGTTCGTAGAACTCGTTTTCCTGTTTTTTGGCCAATGCCCCTGCGGCCGATTTCAGGCGGCGCGTTGCGACCTTGCTGGCCTTTCGGGTGCGCTGACGAACGACATCGGCCCTCAACTTGACATTGCGCCGATAGACGAAGAGCAGGGTGATGAAGATGGCCGATGGCACGATGAACCACAGCCAATAGAGCCATGTGCCGTAGAGCGGAGCCTCATCCGAACGCAAATTGTCGGCATCGAGTGGATGCAGATAGCGGATATCACTGCCCAAGACCTTGATGCGCTCCTGGGTCGTGCCCGAGAAATCGACCTTGCCGGTCGTCGTGGCCGATTCGCTGCCGTCCGACTCGACTTCGAGGGACTGGGCATCGGCCTTGACCGTCACATATTTGTGCAGATTCGTGCTGAAGAACGTGAACTCGACAGGCGGGATGGTGAACTTGCCGCCAAAGCGTGGGATGACCGTATATTCGATGACACGCTTGCCCTTCATGCCCAGATTGGTGACACTCGACTGGAGGTCGCTCTTGGGGTCGAACACCTCAAAATCGGCCGGAAATTCAGGCTTCGGTTCGCGGATGTACTTGAGATTGCCCGTACCGCTGATGGTGATGCGGTAGATGGTAGCGTCATTGGCCTTTAACTTATTGGTTGTCAACTCGCTCTTGACGACAAATTCGCCCACGGCATTCATGTACGATGCCGGTTTATTGGCCGGCAGACGATCCACATGGACCGTACGTTCGGACGACTTGATGGGCACCTGGACATTCTGGACCGAGCCGAACGGGTCATCGAACACATCCCAGAAGCTGGAACGACGCGCGGTGGCAACCTGGACGATGGCCGTGAGCGAGCCCGGCTTGATCGTGATGTCGCCCGGACGCTGCGGGAAAAGCAGCCACTGGCGGATGGCATAGGCGCGGTAAGTGCCGCCCTTATACTGCTCGACGGTGGTGCCACGTTCCTGCGGAAGGTCGATTTCCTGCACGGTGAAGCCCTCCAAGTCGGGAAATTTCGGGTCAGCGACATTGGCCACATTCTGATTCCGGAAATAGAGTTTCAGCGTGGCGACCAGAGCCTCGCCCTCGTAAAGCGATGTCTTGGTGAGGTCCATGCCCAATAGGATATCGTCTTTGTTGATGGCCGATGACGCTTGGCCGCCGTTACGCTGACGGGAACCGCTGCTGCTGCCCTGCGAAGCCTGGGCACGCGACGGGTCGGCGGGAATTGCGGTGATGGCCAATGTGTTGCTGCTGTAGGTCTTGCCCTCCACGGTAGCCTTGGCGGCGGGCAGATGGTAGGTTCCCTCCTTCTCGGCCATGAGCACATAGGTGAAGGTCGTCGTCTGCTCGGAGGTCATCTTGCCGTTGACAATCGAGGTGGACATGTAGGTCGAAGAATACGGGCCGCTCAGCCGCCGGAGGCCGCTGCTCGTCACGTCGCATTCAAAGTTTTCGGCCTGGGCGCTGATCTTGTATTCCACCTGGATGCGCGTTCCGGCCTCAACGGTGTTGCCGCCAGCGACATTGGCCGTAAAAGTCACCTGTGCCCACGACGTGAGCGTCACGAGACACGAAAGTATGATTGAAAAAAGTCGTTTCATACGGATTCTTGATTTTTACCAGTCTTTGAGCGTACCGTTCATGCGGCGGATTTCCATCTCGCGTTTCTTGTCTTTATCCTTGTCCAGCTGACGGCGCATGACGCGAGACTGAGTCTCCTTCTCGTCGCGCTCGTTCTGCTCCAAGATGGACTGGCGCTGGTCTTCCGACATCTGCTGCTGGTTCTGCTGTTGCTGTTCCTGCTGCTTCTGTTGCTGGTCTTGTTGCTGCTGTTGGTTCTGTTGCTGCTGCTCCTCCTTGTTCTGTTGTTTCTGGTCCTGCTTCTGCTGCTGGTCCTTATTCTGCTCCTTGTTCTGGTCCTGGTTCTGCTGTTCCTGCTGCTGCTTTTCGAGCAGTTTCTTGGCCAACAGATAGTTGAAGCGTGCGTCGTCGTCACTCGGATTGCGCTTGAGCGACTCCTTGAATGCCGTCACAGCCTGGTCGTACTGCTGCGTCATCATGGCGATTTCTCCTTTCTGATACAGAGACCGGGCCGATGTGAGCCGTTGGCCCTGCTGCTCGGACTCCATGATCAGACCGTTCAGGAGACTGTCCGCCTCGGCCAGTTTGGCCTGGTCCTGCTGGCGAATCAGGGTTGTGGCCAAGTTAAAGCGCGCGACACTGTCATTCTGGTTGATGGCCAATGCCCTACGATAGTCCAGTTCAGCATCCTGATAATGCTTGTCGGCATATTTTTCGTTGCCCGAGCGGTCCAGACTGCGCACCTCACGCTGCGCCGCAGCCGAGGCGAAGAGTGTCAGACAGGCAAACAGAAGAATTGGCTTTTTCATTCGAACAATTTGATTTTAGAGAACATAGGATTGGCACGGTCCGTGATAAAGAGATCGGCCACAACACAAAGGAACGCAATCAGGGCGAACCAGAAGAACTGCTCGTCATATTCGGCATAGACGTGGCTCTCGAGCTCGGACGTGCGCATCTGGTGGAGCGACTCGATGACCGAATTGATGGCCGAATTGCTGTTGTCCGCATGAGCGTAGATGCCGTGTCCGGCCTCGGCCACCTGACGGGCTATCGTCTCGTCGAGACGGGTCGTGATGGGATTGCCGTTGTTGTCCTTGCGCGGGCTGTTGCGTCGGCCACTACCATCGGGAATGACCGTTCCCTGCGGCGAACCGACACCGATGACGTGCGTCGGGATGCCCTTTTCGAATGCGGCCGATGCAGCTCCCGCGGCGTCATCCTCGTGGTTTTCGGCATCGGTGATGAGGACAATAGCCTTGCTCGACTCTTCGCGCGGTGTGAAACTGCGCACGGCGAGATTGATGGCGGCACCGATGGCCGTACCCTGCACAGAGATGTTCTCGGGCGAAATCGATTCAAGGAACATCTTGGCCGATACAAAGTCATTGGTGATAGGCAGCTGGACGACGGCATCGCCGGCAAAGACGACGAGACCCACCTGGTCGTTCTGCATCTGGTCAAGCATTCGGGCCAACATCCGCTTGGACTTGTCGAGGCGGCTGGGGGCAATGTCCTCGGCCAACATCGAGTTGGAGATATCGAGACAGACCATCACCTCGATGCCCTGCTTCTTGACGGTTTCGAGTTTCGAGCCGAACTGCGGACGGGCGGCGGCCACGATGAGACAGACCAGGGCCACCATCTGCAAGACGAACTTGACGTTCTGCTTCTGGTGACTGACGCCCCGCATCAGCGGTCGCAGCAGCGCGACGTTACCGAACCGCGCCAGTGCCTTGTCCGAAAGGTATCGGCCAACAAAGAAAAGCAGCACCAGCACTGCCACTACGAGCAGCAGCCAGAGCACGTTGGGATTAGCAAATCGGAAATTATCCATTATACCAATTGATAATTGACAATTGAAAACTTGTTTCTATTAACTCGGTGCGCGTCACGGGATGTTCTTCAAAAGTGTCTGTCGCAGGATGACGTGCAGCATCAAGAGAACAATGGCCCAGATGGCGAAGGGCAGGAACTCCTCGTCACGACGGCTGAACTCGCGCACGGAAATCTTGCTTTTTTCCATCTGGTCGATTTCCTTGAAGATGGCGGTGAGCTTGTCCTTGGTCGTAGCGCGGAAATAGCGGCCGCCGGTGGTCTGCGCAATGCGGCGCAGGAGATCCTCGTCGAGGTCGGGCTTGACGGTCTGCTTGATTTCGCGGCCGAAGATGTCGTAGCCCGTGACCTGCTCATACTCCTTATCGGTGCCGACGCCGATAGTATAGACGCGTATGCCGAGCGACTGGGCCACACTGGCGGCATCGTTGGGAGAGACATCGCCGGCGTTGTTCGAGCCATCGGTCAAAAGAATCACGACCTTCGACTTGGCCTCACCGTGGCGGATGCGGTTGACTGCCGTCACAAGTCCGTTGCCGATGGCGGTAAGCGTACCGTCAATCAGTTCGAAATCGATACTGTTGACCATGTTGGCCAATACCGTGTGGTCGCTGGTCATTGGACACAGAGTATAGCTCTCCTTACCGAAGATGACCATGCCGATGTTGTCGTTCGGGCGACCGGCCACGAAATTCGATGCGACGGTCTTGGCCGCCTCCAGTCGATTGGGCTTGAAGTCCTCGGCCTGCATGGAATACGAGACATCGAGCGTCAGGACGATGTCGATGCCCTCGGTGTTGCTCTGGCTCCAGCTGTCGTTGCTCTGCGGACGGGCCAGGACGATGACCGTCAGGACATAGGCCGCAGCGAGCAGGCCGTAGTTGACGTGACGCATCAGCTCCTTCCACGAACGGGGCAGCTTCGCGAACGGCGAAGTCGATGGCACCTGCAACGTGGCGGTCATGCGTTTCAGCCGCCACAAGTAGAATGCCACTGCCGGGATGAGCAGGAGCAGCAGGAACAGATATGCGGGATTGGCAAATGTCATTGTTGTGGTTCTCCTTCGACTTTATTTTCGGTTGATTCCTCGGGCAGGCTCTCCTTGGTCTGCTCGACAAAGAGGCGCGCGTTCATCAGGACAATCTTGTTTTCGTCGGCCAATGGTTCATACTTCGCGAACTTCACCAAATCAGCCAACTGGAGCACTTCACGCAGGTTGTTGTACGACGAACGCTGCGTCATGGTCAGTTCGATGAGCTCCTGCATGATTTCGTCGGTCGTGCATTCCATGGCCGGCACGTGGTAGCGCTCCTCGATGTAGCGGCGCAGGATTTCGCTCAGTTCCGTGTGGAACTGCTTGTGCTGGCCCGACTGCCAGAGTTTCTTTTCGGCCAATGCGTCCAATGCCTTGAGCGCGGTGACGTGGGCCGGCAGGAGTTTCACGGGCGCGGCCGATGCGCCATCGGCCACCTTCAAAGTCCTGTGTTTGCGCCAATGCAGATAGACCAGCGTGCTCACCGTGATGATGGTCACGGCCACCTGCAGCCAGAAGAACCACCACACGTAGTCCCACAGCACGAAGGCCGGCTGCATGACCGGTTTCAGGTCCTGGGTGGCCTGCACGTCGTCAGGGACCGACTCGAACGGATTTTCGCACTTCAGGGCGAGCATCTGGGTGGCCAATGTATCCCGGCCGTTGACCACAAAACGGAACGGCGCGATGACCATCGCCGCGCTGTCGAACGCGAAGAACTTCAGGTCGGCCTTCAGCGAGACCATACCGCCCGCTTCGCGCACGGTGTCGATGCTGAAATCGGTGTCGGGACCGAACTCCAGCAGGTAGTTCTTCGACGGGTCTTCAAAGTCGCGCGCCACAATGCCATCGGCCCTGATCTCGGCAGGCCACTGCACCTGCGCGCCATCGGGCACGGAGACCTCGATGTGCAGCACGCGCGGCATTCCCACGGCGACCCACGGCGTGTCGATTGCGGCCGATGCAACGTCGGCAAGGGCATTGGCCATAAAACCGACACTCAAGCCGATGATGGCCAATGATATGCGGATGATACTCTTCATCATATACGTTTCTTAAATAGGGAGAGCAGGGCGGGCACGAAATCCTCGTCGGTCGAAATCGAGACGTTATCGACACAACTGTGGAGGAAGGCCTCCTGCTTGCGCTCCTGCATCCGGTTCCACCACTCGGCATAGGCCGCGCGCACTCGGCTCGAACTGGTATCGACCCAACGCTCGGCGCCAGTCTCGGCATCCTGCACGTGCATCAGACCGACGTCGGGCAGCTCCTTCTCACGCGGATCATAGACCTGAATGGCCACCATGTCGTGCTTCGAGCTGGCAATGGTGAGTGCCTGCTGGTAGTCGTTGGCATCACAGAAATCACTGATCAGGAACGTCGTACAACGCTTCTTCTGCGCATTGCTGACATACTGGATGGCCTTATTCAGATTCGTTCCGCGCTGCACCGGCTGGAAGTTCAACATTTCGCTGATGATGGCCAATACGTGGCGTTTGCCCTTCTGCGGCGGTATGTAGCGTTCAATGCGGTCGCTGAAGAAGACGACACCAATCTTGTCGTTGTTCGATATGGTGCTGAAGGCCAACGTCGCAGCGATTTCGGTAATCTGCTCCTGCTTGGTCTTGCTCACGGTGCCGAACTCGCGGCTTCCGCTCACGTCAATCAAGAGCATGACGGTCAGTTCGCGCTCCTCCTCAAAAATCTTGATGTGGGGCTTGTTCTGACGCGCCGTGACGTTCCAGTCGATGTCGCGCACGTCGTCGCCATATTGGTATTCGCGCACCTCGGCAAACGACATACCGTGACCCTTGAACGCCGTCTTGTAGCTTCCTGCAAAGACATTGGCGCTCAAGCCCCGCGACTTGATTTCGATGCGGCGGACTTTCTTTATCAACTCACTTGTTTCCAAGGCAAATTTTATTTGAAAGGTATTTAAAGGGAGTGAAAAGGAAGTGAAAGGGGAGTAAAAGGGACGTTTGCTGAAGCTAACGTGAAGATGGACGAGACAAAGATAGGTATTGCCCCTTTCTCTCCCCTTTTTTCCCTTTTACTACACTTACAAGCCCTTATTTACGGTACTTCAACCTTGTTCAGGATCTCGGCGATGACCTCTTCGGCTGTCATGTTGTTGGCCTCGGCCTCATAGCTCAGGCCGATGCGATGACGCAGGACGTCAGGACAGATGGCGCGCACATCCTCTGGAATCACGTAGCCGCGATGCTTCAGGAAGGCGTAGGCGCGGGCGGCCAATGCCAAGTTGATGGAGGCACGTGGCGAAGCGCCGCAGCTGATCATGTCCTTCATCGACTCCATGCCATACATCTCGGGATAGCGCGTTGCAAAGACGATGTCAACGATGTATTTCTGAATCTTCTCGTCGATATAGACCTGCTTGACTACCTCGCGTGCGTCAAGTACCTCGTTGACCTTGAGCAGGGGCTTGATGTCCTGCTTGAAGCCGGAAAGGTGGGCAGCGACAATCTGCTTCTCCTCTTCCTTCTTCGGATAGTCAATCTTCACCTTGAGCATGAAACGGTCGCACTGGGCTTCGGGCAACGGATAGGTTCCCTCCTGCTCGATCGGGTTCTGCGTGGCCATGACGAGGAACGGCTTGTCGAGCTGGAATGTCTCGCTGCCGATGGTGACCTGACGCTCCTGCATGGCTTCGAGCAATGCCGACTGCACCTTTGCTGGGGCGCGGTTAATCTCATCGGCCAACACGAAATTGGCAAAAACCGGACCCTTCTTGACCGTGAACTGCTCGTTCTTCTGGCTATAGACCATGGTACCGATGACGTCGGCAGGCAACAGGTCGGGCGTGAACTGGATGCGGCTGTACTTGGCATCAATGAGCTGGGCGAGGGTCTTGATGGCCAATGTCTTGGCCAGACCGGGTACACCTTCCAGCAGGATATGACCATCGGCCAAAAGACCGATGAGCAGCGACTCGACGAGGTGTTTCTGGCCGACGATGACCTGATCCATACCCTGGGTCAGGATGTTCACGAACGCGCTCTTGCTCTCGATGAGCTCGTTCAATTCACGGATATTTACTGTTTCCATTGTATGATTTTTTTTAATGAATTTCTTCGATGTCGTATGGGGTATTCTGGTAAACGTAGTAGTTCAACCAGTTGAGGAACAGGAGATTGGCCGTCGAACGCCATCGGACAATAATCTCTTTCGACGGGTCATCGTCCTTGTAGTAGTTGGCCGGTGGCTGGATAGGAAGTCCCTTGGCCAGGTCGCGGCGGTATTCGGTGTCGAGCGTGTCGGGCGCGTATTCAGAGTGGCCCGTCAGGAAAATCTCGCGTCCTTCGCGCGCCATGACCATATAGACGCCGCTCTCAACGCTATCGGCCATAATCTTCAACGCGGGGTGTTTCTTTATGTCCAATGCCCTGACCTCGCTGTGACGGCTCTGCGGCATGTAGAAATAGTCGTCGAAGCCGCGGAAAATAGGAGCCTTCGGGTCGAGGCTGCGATGCTTGAATACACCGAACATCTTGTGCGGCAGGTTGTATTTCGGCACACCGTAGAAGTGATAGAGTGCGGCCTGCGCTGCCCAGCAGATATACATGGTCGATGTGACGTGCGTATGCGCCCAGTCAAAGATTTCCTCAATCCAGGGCCAATAGGTTACGTCCTCGAAGGCAAGATGCTCCAACGGCGCACCCGTCACGATGAGTCCGTCAAACTTCTGGTCCTTCAACTCATTGAACGAGGTGTAGAACTGTTCCATGTGCAGGGCCGATGTATTTTTCGTCTCATGGTTGGGCACCTTGATGAAAGTGATGTCCAACTGCAACGGCGTATTGGACAAAAGACGGATCAGGTCGGTTTCGGTGCGCTCCTTCACCGGCATCAGGTTCAGGATACCGATACGCAACGGACGGATGTCCTGCGAATTGGCGCGGTCGGCGTCCATGACGAATATGTTTTCCTGCTTCAATGCCTCGATGGCGGGCAGGTTCTTAGGCAACTTGACTGGCATTGTTATTTTTTATAAAAAAAGTTAATAGTTATCAGTTAATAGTTAGGCGATGCCGCCACAATAACTTTAACTTTATGTAACCACTTTACTTATTCGGTCTCATCACCTCCCCTCGGGGAGGCTGGGAGGGGGTCCTCCTTGTACTTGTACTTATTCCTCTTCTCGGCCTTCGGCTCCTCCGGTTTTCCGCCCAGGAGCACTACAATCTCACCCTTGGGCTCCACTTCGGTGAAGTGGGACACGAGTTCAGCCAATGTTCCATGCTGCGTATCGCTGTGGAGTTTTGAGACCTCACGGACGACAGCCGCCGGACGATCCCCACCGCAGAACTGCGCCAGCTGCTGCAACGTCTTGACCAAGCGATAGGGCGACTCGTAGATGATGGTCGTGCGGGGTTCATTGGCCAATTCCTTCATCCTTGTCTCGCGGCCTTTCTTCTGCGGCAGGAAACCCTCGAAACAGAATTTCTCGTTCGGCAGACCGCTTTGCACCAAAGCAGGCACGAAAGCCGTCGCTCCTGGCAGACACTCGACCTCAACGCCACGGCGTACACATTCGCGCACCAACATGAAGCCTGGGTCGCTGATGCAGGGCGTTCCGGCATCGCTCAC